>Ga0115554_1001718_pt1 | contig 15474 bp, 17 predicted proteins | sample COGITO_mtgs_1104_3_FD_87283 | JGI IMG/M metagenome (GOLD analysis project Ga0115554, IMG submission 87283) | Pelagic marine microbial communities from North Sea - COGITO_mtgs_110404 | ecosystem: Environmental > Aquatic > Marine > Epipelagic | place: Germany:Helgoland, sampling site Kabeltonne... | reverse complement strand
TAATAGCTCGCTCCTTAGCATTTTCTGGCTGTCTCACCTTAACATAAATGATATACAAGAACCTATGAATATCATAGTAAATCGTACCTGGACCTATTCCATGTCCGTATATACCCGCACCCTTATATCCACCATCAGCCGTTTCTGGGTTTGGCATACGCCTGGACCAGTATGATAAACCAAAATCAATGATATGCGCTTCAACACCAGCGTATGTACGCTTATACTTTTTGATATCAGGTGAACCGAGACGACTCCTAAAAGATCCACCGGGGTCGTTCCGAATTACTTTACGACCGAGGTCAACTTTCCAAGTGTACTCGCCCTCTCGCCGTGAAACCATCACATTACCTCCATGTAAATCGCGGTGACGAAAGTCTGGAAATTTTTGGTTAATTCGGTAGAGATTATCAAAAACCTGTACGATTACAGACTTCATCGCATCAAGAGATGGGTTGGTTTGCCACCACGAATTAAACGGCATACCATCAAGAAGTTCCATATAAAGAATATCCTTGGGTTTGGTACGTTCTTTTGGTTGGACCAACGTACCATTCTTTTTACGCACCTTTTTAGGTGTTTTATATTGGATGGGGCACTTCTTAAAGAGGTACATCTCGGGAACCGCAAACTCCTTCAATTTTTCGGCAACCTTGAATTCAAACTCAAAGGCACCATTGGTACTTTCCGATGTATCTATCTCTTTGTACGCGACATATCGACGACCATTATCATTGATACTTCCACGGTACATCTTTCCAAATGCACCTTCACTCAGTGGCTTACCCTTACCAGTGCGAAGGGTAGGTGAGTTGTAACTGGGAACCTTCAAGAAGTGTTCTGGGATACAAGCCTTCTCACCTTTGAGTAACTTCTTGAGATTACTCTCTATATTAGACATACTTACTTATTGGTAAGAAGTTTTTTTAAACTTACCAAGAAGGATGGGAACGAGTCCATTGGGACTCGGAACTTAGAATTTTTTATTTATTTACTCGTCAACCTCCTCGATCTCATCCTCTTCCTCAACATCATCGACCTCCTCGGAAGGTAGATCGAGACCCTGGAAAGCAAATGAGGGAAGCTTGACCGACTGCTCAAGTAGAACCTGTTGGAGACGGATAGTAACACCAAACTTATTGTCAATAAACCAAATCTGATTAAAATCAACAATGGCCATACACTTCTGACCCTTCTCGACAGAATCCAGAGAAACCTGTTCCTTTTGTACATTGTACGTCTCGGGGACGAACGAACCATCGGGCTTGGTGAGAACCTTTAGCTTGATAGTAGATGGATACTGTTCCTTCCCAGGGCGAACCATGGGCTTGTAGAGAGCTTGCTTGAGAACCTCAACATTGAAGTCCTTGCCGAGCCACTCCTTGGAGTTTTCAGCGACTGTGTTTACGATGATCTCATCGAGAGCCTTGAGCTTGTCATGAAGTTCCATCGCCTCGGTGTTATCGGGGTCGAAAGACAGGTCGAGAGAATAGGAAGTGCGACCAGTACCCTCATCAGTGAAAGCGCTCAGGCCATATGGAGAGCGCATGAAAGGGAATTGAATGTAGAGCTTTTTGTTGTCGCCGGCGTTGAGATAGACGGCCTTACCGCCATTCTTGTTTTTACGAAGTTTCGAAAAGTTTACAGAAGAAGTAGTGAAATCGGAGGAGCGTTGAATAGAGAGCGACATTGTAGTTGGTTATATCTATACAAGGCGATCAAACTTTAAGTAGGTTTTTTTTGTTAATTTATAGTAACTATTTAAGATGGGTTTATTTAAAGATTGTGGTTGTGGGTGCAACGGTAAAAAACAGCAGGATAAACTGGTCATCTCTATCATTTCCGCCCTCACCTTTTTCGTGATTGCCAACCCAGAAGCTTTCCGTGTCGTCAGGCGAGTGTTAGGGTCCAGGATCGCCACCCCTACCGGGTGCCCCTCTACTTTGGGTCTCGCCATTCATTCAGTGGTATTCATGTTTGTCGTATGGGGTATGATGAACATACCAAAGGAATCGCCATGTGCGAAGAAAGCAAGGAAGGGTTCCAGGACTGTATTAGAAGCACCTAAGCCAATGGTTGAGGTAGATGTTCCTCAGCCCGAATTCTCAGAATCGCAGGTAGAGATGGGTGACAGTGGTCTCCAGTTAGAACCCCAGGGTCTTGAGTCCGAAGGTACTCTGTTCAAGTAAATTTAATTCGTGCATTTTCCAGTCAATTTGGATAAATTGATAGTAAAATGTTTAAAACTCTTCATCAAATCCAATTTCATCAGATGTATCGTCCATTTTTCCATAGTCACCAACCCTCTTTTCGAAGAAGTTTGTCTTACCGTCTAGACTTATATTTTCCATGAAGTCGAAAGGGTTCTTAGATCCCCAAATCACTGGTACACTAATCTGCTTAAGAAGGCGGTCCGAAACGTATTCGATATATTCAGACATCTTATCAGAATTCATACCTATGAGGTTACATGGCAGTGCATCCAAAATGAAATTCTTCTCAATTTCCACAGCTTCTTTTATGATAGAGTGCACCGTCTCAGTGGAGGGTTTATTACGAAGTTGTTTGAACAACTCAACCGCAAACTCTTGGTGAAGACCTTCATCCCGAGAGATGAGTTCATTACTGAAGCAGAGACCGGGCATGAGACCCCTTTTCTTTAGCCAATAAATAGCACAGAAACTACCAGAGAAGAAGATACCCTCAACACAAGCAAACGCAAAGAGACGCTCAGCAAAAGAACGAGTTTTAGTATCAAACCACTTCAAGGCCCAATTGGCTTTTCGTTCAATGCACGGGACGGTTTGAATAGCTTCGAAAAGTTGTTTCTTTTCAGCACCGTCTTTGATGTATTTGTCAATAAGTTTGGAGTACGTCTCACCGTGTACCATCTCATTGTGACACTGATACGCATAGAAAGATCGCGCCTCCGAGATTTGTACCTCATCAGCAAAATTGTTATTGATGTTTTCGAAAACTATACCATCGGAACCCGCAAAAAATGCAAGTATATATTTTATGAATTTTTGTTCGTTATCATTCAGGTTTTTCCAGTCATCCATATCACTAGAGAGATCCACTTCTTCCGCAGTCCAATTGGACATTTGAGCCTTCTTGTAAAGTTCCCAGAGTTCAGGGTATTTCAGGGGGAATACAGTAAATCTATTCATTGTTGGGGCCAAAATTGGTTCATATTCATCTTCTATGTAGTCCTGAAATTCAAAGTAGTTTCCGATGAGACGACCGTCAATAGATATTTGAGGGTAGGTTGATACTGAGCCACCGCACACTTCCTTGAGCTCTTCCTTGTCGACCATGATTTTTTCAAAATCGAGACCCTCTGATTCACACAGGGTTTTAGCATGGTCACAATACTCACAACCTTCCTTCGAATAAATAATAACTTTCATCTGTGATATTATCCCTTATTATTTTTTGTCCGAAAACTCTAAGCATGATTGTGCCCTCTGAAATAATTGAAAATGATATAGTCAAAGTCTTAGTAAATGAAGACGGAGTCGAAGACGAAATGTATGGTATTGTTGGTATGAATACAGGGAATACAATCGGCCTGAGATATCTCAATCCCACTGAACTCTTTTATAAGAGTGCATGTGTATACGAATTAGAACATGAAACTCTCTCACCTGTACCATATGAAAGTTTGATGGAACATTACCCAAGTGGAACTCGTTTCGAGGATCTTGAGATGAAAGCATTAGGTATTGGTCAGTATGTCATGTACGCTGAAATCGATGTGGAAGATACAGACAGTGATCTATACGACGAAGGTGGTGATGATGAGTCCGACCTTGAAGGGTTTGTCGTATCAGATAGTGAGATCATTGGAGAGGATATCCCATTACCCCCGGGACATCAGGCGATTGACAAGGAATGGAATGCATGGGAACCCACGACATCAGGTGGTAAAAGTTTTAAAGAGACTGTAGATATGATTGAATCGAATATACGACACCTAAGTACGTCTGCGTAATTTGCTTTTTTTAAAAAGCACCGTCAATCATACCAAGATGCTGGCTGCTATATGGTCTGATATAGACCGTCTACTACTAAATACAAAAGAAAATGAAGAAAAGCCAGTGAATATAAATTTTTGTCGTGAATGCTCGGGTGTTAAGGTGTATTCTCGTGAAGGATTACCCACGTGTTCGGAATGCGGACTCATTGAAGATCGCTTTATTGATGAGAGTGCTGAATGGACAAGTGGAATGAACGATGACGGAAAAGTGAACGACCCATCTAGATGTGGGAACCCAAACGCAAACCCAGAACTCTTTTCTCAAAATTGGGGGAAGGGAACGGTTATTTCAACACAGCGTGGCTCTACATACGAAAACAAACGTATGGCCAAAATCAATTTTCATATGTCGATGAATCATCGGGATCGCTCATTATTTCACGCGTATAAGGATATCGATGAAGCGTGTCACACACTTCCCGATGCGGTATTGAAAGATGCGAAGATGATGTACAGGAAATTCAATGAGGGAAAACTTACACGAGGTGCGGTGCGTTTAGGTATCAAAGCAAACTGTGTTTTATACGCATGTCGTCTCGCGAAGGTTTCTCGAACGACCAAAGAGATTTCGGATATGTTTGGGATTCAATCCAAGGATGTGAGTAGAACTACACAAATGTTCAAAGATATTATCATGGGTGCAACGGAAAAGAATTATGTGACAAAAGCCTTCGATGTTATGAATAGACTTTTGAATTCATTTGAAGTGACACGGGAAGAGCGTTTGAAATGTATAAACATGTGCAACACTGTGGAAGATTGTGTAGAACTCATGAGTAAAACACCGAACAGTGTGGCTTCCTCAATTATCTACATGGTTTTGAAAACCAAAGTTTCCAAAACGGAGATGTGTGAAAGATGTGCGGTATCAATACCAACATTGAATAAAATAGAGAATATTATAAAAAAATACTTAGAGGTTAAAGGTCATACTTAAACATATGACCAAGGTATTTCTATCTACCCCATGTTATGGTGGGTTATGTTTGGAAAAATATATGTCTAGTATGATCAAGCTTCAACTCCTTCTCATAAAGGAAGGGATTCAGATGTACCTTGATACTACTGAAAATGAATCACTCGTTCACAGAGCGCGGAATGTATCCGTCGGTCGTTTCATGCAGAAAACTGACTGTGACTATTTTATGTTCATCGATGCGGATGTACATTTTGATCCTGAGGCTGTCGTTCGACTCATAAAGTCCGGGCACGATCTTTCAGTTGCATGTTACCCAAAGAAGGTTGTGATGTGGGATCAAGCGGCATCAGCTGTAAAGAGTGGTGACGATCGTGATATGTCCATGCTTTCGTCGAGTCTCGTCATCAATTTTGGAGCCCAGAATCGTCCAATCAAAGATGGGTTTATAGAAATCCTAGATGGTCCAACTGGTTTCATGATGATTAAACGATCAGTGTTTAAGACACTCGAGGAGAAGTTTCCAGAGCTGTGGTGCAAGAATGACCATCAAAACCGAGATTTTGACGAATATCACGCGGTGTTTGACTGTATGATAGATCCAGTGACTCGTCGATATTTGTCTGAAGATTATGCGTTTTGTAGGCGGTGGCAACAAGCTGATGGTAAGATTTATGCGGACGTGAATACAACCCTTGGACATGTAGGAAATCTACCATTCGGTGGATGCCTTAATGATAGGCTTAAGGTTTAGAATATATAATAACACATGAATCTTGTCACCATCATAACGACTCGCTCGAAATCATGTTCAGTAAAAACTCTCCATGCTATTCTTCGACTTAATATGCGATGCCTCCAAAAGAATATCAACAATGAAATTACATACGTGATAGATGACCCATATGCAAAGGCTGAAGCTGTTCAAAAATATATGAAAACACATGATCGTATCGTGTTTATAGATTTTGGAATTGGTATTGACGATGAATCCCTTGATCAAATTTTCCAACCACACGACAACGTGGGTTGTCTCGTTTTCCCGGGTGTGAATGAGGGAATCGACTGGGATATGTTTAAGGAGAAGATCAAATCCGATTCTAAAGAACCACCGTCACAGATGGGACTTCACTTTGACACACGCGTAGGTAAGAAGATCTCCAAGGACATTTATCAAGTTGCGTATACAGATGCGAAAGTATGGATGATGAATACGAAAAATGTAATGAAATCCATAAAGGATAAAAAGAGTGGGAATTATAAAATTTACCCAAAGATGTTTGAAAAATTCACAGAACAAGGTGTTCGTATATATGCATTTACGGCAGCTAAGTTGACAACAACATACACACACGAATGTATAAGTAACATCCTCAACGCTGCGGGTGTGAAAGTAAATTAAAGTTTATACACTTTTATAAGACATGTCTATAAAGTCGGACTCCCCACTTTACAAATATGTCGTGAAATTCATTCACACTACATGGGGTAGTAAGGACTATTTTCCGGGACCTCAACCCATATCAATCGAGTATAAACATTTTCCTATACTGAAGAGGGGTAATTATACAGTCTGTGAAAAAACCGATGGTGAAAGGCATATGATGGTTGCTTTGGTGTTTGAAGGGAAGAAGAAGTGTCTATTCGTGAATCGAGCATTCAAGATGTTTGAAGTCCCACTGAACCTTAAAAAGGATGTATACGACGGAACAATCTTGGATGGTGAACTCTACGAGAATACACTCATGATTTATGATGCTGTACTTGTATCCGGAAAAAGGGTATGGAATTCCAATTTGTTGGACCGACTCGGCTATGCTAAGTTTGGTGTGGTGCAGCCAATCATATATATGAAGTCGGATAAATGGCGTCTTCAATTGAAAGAGTTTCATCACATGAAAGATTTCCAACAGTTTATGGATGAGTATCTCCCAACCGTAAAACAAGAAGTAGATGGACTTGTGTTTACACCCATCGATGATCCTATTAGGATAGGAACACATGAAACAATGTTCAAGTGGAAGCCCCAAATGAAAAATACAGTCGATTTCTTGATGAAACGTGAACCAACAAGAGAAACGCCTGGTTACAAACCGGGTCCGCTCACATGGAGGTTATATATTCAAGAAAAGGGGAAGTTGTTTTTTGAATCTGAAATCCCCTCTGGTAAAATGGAGGATCAGCCGTGGTTCGAAGAAGGTGCAATCGTTGAGTGTATGTATATGGGGTGGGATGAACCCATGTGGTGGAAACCGATGAAACGGAGGTATGATAAAACACACCCCAATAACCGCCGAACATTTTACAGAACTATCGTGAACATCAAAGAGAATATCAAGATGAAGGAGTTTTTAGATTGTAAACCATAAAGTAAAATCCAGCTTCATCTGGTAGAGGGTGTTCCTTTGTAGACTCGTCATTTAATAAAAACCATTTATTTCTACTCTTAGCGAATGATACGTAATGCCCATCATCTTGATCACCTACATGAACCGCACTAGAAATGAGATTATATTCATATTTATCGATGAGAATGTTTTCGATAATTTTTACATTACTTTTAGTGTCAAAAGAAATCATAAGAACTTGTGGGAGTTTGGAAAATAACATGCGAGTTGTAGCGACACTGTGCACTCCGCCACTGGTATCTTCGAAATTTTCTATCGTATTCCAATCCGTACTTTTAAGAAGCATATCATTCATATCATTTCCTGAAGATGTGACGATGTGTACACTAAAATCTTCTTCATTGGATGATTTTCCACCCGGCCATATAGTCTCCTGTGTTTTCTTCCCATAGAACCATGGTTTGATGTTCGGTACGGCTCGTTCTATGATATCTATGATACATAAGATGGCTTCTTGAACGTCGTGTTGTTCATTACTCTTGAAACGTGGGAACTTTTTCTTGAAAGATTCAAGGAGGGGCTTCACGTTTATCATCTCTTTACCATTTTTCCAGTAAATGGCAACTAAGTGAGAATAAAGTTGTGTAAATTCACATTCTCCAACATAAGGATATTTCAAAAAATAGTTTGAAAGAACTGGAATATACAAAAGGCATTGTACTGCTGTATTGAAATAACAGGTGTTTCCGTTATTTATCAAACCTTTCATTACAAGTTATAAACAAAAAACACTTAAGGGAAAGTCGCATCATATTAATGACAATGATGGACATTAAATCCATTTACGACAAGGTTAAACCCACCTTCGATTCCATGAAAGGTGAAGAGCATATCGAAGTTGAGTTACGCCTCGGCAAACATAACGGTTCCCTATTCGATACCAACATGGGTAAAGAAACATGGGAGCGTGTTCTCACGGGACTGAAGAAGTATCAAGGATGGGAAAGTGTGAATTCCTCGGTTGCTGATGTCTACTATAATGATGCCAACAACATTCGAATCACCGCCGATGAAGAGTCCGGTGAACAGACGATGGTCCAGAAGATCAATGTAATCAAGGAGGATTTCAAATGTAACCCGATTGATGTGCGTTTTAGCGTTTCACGGGAAATCCCGACATTTGGTGAATACGAAATGGACCGAAAGCGTAACAAGACACGCCATTCATTCGTGCGTAAGAATTTGAGTATCGATATGACCATATCCTCTGGTGACAGTGTTGACATGGATTCCGAAGAAGAATGCTCCTATCAAATTGAACTCGAGATTGTAAACCCCCAGGAAGTTAAAAATGATGATGAATTCTATAACATTATTCACAAGATTTCCGATCTTGTAAAGATTTTCTAAGTTATTAGTATACAATGTCCAAGGTTAGTTCGAAACAAGTTATGCAAATGGCTGCCATATTTGCGGTGCTCATCGCCGCTATTATCTTTATGAGTGGTCGTGAGGAAAAGACGGAAGAATACAATTGGCGGAAGGCGATGAGGAGGGCTAGGTGATGAAGATAATTTTCTAAGTTACTAGTATAAAATGTCGAACGCTGTTCAGCCAATGGCCAGTGCCGTAAACCTTACTGCCCCAGCCCCCACTTTCATGAATAAGGTCAGGGCGGGTAACCGACCCACTTTAATGAAGATTGGTGCTGTCGTCGCAGTCCTGATTGCGATCATTTTATTTATGCGTAGGGGATCTAAGAAGGAGAAGGAGGAATACTCGATGAAGAAGGCGCGCCTCGCGGCGAAGAGGGCGATGAAGAAGCTCATGAGGTAAAAAACTAGATAAATATTAATATAAATCACCCTTCAGATGAAACTGTTATTTTCATCTAAAGAATAGATACATTTAATATCCATGGATGAAGCCAGACATCTGGTTGTTGAAAAACCAGATGGTTCTGTCGCGATAGCGTTCAATCAAGAGGTTCCACCACCGGAACCTCCACCGGAAATTATACAACCACGATCACATGTAAGATTTTTACTAGAATATCACCCCGTTGCGCGTGCTCTGGCGTATATATTCGTACTCGCATCTGGTATAAATCTGGCTCTTTACACGAGAACAATAGATATTATCAATTTTGTGTTGATAGTATCTACGACGGGTGCTATACATACCGAATACCAGGCATCGATAGCAGTTGTAGTGTTTCATGGTACGTGTGCGGGGCTCATGATAGTACCATTTTGTGTACTTCGAATGTGGGAACAATCCATTTTCCAGTTTTCAACCGCTCTGATGTGTTTCACCGCATTTAATACATGCAATCAAATAGCTATTCCCTGAAAATATCACTGTTCAGCATCTTGAAGAGATTCCATAAAAGCATCTTATGTTGTGGACTTTCAACATATTCCCAGTCATCAATTATAGACATGATGAGTTTGTTATCATCAGGCTCATCATTTTTACGAAAACTAAGGGGTGCACGTTCTCCTTCACTCCTTACATTTCTAATGTAATCCGCCACAGTATAAATAATAGCGTCTAAAAGCTCCTCTTTGGCCATTTCCATCCATGAATCTGTGGGTGTTCCCCATGTCCTCGTGTCATCATTCACTCTCACACCGTGATTATAACGTTTCAATCCGAGCTCTAACCGCTCGGTTAATTCCTTTCGGACGGGCATTATTATTAATATTAGATCTAAACTTTAACCAATATTTCCTGTAATCGTCGATTCCCTTTTTAGATATTTTACCCTTTTTGTTATTGAGGATGTAGTTTGCGAGTGCTAACTTGAAATTATTCTTCAAATTGTACGGAACACCGGTCACGTTCGTGTTATTCATGATGTACTTCTTCTCAAGATTTCTCCTTCTTTGCATCTTCCACTGACTCACCAGTCTTCGTTTAATTTCATTGATATCGCGTTTGAAAGGTATGCCTAACGCATTCTTCTTTTTATTCAGCTTGTTAATTTCATTTTGAACCACCTTCACATCATTGTTAAGATTGGGTTTGTATCTTTTCATCCATGTAACACCAAAATATTTGGCGAGATCATTGCGAATAGAATTTTCATTGAGTCGCCTTTTCATCTCTATGTTATTTATCTTCAACTGTCGATTCATCGCATTAATGGCATTCTTGGCATTCTTCTGCTTCTGCTTGATTGCCCTTGGAGATGGAGGTTTAACAACTGGCTTAGCGGCTATATTATTACGAGCCTTTTCAATCTTCTTACATAAACTGAGTTTAGTGTCCTTTTTGTCGTAAGGAATCTTCATGGCTTTACATATCAGTTCGAGATTGGGCTTAGAATATTGGTCACATATTTTTCGTCCTATCCGGAAGTTCTTAGTATTTACCTTTCCAGTGATGGCTACATTTTTACCTTTGGTAGTGTTTTTGAATGTGACTGTTTTTTTCTTGTTTAATTTTTTGATCTTCTCACAAATCTCTTTACGTGTTCCAAATTTACCCACTACACCCATCTTCTTAGCTAAATCTACGAGTTCTGGTCTGGGCATCCGTTCACACCTTTTACTGTTTATGTTTAACGCAGAAATCTGTGTAGTATTTAATATCTTCTTCTTTGTTGTTTTGGCCTTAGCCTTGGGCTTAGCCTTTGGTTTGGTGCGCGTCTTTTTATCACCCTCGGAGAATACCCCAGTGATTTTAATTTCACCCGCATCGTTCATTTTTTCGATTAATCGCTGTCCACGATTATACGCATTCAATATGTCTTGAGGGCTTTTGCCACCGAGAATCTGAACATTACCAGTTTTGGTAATATTGTATTTGTGATCATCGATGTACGCATAGAAGAACGGACCGAGTTCGGGTTCATACGTTACGTTCGTCATACCATATTCCCTGAATCGGGCGGCAGCCAATCCGAGACTCCTAAAAACACCGTTAAATTTAAACTGTGCACTGATATTGTTATATTCAAATGGATTGTATAAGAAAGACTCACGTTCAGTGTATTTGTCAATGACGAACTTTCGGATCAACTCCGGTTGAACACCTATATTCTCACCGACAAATCCCGCAGAAAATCGAATTTTACCATTTTTGTATATATTAAACGTAACCTTATGTGATTCAATCCCATTAGAAATCCTTAATATTATCTGAGTACTGAAATAGTCCTTGTTTATGTTACCCTTAGGACCGTAGTTTTTGCTATGTGAATAACCCGTCTGAAATCGACCATATATTCCCTTTATGTCCAATGTGTCTATATAAAGACCTTCACCGATAAAGGTTTTATCGAGTGGTTTTTTTACTAGTATGTTTTTTATGTTTATACGGGCTTCTTTACCGAATCCACTGTTTACGTTGGCATTAAACATACCGATGTTTAGTTTACTCATTGAAAGTCGTGTAGGGGCAATATAATCTAATGAAGTATTGTTAAAAGATGTTTTACCCAATGCATTTTTGAATGCATTTTCGTTTATATCACTGAACTCATTTTCGAGGGGATCATTCTCAAATTCCTTAAACATACCTTCGTATCGTCTGTCATTGACGATATTCCTTTGGAGTGTATTAGGAACTTCTTGTCTCTTCAAAAGATTAAGTTCCACTTCACGGGGAACCTGGACATTTGGCGCACTCCTGGGTGGTGGCCACCGAAGCGATGGGCTACGCCTAGGACCCGTGGTCTCTATTCTGATGCCCGAGGTTTCCACGAATTCTCGAATTCCTCGACTCATTACTATTATGTACAAGTATTTTTTTTAAAACTCGTCTGTGAATCCAAGTGATTCTTCAATGACGTTGAGACCATAAATGATAGGTTGCTTGGGGTACAATCTCCCCTTGTATGTGACTGATTCGTTCCTGACTTCAACATCTCTTGAACTGAATGGCCCAATGTAGAAATCGGGATGGAACTTATGCTTTCCAAGATTGTTTTCATGGCAATGTTGGTTGAACACTTGCACAAATAGCTTTTGGGGTACAAACATATCTTCACCAAACTCAATATTCGTAGACTCGAGGAAGTTTGTGAGGGTACTCGCAACCATCGCCACTTGCTTTTGGATGAGCTTGAAATAGTTAGGCACAACATTCCAAATATCCCTGTCCCTGAATTTATTGGAGTAATCTAGGTATCCGCGCACACATTTGAGTAGAATGATGGGGAGCTCCTTCTCCAATTTCTTTTCAAGGTTTGGGTCCGCTTCTTGAACTTGTTTAGTAAAGTTCCATGGGAGAATACGACGCAGTACTGAACCAGAGTTATCTTTCCAGTTTGGAATTTCATTTCCACCGAGTACTCCAGGTACCTTCCAATCGAGTGAAACCGCTATTTTGTTCTTGACTGCGATCGAAACCCTCTCACCTGATACGATAGACTGAAACTCAGCCTGTTCCAGTGCGAGGTCACCCTTAATCTCGGGTGCTATGAACATGAAACTGTCTTTCAGGGCTGACAGGCCGAATTTCCTCTCAATGTTGTTTCCGAGTGTGCCTACGTCCTGACTTTCGTAAAAACGCTTGAAAACATTGTTAATGAGTGTCGATTTACCGGACCTCGCGATACCCTTGAAAAATGGAATGACTTGCCAGGAATCCAGGTCACCAACATCATAACAGAGGCGTCCACCCATAACATAAGCCCAGTTACAGACTTCGGGCTCAAACTTTTGGTAATGTAAAACCTTATCAAAGTGGGGTGTGGGAATGTCTTGCCAATTTTCGATATGGGAAAAGTCATCAAACTGCTGATCGAAATACTTACAGGAGATGATAGTTGGGTCGAGGCACCGAAACTCCTTACTATCGTAGGGGTAAAAGCGAGAATCATAAACTCCACGATCGGGAATCCACTCCTTTCCAACAAAAACACCATTCTTGAATGACCATACATGACGTCTCTTTTCAATCTCAGGAAACTGGGGATCGATGCACTTGGAAATGTATTCAATCACATCTCTGTATACCGTCCCTCTACTCGTAAAGTTTTTCCAGTTTGAGAATTCGTCATCTTTAGGTGCGATGTTACGGACAAAATTCTGGATTTCCTGCTTTGCAACCCATGCCCGAGTGCAGTACCCATCGATGGTCTTGATTTCTTCGCAGCAAAAGTCTTTGTATCGTCTGTACCCAGATTTATACGCTTCGTCGAGTGTGTAGAGGAGACATTTTTGATACGGGGAACAATCCTCAATCTCATCTTCGTCCATAGTGGATGGGTCAGAGCTCGAGGACACCTGTGGCACTGCCATTGGGTTGACAACACGCTCATACGCTATGAAATGGCGTCTGATATTTTCATAACCGTCTTTCAGTTGTTTGACGACGTTGTTGACTCGCTTCCATAATGTGATTCCATCACCATTTACATCATGAGATTCTATTTTGAGATCCATGACCCGATTCTTCAAATCGATGATAAAACGACGCTGTCGTTCACGGATCCCCTTAATAGCCAGAATATCAATTCTTCCTGGGATGGGGTTATTGTTACTATCCCAATTATCAGCATGGATGAATTGCCTGTACCCCAACTCACGCGCATTCCTATAATCTTCAGTCTGAAGATCCCAGAAGATTTCAAACTTCCTCACGATTTCAATTATTTGGTCCTCATTCATCGATTGGATTTGCTCTTTTTGTAGCTCAGCCAGTGCTTCATACCTATTCGGTTCCTTATCGATGAAGTGAGTGTCTTCCATGCTTACTCTTACTATGAATTTTTCTTTTAACTAAATTTTTAATCTTGAAGCTTGGCAAGAATCTTTATAAGGATTTTATTCTGTACCTGCATTTGGTTAGAAATCTCGACGAGAGCTGAACATACGGTGTCACCATCCTGTGTCGCCATGAGAGAAGTCATCAAACCTATGATGTCAGTCTCATCGTCCTCAAGGTCCTCAAGGTCCTCGACAATTTCCTGATCATCTACCGAAATCTCATCCTCGGTCTCATATTCGTCGGAGACGATTTCACCATCTTCAATTTCTTCAGGCTGTGTGGACATTTGAATTACACCGAGAAAAAGTAGACTGCGAAATTTCGCACATTTACCCAGAATTATTTTCTCTGCTTATAGTACAACAACTCTCAAAATGGCCGGTGGTCTTATGCAACTCGTCGCTTACGGTGCCCAGGATGTCTACCTTACTGGTAACCCTGAGGTAACTTTCTATCAGGCCAAATACAAGCGCCACACTAACTTCGCGATGGAGAACATCGAGCAGACCGTCAACGGTACTGCCGCCAACTCCGGTCGCGTCTCCGTCACCGTCGCCCGTAACGGTGATCTCGTCGGTGACATGTACCTCGAACTCGAGTCTGCCATCGCCGCTACCGCCACCGCGGAGGCTGGTGACTGCAACTGGGTCGCCGAGCGCGCAATTTCCTCCGTAGAATTATCAATCGGTGGTCAAAGAATTGACAAGCACTACCAGAAGTGGTGGCGTCTCTACTCCGAGCTTTACCTCGATGAGGCCAAGAAGGCCACTTGGGGTAAGATGACCACTGCGGCGGATGGTTCCACTGTCTATTTGCCCCTAGTCTTTTTCTTTAACCGCAATCCTGGACTTTACCTCCCACTAATTGCTCTGCAGTACCATGAGGTGCGCATCGATATTGACCTCGCGTCCGATTTCGACACCTTCCTTAACAAGTCCGTCTTCAAGGTCTGGGCCAACTACGTCTACCTTGACACTGAGGAGCGTCGTCGTTTCGCCCAGAAGGGCCACGAGTACCTCATCGAGCAGGTCCAGCACACTGGTACCGATACCGTTGACCCCTCTGCCACCAAGCAGGTCCGTCTCTCGTACAACCACCCCGTCAAGGAGCTTGTGTGGTGCTTCTCCAACACCGCCGCGAAGTCTTCCCTGTGGAACTTCACCGCGAAGAACCTTGTCACTGAGGTTGCCCTCGAGTCCGACCACACCGCGGTGAACGACTCCAACTGCTATGTGCCCATCTCCAACCTCGGCACCCCCATGTACGCCACCAAGCTCTCCTCCGAGGCTTACACCGAGGAGAACGCCGGTCAGCTCGAGACCTTCAAGCTTGTCCTCAACGGTCAGGACCGCTTCAAGGAGCAGAAGGGTAAGTACTTCAACCAGGTCCAGGCGTACAACCATCACTCCGGCTGCCCCGCTCCCGGTGTGTACTCGTACTCCTTCGCGCTC
>Ga0115554_1001708_pt1 | contig 15519 bp, 9 predicted proteins | sample COGITO_mtgs_1104_3_FD_87283 | JGI IMG/M metagenome (GOLD analysis project Ga0115554, IMG submission 87283) | Pelagic marine microbial communities from North Sea - COGITO_mtgs_110404 | ecosystem: Environmental > Aquatic > Marine > Epipelagic | place: Germany:Helgoland, sampling site Kabeltonne... | reverse complement strand
TGCTGTCTGGGAGAAGAAAACACATGAAAAACTCGAGAGAGAGAGAGAGAGAGGTTTTCTTCTGTCTGTCGAGAAGAAGAGAAAAGTTCTGTTGCCTAAAACGTCTCTCATCATCATCATCATCATCAAAAAATCGACTTTGACGACGATGATGATGCGCGCGCACACAACAACACCGATGAAAATGGTGAGAGGCAGAGTTTCTTCTTCTTCTTTTTGTTCTTCTTCTTCTTCTTCTTTGTCGTCGTCGTCGACGAAATCGTCGTCTTTATCGTCGCGTTTCCTTTTCCAACGACCCCGAAAACAACACACTTTGGCTGCTTCAAAGGGGAGGAAGAGGCGAAGGCGGAGGACATCATCGCCACCACCGTCGAAAGCGGGAGGAGTATTTTACGACGACAAAAACGATTCGAACGACAAAAACAACAAAAACAACACACCATCGATGCAACAGAAAGTTTTGACGAGATTTCTCGAGCTTCCAACGGTGCCAATCGGGCAATACGTGGCCTCTCCAACCTCGTATTTACACAAGTTGGATTCGAGACTGAAACAGGCGTGGTTGGTGGCGTTACTTTTGTGTCCGTCTATGGCGAACGAACCGGTGGAGAGAGTGTGCGTGTGTCTTTTTCTCGTCTTGGCTTCGGCGACGAGTTTACCGAGGAAAGTGTGGGGGTCACACACGAGGAATTTAGGCGTGTTAGCGCTGGCTTTGTTCGTGTTTGCGGCGATCGGGAGCGACGGGGTGCCGCTCTTGACGCAACCGAGAGAACCGGCGGCAGCGTTGGAAGGGTTGGAGAACGTGGAGGGCATAGCTTTGTTGACGAGTTATAAGTACGCAATTTTGAATTTTGGACCGATTCACGTGACGAGGAGAGGCGTGACGATTGCGACGAACGCGGCGTGCGTGACATTTACGGCGTTGCAGTCGGCGCACATGGCGTTGTGCACTACGACGCCGGAATCGTTGGCGTTTGCCATGCGCTGGTACTTGACGCCGTTGAAGAAGGTATTTAAAGTTGAAACGGACGAGATTGTGTTCACGTTGTTGTTGGCTTTAAGATTTACATCGATCGTGTTCGAGGAGACGAGGAATTTAAGCTTAGGGTTAGCTTCTAGAGGTTTAGATTGGAAGAATTTAGGATTTCGAGGGTCCATCGACGTGTTCATGCAATTGTTGGCGAGATTGATGGATTCGTTGTTTGCAAACGCAAAGGCGATTTCAGAGGCGGCGGAATCGAGAGGATATAATAGTAATAGCGACGACGACGATGATAACGATTTTTTCGATAACGAACGAGGTTACGGGACGCAAGATAACTCCAAATCGTACTTGAGGATTGAGAATTACGTGGGCACGTTTTTGTTGTGCGCGTTTGTGTTGCACTTTTCTGATTTTCACGTCGCGAAGATGTTTTCGAACGCGTAAAGAACAAAGTAAGTGAGTAGATGGCGTAGTTTAGATTGATAGTAATATAGATGTGGTTATAAGATTAGATTACAGTGTATGTGTGTGTATTAATTTAAATAGTATATAATAGCGCTCGCACGCGGATGATGATGAAGAGGAGAGATTTAGTTTTGTTCATCCTCTTTTTCTTCAATGACTTCCGGAGTGACTTGTTCGAAAATTTCCTTGGTTGACGCCTCGCCGGCCCAGGTGATTTCCTCCACCGCTGGTTTCTGCTCCATTTCTTCAACGACTGGGGCGACGGTTGAGTTTCTCATCTCGGCTTTCAACTCGTTCGCCGCGGCTAAGACGCTCTCGTCGACATCCTCGTCGTCGTCTCTCAACTCCGTGACGCTCGCGCCGTTCATCGCCGAGCTTTCATCTCCGCCGGGCTTTTGGAACACCAAAGTCTTTGAAACCCACGCCAACTCTTCGGCTTCACAGTCTAACCCGCCAACTTCTTTAAACAAGTTCTTCAAGTCCAACTCGGAATACGCGCGGTAGTACGGTTCGTGGCTAAAAACTGGAAAGTTCTCCAACGCTTGGTCGATTTCTTTTTCCATGTTCATTCTCTTCCCGTCGCCTCTTTGCGCCGAGTCGACGAAGAACAACTTACCACCCGGTTTCAAAACTCTCGACATTTCTTTGACGACGTTCTTTTGCGCCTCTGGCGGCAATTCGTGGAACAAGTACACGCACGTGACCGCATCGAACGAGCCGTCCTCAAGAGTGCTCATATCTTCCGCGTTGGCTTCTAAAAGCGTCAACTTGCCGCCGTTCTTGTCGAACGCTTTGTGGTTGTCTCTCGTTTTTGCTAAATAAAACGGACTCAAATCTTGCGCCGTGCACTCCAATTCCGGGTTGTTGTCTCTGACAAACGTGAGGAATCGCCCGGTGCCCGTGGCCACGTCCAACAACTTTGCGTTTTTCTTTTGCGACTTCAAGTACTTGTTTAAGTGCGGCAAGCATCGTCGTCTCATGGCATCCGCGGAGCCTAAAAACAAAGTCTCGACTTGGAAATCGTACAATCTCGCGGACTCGTTGGACAACCACCCGTCGGTCTGGTAGTGGAAGTTTTGCGCGTAGTACTTCGGGTACCTTTTCTCGTCGATTTCAAACGTGCTCAAAAGATCTTGCCCGCCGTCTTTGCGTTGCCTTCTCGGTTGCACTTTTTGTTGTTGATCGCGAATGTTGTCTCTGGAAATTCTCAACACTTGCAATAAGTTCGTTTGGTAGGACGGCGCGGTAACCGGGTTCATATCGTACGGAAACTTGTACTCTTCGTTTTCGATGAGTTCCATTTCTTCTCTGAACACGCTCAAAATAGCGGACATGTGCGCCTCGAGAAACGCAGAAACGTCTCTCGCCGCTTCTTCCGTCATGCCTTCGGATTCTTTTTCCGGGGAGTTACCGGCTGTGGTTAAGTTTGCATCCGCAGCTCTGACCATTGGTCGAATCGTATCTTCAAACGGTTTCGTGTCGATGTTATTTTCTTCCAACAAAATCTTCGCCACGGCGCTCGCCACGCCGACGCCGTCCACGTCCGCTCGAGACCCGCCTCTGGAAGCGACAACCCCGTTCGTTAAAAAGAACAAGAATCGCGCCGATACAGCGGCGGTATATTGCGCTCTGAAGACGTTCTTTTGAACGTCTTTCGGGATGGAATCTTCCATGGTTTTCGCAAACTGTCGCGCGATTTGCGCGATGGCGTCTTGTTGTTGCGAAGAAGACGAAGACGAAGAAGAGGAAGAGGAAGAAGACGCATTTGGCAGCTCAAATTTCGGTAACTCTGGCAACTGCGGTAAATCAATCGTCCCGAACGGCGTTTCAATTTTGTTTGACGACGACGACGACGAAGGTGCTTCCGTGTCCACGGCGTTTAATCGAAAATTGGATGCTCTTTTCAAACCACTCGTTACGCCCATTTCAAAGGCATTCGCTCTCGCGCGCGTCGTCGTCGTTAATGGATTACTCCTCTTCCACGAAGGTGCCGCCGTTGTGTTTTTCGCCCACTTTTGAGCGGCTGCTTTGACTCGCCTCGTCGACGCGAACGGCGGAGTCGTTTTTGTCGTCGTCGTGGAATTCGTCATCGCGAGAACAGAAGAAGAAGACAAGGAAGAATACATCATCTCGCGTCGAGCGTGTGTGTGTGAGTGTGTGTTCGTGAGAAGAAGATGTGCGACGCACGAATGGAAATGAGGATGGGATGTCGTCACCGTTTTTTTGGATTTTTTTCTTATTTTTCTGCTCTCGTCCAGAGCCACAAGTTTTTAGACGGCCATTACGTAAATCACCAAACAACAAACCGAACGACGAGAGATGAGCAAAATCACGCAGAAAAGAAGGAAAAAAACAAAACGGAGGGACGAAAAAGTTGAAAGTTGAGAGAGAGAAAGAGATCATACGTAGAACGCTCGTCATAAACATCGGCGTCCTCGCATCATTATTATAAGTAAATAAATAAATAAATAAGTTTTTGATTGAATCGTGTTGTTGAATCCTCTCTCTTCTCCTCTTCTTTGAAATGCTGCGCGTTCAGTTAGTTCAACTCCTCCTCGGCGGCGAAGGCGTTCGCGCCTAAACTTTCGCCGGTTTCACTTTTTGGTTCTTTTTGCTTGAGAATATCCATCGCCTTCGCCTCGCGGACTTTTAAGCGCCACTTTTGAACTTTCGCGTTGGCATATTTCGCCGCGTGCACTTTCACCTTTAACGTCTCTTCTTTCTCTTTCAGCTCGATCGTTTTCTTCTCGCACATCTTCCTCGCGTCCGCGTTGCTCTCGAACGTCACGAAACAAAAACGTTCTTGGGACGGTTGAAAAACCCTTTTGATCTTCACCTCGAACGTTTCTTCCAAGTAGGTTTTCAAATCGAACGCGTTCGTCGAAAAAACCGCGTCTTTGTCTTTAACGCTTTTATCGTTATCATCATCGCCGTCGTAATCGATAACCACCGGGTTCATTTCCTTCTCGAATTCATTCTCGACGTTAAAATCACCCTTCCCGAGATCGCCTTCTTTCCATCCTTGTTTCGCCAAACGATTTCTCTCCGTGCCTTCGTGTTCGAACCCAGTCCCGACGATGTCTTGCAAAGGAAGTCCCAGTGGTTGGACGCACGCCATTTTTTATGTGTATATCTTCTCACGCAACGAATGAGAGGGAAGAAGAACGTTTTTGTGTCGTTGTCTCGCATGTGTTTTCTTTTTATTTTATAACATCAGAAAAGAAAAACAAGCGTTACAGTCGTCGTCCTTTTCGCTTGAAAAAAGAAAAAAATTTTTCCTTCTCGTGTCGTCAGTCTTTTTGTTGCTCTCTTTAACCTCTCACCAATTTATTGAAGAAAATGAGCACGACGACGACGACGACGACGTGTTCGCGCGCTGCTGCCGCTGCGTTCCACCGACCAACTCTCATCAAGAATTTTGCCCCGACGAAGGCAGCGCCTGCTGCTCGCGCTGCTCTCAAAAAAAGAGCGCAGTTGAGAGGAATTGGTCTCGTCGCGCAATCTGAATTGGACGACGGCGGGAATTCTTCTCTCGGGAAGGCAACGACGTCGGCGGCAGAAGTTGGTGACGATTCAGACGTAAACGACGACGAAAAAAGCAGCAACCAAAGAGGGGCTTCTTTGTCTTCTCGAGAGAGGTTGAGACAAGCTTTGAACGAAGAAATCGATGGCGCCATGCGAGAAGTTTCCAGAGCGCAAACTGAAGAGGAACGACGACCTGCTGCTGCTGCTGCTGCTGCTGCAGTTGCTCCAGAGATAAAACAGATGAGATTCGAAGAAGAGGAAGATTTTTATCCACTCGAGGAAGAGAGACCGCCGAGAACGAGGAGAGGGTTGGAAGAACTCGAACGTCGAGAGAGAGAACGACGAGCGACGAGGACGAGGACGACGACCGCGAGAAGGAGAAGGCCATCGTCTTCTGCGCGTGAAGGCGAAGAGATGACGACGACGAGAGAACGACGAGTGAGAAACGACGCGTCTTCTTCGTCATCTTCCGGTGGTCGAAGAAAAAGTAAACAACAACCAATCAACAATAACAACAGCAGTGACGTGTTCACATTAACGCGTTCACAGTTGATGGGTAAAGAAGTTGTCACCAGAACCTCCGGAGTCCGTTTAGGCCAGTGTTCGCAAATGTGGGTGGACGCCGAAAACTGGACAGTCGAAGCGTTGGCGATTCGACAAAACGCGTTAACCGGTGGCGTAGATCACGTGAAATTATCCGCTTTGCGACAAGTCGGCGACGTTGTGTTAGTCCACGATGAAAATGCAGTCGAAAGACGATGGTCATCGTATAATTTGAGTCCATTGATTGGTTGCGACGTGATTACCGAGGCTGGGGCCTTTATCGGACGCGTGCGAGACTACGAGTTCGATCCAGAAGACGGCTCTGTCAAACGACTCATCGTCGACGCGTGGGGGATATCGGCTATTCCAGACGATGTTATCTCTACCTATGCAGTCGATGTGAGAGAGGTGATCGATGCCGGTCGCGAACGGATTCTGGTTGAAGACGGATGCGAACAAAGAGTCGAACAACTTTCTGTGAGTTTGTTACAGAGGTTGGAGTTAGCCGGTACGCCGTGGGAAGAAGAAGAAGCATTTTTACAAGATCCGTATTACAACAACGAATCGAGCAGGAGAGGTGTGGGGAGAAGAACGACTTCCTATTACGACGAATACGAAGAAGAGGAAATGATTCGGTACGAGCAAAGAAGACGAAGACAAAGAGAGCAGCAACAACAACAAAGTCGAAGGAGAGAACCGCAACGACAACAACAACGGGAGAGAAGGAAAGAAGGCATCCCGCTCATGCGTCCGACGCAATCGTACGAACGAATGGATGCCGATGGTAAACGAGGCTCGCGACCTCAGTTTGATGCGTACTTAGATCCAGTCGACAGACCGTACGAGTACGAGGAAATCTCAGGTGCGCCTCGCGAGCGAAGAGCGAGCGCGAGTAGGCGCTTGGACGAACCTTCTTCCTCTTCTTCTTCGAGTCGAAGGCGAAGACCGGCGAGCGATGACTATTTATAGCGGATAAAGTTTTTTGCTGTTGTATACATATATTTTATTGTTTTTAAATACAATACGTGATGATGTTCGTGATCGCGCTGCTTTTACTTCTGCTCGACCGATAAGTTTGGGCTACAATCAACCTTTACGTCTCCGTTCTCGTCAAATATCTCGCACTCTTCGTGAGAAGGCGTCATCGTCCGGCACTCCATGCTCCCGTCTGGTTGTTCACAGCAATACATCTCCACGCCGTTCGTGTCCTTGTCCACGTACCCGACTAAACACGGTTCAATTCCAGCTTCTACGTTGTAATCATCATCCACTTTTCTTTGTTGTTGTTCTGATTTTTGCGCGTTCGTTACGAAGGATCGTCGAGTTTGATTTTGCTTTTGATCGCGCGCTCTTTGGGAAGCCGTGATGGTGGTGCGCGATGACAAAACCGGTAAGAAGAAGAGCGCAGAGGAGGAATGAAAAGCGAACATATTAACTTTATTAAATGTATAAAGTACTACCGGTAAAATATGCGCGTGCTTTCCTTATGAATTGTGGTGTACTTGTTTCAAAGAAGAATTGAAGAAGAAATCTGACTGTGTGATTTTTTGGACTTTTCTCTTGAAAAGGCGTATTATAGGGGGGAACTCTTTAATTCGTACAAGAAAGAATGAGTTCGTTCTTTCATTTCAATATGTATTAGTAGTAGTAGATGTAGCGCTATATTCTCTTTATTCCTGGATGGTAGTATACAACACAGAGAGCGCGTGTGTTTTTCGTGATTTTCTTATTACTTTCTTTCTTTTGCGGGCTTCTTCTTTATATTTTCGGAAGTGGCACTCCTCGAGGAGCGCTCACCGAAACTGGAGAAGAGATATTTATTTTGGCGTCGCGCAAACTACTCGCGCGTTTCCTTTGAAAGGTACAACATTTTCTTACGTTCACGTCCGTCCATTCACGGCCGCATCGCTCGCCTCGCTCGTATTTGCGCCCCCGAAATAATACTTCATATCCGCGGCTAAACCGTCTTGAAACCAGTTATTCGGCACCCAGGTCTTGTCGTACGGATCGTACCAACTCAACCGCGGTTTCACTTTCTTCTTCTCGTCGTAAATCAAAACGTCTCGTAAAAAGGCGTTGTCTTTAGCCATCCGACTGATTGGTAACGCGTGTGGGATTTTTGGGACGTATATATCTCCATTCTGCTGTGTTGTTTTCTGTTGTTCTTGTTGTTGTAATTTACCTCGGCGAGAGTACTCTTGTTCGATCGCATCGAGGGCGGGACCGAACGAAGTGCCAATTGTTTTCGCCACGTTTCCTAACGGCATTTCGTCCGAGTATTTCGCATCGAACATGGAGAATGATTTCGAAAGCGTTTGGTTCGTGCTCGAAGTGTACGCCTGTTCGTTTAAAAAGGAGGAAAGAGAGAGAAGTGAGCGTTCAAAACCAACGACAACCCGCGAGGTTTTTCTCAAAATAATAATTGTGACTCGTCGTCTCACAAAATGGAAAAAGCGAGTTGATACGAAAATGTCTGTTACTATACACGTACCGCTCGCGCTGCGTTCACGACGGCGTCAAACGAGCGTCTCCGCGTGGTAGTAACAGACGCGTGTCGCAACATGTTGATTCTTCTGTCGCTGTGTAAAAGAGTGCTTTTGAAAGGTTTTTGTAAGACAAAGATCGCGCGCGCGATGTCTGAATGACGTTGTGACACTTTTTTTTCAAAGTCAAAAAGCTGACTCGGATTATTAAACACAAGGTTTTCTCTTCTCTGATATTTATTTATTTATTTGCAACCCTAAATAATACCCTAAATTGCCTCTTTGGGATTATCCTGCTTACTTTTTGTAAGGAGGACAAAAAAGGACAAAAGGAACCATACGTCCGCAGTTTAAACACACACACAAACGGCGCGCGCGGCAGAAAAAGTTTATTATTATGTCGAACAGCACGTCCGTCGTCGCGGGTACCGTCATCGTCGAAATCGTCGACGACGGGAGCTCCTTCCGCGGCGGCGGCGGCGGACAAAATAATAACAGTAATACACACGCGAATACCACTAACGACGAACGTAATTATGAGAAAAGAGAAACGAGAGTGCGAAGATCTTCATCTGGACCTTCTTCAACGTCTCTCCCGACGACGACGAATACTAACAACGCTCAAACAACGCGAAGAGCGACGCGAGTGGTCCAAAACGCCACCGTGTTCGTGAACGAAACCGTGGAGCAGTTCTTGGAGAGGTGCTTGGAACGACGGAAGAGTCGCGACAAGGAAGATCTCATCAATGCGACGACGAAAACGACGATTTCTTCGACGTTTGGAACGGGCGGTGGGAAAAGAAATGTGTCCGTCCCGCAGCTCTTTTGGTCGAGTTGCCCTTTGAGCGTGCACGAACGCTTGGATAAGTTGGAGAGCACGAAGCCGTGGCAGTTGAATTTGAAGAAAGGCGATTCGAGATTGACTCTGAGGGTCAAAGACTTCCAGGAGTGGACGGTGAGCGTGAAGAGGATGACGAGCGCGAAAAACCCGCTCGTCGTTCCTCGAGCGGAAGAAAAAGAAAAAGAAAAAGGAGGAGACACAGGTGGGGTGGAAGAAGAGAACGCGGGGGAAGAAAAATTAGTTGTTTCTTCTTTGAAAAAAGAAGACACGAACACAAAGAAGAAGAAGAAGAAGAAGAACAAGAAGAGCGAGGAAAAGGAGGAAGATGTGGTGATGGTGGGGGAAGAAGAGATCGCCGCCGAGAACGTCGTCAAAGAAGAAGACAAAGAAGAAGAAAAGAGGAGGGAAATGCAACAACAACAAGAACAACAAGAACAAAATCAGGGTCAGGTTGCCCTTCCTCACGAGGAGGCTCAAAAAAGAATAGGAGGAAACGGGGGCTCTTTTGTTTTAAATAAAGAAGAAGAAGAGAAAGGGCAGAAAAACAAAAAGAGGGACGGAGAAAACGACGAGGAGGACAAAAACAAAGAAGAGAAAGAAGAAGAAGAAGACGAGAAGACGAGAAGTGCTTTAACGACGACGGCGATACAGGAGAAGAAAGAGCCGGAAAGTGGAGAAAAACGACCCCGAGCAGCAGCAGAAGATGAAGATGATGATCAAGAAGCGCGAGCGCGAGAGCGCCTTCTCGGCAACGCGGAAGATGACAAGGCGAAGGACAAAAACGACGATGAGGATGACGATGAAAACTTGAACGAAATGCAAAAGCTTCAGAAAGATGCGATGGCTGTGTACAATGCGAGAGTGGGTAAACGCGGGGGGGAGACGAAACTCACCTCGTTGCTTGAGGCGCAAGAACGGGAAGAGTTGAGCCGGAAGTATCGCGAAACTATCGAGAACGTTTTGAAGAGCTGCAAAGGGAGAAAGAAGACCGTCGAAGAACATGCCAATACCGATCGACCACCTGCTAGAATGAACGCAAAGAAGAGCAGCGGTAATCAATCCGTCTACAATAATAATAATAATAATAATAATAATAAAAATTACTTCAATTACGGAGCGACGAAAAGTCCGGCAGGACAGCTGGAACACTATCAAACGATTTTGAAGGCGACGCAGCTTCTGGTTCAAAAAGAGCGGCAAAAAGCGTTAGTTATGAAGATATTGCAACACGCGCCGAGAATTCCGGACACGCCGTCAGACTTTGAGGCTCTCATCAGCGGCAAAGATGCGTGTCTGAAGTATAAGCCTCCTCCTGTTCCGGAATTCGTTCCTCCTCCACCTCCGGCGGATGCCCGAGAGCATAAGCATCCATATAGTAACGACGATCGAGGAACGAAGCGCATGCGTAACATCAACGATCTGAACGATTCGCTCCCAACGATGTTTTCGTACGATAATAAGAGAGCAAAGTCGAACGCTGACAGTAGATCCAGGTCGGCAGCGAAGAAGCGCGCCGCCTTGCAGTCGCCGGAGCAGCTCGCGAAAAAGCAAGATTTCCAGCGAAGACAACAGCAATATTTCCAACTCCAGCAGCAGCAGCTTCACCAGCAACCGAAAAAGTTACACGCATCGACGAGAGCATACAAAGAGAGACGCCCAGCGGATAAGATCAGCCCAGAATTTGAGAAAGCGCTCATGAAGAAGAAACAGGAAACTCAAGCGATGCACAGTGACATTGGGGCTATGGATGGTTTGTTGAAGCTCGCGCATGCGGCGAATGTGAGTAACGACACACAGCGGTTGCAGCAACAAGACTGGGCGCGAGCGAACGCGATGCTCAAAGAGGAGTTGAAGCGCGCGAAAAAGGCTGAAGAAGACCGTCTTCAACTTCAAATATTACAAGAAGAGCGAGAGAGGGAAAAACGACAAACCGTATCGATGTCGTCGAATGACGGTTCAATGCAGATCAACGAGGACGGCATGCACGAAAACTCGGCTCGCGCCTATTCAGAAGCCCTCGAGCAAGCGCGCGAAAATCCCGGGGCTTTTCTTAGAAGGAAAGAAGAAGAGGTGAAGCCGAAAAAGACGAAAAGGCCAACGCCTCCGGCGCTGTACGTGCAAAAGTTGCTCGAGATGCAAATGCAGCAAAAGCTCGCCAAGTTACGAAACAATAACCACGTGCAAGCGGTGAAAGATGGCGCCACACGTGCGAACGCCGATATGATGGCCGTAGCAGCGTCAATTCCGAGTCCAAATTACTTCGGTATCGATGCGGCGCCGGTTGTGAAGCTACCTCCTCCTCCTGTTATTCATACGCTCCCTACGAACGTCGGCAATCCGAACCTGAGCGCGCTCGACGAACAACAACGCATTGAAATGTTGGTGCAAGCTCGCGTTCAACAAGAACTTATGCAACATCGCGCGGGTCTTCCATCTATCATTACGCAAGTTCAGCAACAGTTACCGCCGCAGCAGATGCCGGAGCAGTCCCAGCGAGCGATTCTTCAACCGCAACCGCAACCACACGCGCTACAAACGACGATGCGGTCGTTCGACACGGCTCAACAAAATATTCTGCAAGCAGGCTTTCAAAATGATTTACCTCAAAGCGATGGTTACAGTAAGCAGTTGGAAAACGTTTCGAAAAATCTCGGGGCGCCGAAGCAGGTGGCGTATACCAAAGCCATGTCAGAGCTCGCCGATGTGAATGTCAAACGCGCGCGCGAGTTGGGGATCAAAGATGATAGTTCTGACGAAATACCGGGTTCTGATGTGCGTATCAATAACATCGATAGCAATGTTCTCCCCTCTGACGCTCCAAAGAAGACAGTCGTCGATATGGAAATGGTAATGAAAGCGATCAAACGCCATGCGGCGCAAGACGGAGTTTTCAAGCAGCTCAGATCTATCTACGACAAGAACGTCGCGGAATTTTTGCGCGTGAAGAATGGCGGCGTACCAGCGGTGACATCGACGGAGAAGGATAGTAGTGTCCCTCCACCGGTGCCGATCACCCCGGCTTGGACAAAGACGATGATGGAAGCCGAACGCGCTCAACAGCAGCAAACTGAAATGTTGATAAACTTGATTAAAGTGCAAATGAAAGCTGCGGAGGAGGCGCCGAACGAAGGAGACTCTGTGGAAGCGTTGAGTAGAATGTTGAACGCGTTGAACCAACGTCAGCAACAACCGCCTTTGATTAACCCGTTCGAAGGCATGACGGAAGAAGAAATAGAGGAAGAAGAAAAACAGGCGGTGAGGGAGGTACCGCCGAAGACGACGAAGACAGCACCCGTTGCGCCGAGAGTACCAGCCCAACCACTGATACAAAGGCCAACCATTGTTGCAAAAACCGTTGAAGCGAAGACGATAGAAGGAGACGAAGAAGCGACGACCCCTCCGATTCAAGAGCCAACGCAAACGGTCGAAGAGCGTCCGTTCTCGGACGCGGAAAACGAAAAGGAGAAGAGAGACTGAATGAACAAGAATTTGCTCGCACACGCGAAGGAGAACAAAGAAACAATAAAGAACACAATCTGAAACAATGATTGTGGTTGTGGTATATAATAATAAATATAGCAGAGATGATGATGATGATGCGGTAGTCACTTTTGTATAAATCTATTCGTGTACCACTCACAAACAACAGTTAAACTGTAGTAAACGTCGCGTGTAATTCCTTTCTTGCTTTCTTTCTTTTATTAAAAAGCACTGTGGATGAAAAACAAGAGAAGAAGAAAGAAAAAGAAGAGAGAAAGAAGAATTAAAAAAACTCTCCAGAGTGGGCTCTCCAGAGTGGGCTTAGATCGCTTCAGCCCTTCATTTTCTTTTTTTTTTCTCTCCTTTTTTTGAGGACAGACAGGCGACAGGTGGCTTCTGCCACCTTGGCTTTTTTTATCCACTAATCTTTTTATCTTTCTTCATAACTATTCGTTCTGTTGCTCTTCGTACGTAGATACATATTAACACACACACAAACGAAAGAACGTGATACGGTACCATAATAATAACAAACAATGATGAGTTTTACGCAAACCGCGCCGCAAACGTCGGCTTTTTTTACCGGCGCGTCTAAGATGATGAACGCCTCTCGAAGACAATCATCAAAGACGTCATCCAGCTCATCGTCTCATCATCAGAGAGCAGCGGCGGTGAGATTCAACACTATCGTTCGCGCGGAGGGCGAAGAATCTTCTTCTAAACCGTCTGAAACGCCAATCGCACCGGCTGGGACGCCAGTCAGAAAGACGTCCATGTTGGTCATTGGTGCCACGGGGACTTTAGGTCGCCAAGTCGTTCGAAGAGCTTTGGACGAAGGCTACGACGTGAGGTGTTTGGTGAGACCGAGACAGAACCCGGCGGATTTTCTCAGAGATTGGGGAGCGACCACGGTTTCAGCGGATTTGACAAAACCAGAAACGTTACCGCCTGCGTTTGTTGGGATTCACACGATCGTGGACGCGTCCACGGCGAGACCGGAGGAGGACTCGTACGCCATCGACTGGGAGGCCAAGAAGAATACGATTCAAATCGCCGCCGCGATGGGCATCCAAAAGTACGTCTTTTATTCCATCGACAAATGCGAAAAGTACAGAGACGTGCCGTTGATGAATATGAAGTATGCGGTTGAGGAGTATTTAAAAGCGAGTGGGATGAACTTTGTCGTGTTGAGACTGTGCGGGTTTATGCAGCCGTTGATTGCGGGCTACGCCGTGCCGGTGCTGGAGGAGCAATCTCTGTGGGGTACCGACGACGACACGAAAACGGCGTACTTGGACACGCAAGACGTGGCACAAATGACCATGGCAGCGGTGAGAAGAGAAGAAGCGAATGGGAAGGTGTTGACGTTAGCCGGGCCAAAAGCGTACACGGTGAACCAAGTCATTCAACTTTGCGAAAAGTTAGGCGGTAACGAAGCCAAGGTGAGCAAAGTGCCGGTGCTTTTGTTGAAATTCACGAGAGGCTTGACGAGATTTTTCCAGTGGACATCGGCGGCTTCGGACCGTTTGGCGTTTGCGGAAGTCTTGAGCTCGGGCGTGGAATTTAACAGCGATAAGATGGCGGAGACGTACGAAATTTTAGGCATGGACGAAAGCGAAACGACAACTTTGGAGCAATACATGGAGGAATACTTCTCGAAGATTTTGAAAAAGTTGAAAGAAGTTGGCGGAGAGAGTAGACAGAGAGATTTTTATTTGTAAATCATCACATCAGTCCTTCGCACCTTTCTTTGTATGTCAAAGAGCGTGCGATGAGTAAAACGCATTAGGAGAAGAAGGAAGATGAGCGAAAGAGAGAGAGAGAGTCTTCGTTCTTGGAAAAAAAAAGTAATATAAAGATCAAACAATACATGTCGCGAATATATATAATACACCGTTTGTACGTACACGCGTCTTCTGGTGAACTACATAAAGCTGCGACATCTATCTATTCGTCTGTAGGCTCTTCCCACTTCTTTTCTTTGGTCTTTTCATTGAACCAGAATTTCTGAGACGTCTTCTTACTCTCGATCTTGATCCAATCGGTATTACCGTGCCGCGTCGACGTGACTCCGTTAAACATCGGAGTTTCTCGTGTTTTTTCATCAGAGGATACTTTTTCGGTAGCTATGCGAGAACTTACCACGTTATCGTTGTCTTTATCGTCTTCTTTTCCTCCACTTTTGGCAGCCGCTTTCTTCTTCTTCTTCTTCTTCTTTCCTACTATTTCTGGATTTTTTACATCTTGATCTTCTTCTTCTTGTTTCACCACTTCTTCTTCTTCTTGTTTCACCACTTCCTCTTTTTCTTGCTCGACTTCTTGTTCGTGTTGTTGTTGATCCTCTTCTTCATCCTCATTTTCTTCATCTTTCTTCTTCTCTTGAGCGATACAGTTAGGTCTATCTTTTGGTTTTGGAACATCGTTGGGAAGATCCAATGGCGGGGGCGGCGCCGCCGCAGCCAAGCTGATCCCGGCTACTCCGGCGTTCAAAAACTCTCCGCCACCATCGGTGTCGTCAAAAGCGTCCGCTACTTCAGTTGGTGCTCTTCCACTCCTCAACGCCACCGCTACATCGTACGCTCTCCACTCCGCGTACTCCGCTCTCTGCCGTAAATCCTGGTTAAAATCGCACCCTTGCTCTTTATACGGCGTGAAAATTTGGCTCTCCAAGCAATACAAAAACGCCGCCGACGCGTCAAAGGCGTCCACGAGCTCTCTCGTAAACATCTTTCGTCGGTCTCGCTGATCCGCGCGGTCGTACACGGAAAGTGCAAATCGCTTCACTTTCGCAAAATCAATCGACGGATGCGAGGTTATCTTCTTCGTTCGCTTTTGTTTCTGTTGTTTTCGGTAGTTGGAATATTTGAAGAGTACCGTACGTTAAGGCAACCAATAATACTAAAAGTCAAAAACGAGAGAGAAAGAAAGAGCGTTTGGGTTTAGACGCAGAGAAGTCTCGAGCGCAAGCGAACGAACGAACGAACGAGGTCTGCTCAAAAGATTTTCTCGCTCGACAAAACGCTCGCGCACCTCCAACTCTCCCAACAGTTTCTTAATCAAATCTATCGGCCGAGGATGCATCTCCATCGCGAGTTCCACCGCTCTCAGTTTACAATAATACGACGTCGTCGGTTCGTGTTTCGCGATTTCTTCCCCTCTGCGAAGGAATCTTGAGATTGAACGATCCTCTTCTGTGT
>Ga0115554_1001705_pt1 | contig 15524 bp, 5 predicted proteins | sample COGITO_mtgs_1104_3_FD_87283 | JGI IMG/M metagenome (GOLD analysis project Ga0115554, IMG submission 87283) | Pelagic marine microbial communities from North Sea - COGITO_mtgs_110404 | ecosystem: Environmental > Aquatic > Marine > Epipelagic | place: Germany:Helgoland, sampling site Kabeltonne... | reverse complement strand
GGTGGGGGTGGGGGTGGAGGCGTCGGCTGTCGGCCAGGAAATGCTGCCCGTTCTACGCCCCACTTTCGAACTCTTCAAAGAGCGGTCTAGAGCCTTAAGTTGGGCTATAAAACCGAGATTAGGCTGGACGACTGGGCGGTTCTTCCGACAGCACTCGAGGGCACTGTCGAAACTGAGGCCCCTCCTCAACATGAGATATGCCATCGCTATTGTGCTAGCTCTAGACTGCCCCTTGAAGCAATGGATTAAAATTTTTCCGTTCGATTTGAGCACAGAGTCTACAAAGTCGCAGCATTCGATGAATTTTAGGGCTATGTCAAAGGATGGATTGTCTTCACAGCAGACATGGAGATACTTTATGTTGTGATTGAGGAATTTATCCCGCACACCTTCACATAAACACAAAACGTGCGTGATACCGTTGCGCTGGAGGGTCTCTAAGTTATATGCTGCGCCTATACTTCCAATAAATACCGCCCCGTTTGTTTGCATCACTTCACAACATTCCCCATCAGTTTTGGTCATCTTCATGGCAAGGATCATACGGACAAAGTTTATTTTCTCATGATCATTCGGGGTGGTTTTCACGATATCCCGGGAGAGTAGGGAGGACTTACGGCGCCTTGGCGCGGAGGTAGGTTGAGAGTCATTGGCATTGGAGTTAGCCGCCTGGGATTGGTGCTCAGCGATGATCTGTCGCATCATTCTGCGGCCCATACCCGCTGCCATGCCTTGCAAGGTATCATAGGAAGATTCATTGCCGTAGGACTTTCCCTGGTCGGGGGAGGAATCCATCAGGCTTAGTGGAGACTGTCTCTCCTCAACGCTTGCCATTTGATGGTGTGTATGCCAGTTGAGGAGAGGATTTGCCCAATCTTCACAGGTAAAGGAAGTTTTGCAATCAATAGGATCTCCAAGACAAAGCGTCAGTGCCAAAGTCGATTCTCCGCGAATTTGAGTGGCGTTTTGGTGATAAGTTTCTTTTGTGCAAGGAATTTAGAAACGCCCCGAACGGAATGACTTAAACTAAACCAAGGAGAATTAAAAACGAAGTTTTTGCCTGACTAGCCGGGTTAGGTAATGATTGTGAGTGAGATTACGAGTGAGAAATTGTGAGTCCTGGAGCTTCCACAGCCCTCTCCCCCTGCAACCAACTTCCCCCTTAGGTTTCCTTTTTGAATAGTTGTAAAAAAGATGCAAATCGAGGGCAATTCGGGACAACCGACCGTTCGAGCCGAAGACAGCAGTAATTGCTTTAGCAGGAAGAAGCTGGGGGCTGGGGTTTTTGTATTGATTTTCATCAGTCTCGTCGCGACGATCCTTTCAACACAAGGTTTTGGCAAGTTCGATGATAATAATGACACAAAACCTTCCATCATACCGGCACCACCTACACAAACACCGGCACCCACACCCTCGTCAACACCGGCACAAACCGGCGCTTGCGACGGCACACCCAGCGCATCTGTCTGCAATCGCAATAGTCCCCTCCCTTCCTTCACTTGCCCGGCCGTTGCCGTGGGCACTTGTGATGCCACTGTGCATGCTTCCTCGACGTGGGAGTTCGACAGCGACGTGGCTAGAATCAAAGGGCCGAACTGGGATGCGAGCGTTGTTTCCTCTAGCGTGCCGTACTATGCCAATGCTGTAAGGCGGTCGTCGTTGGACCCGTGCGAATTGGTTCCAACTTACGATGAGGTTTGGACCGACGGGATCTGCCTTGAAGATTCCTGGCGGTGGAGGCCCTTTATTGACACCTTCTTGACTCTCATGGGTATGGAGTTCAACTTTCGACTATACGCCCTTGAAATGGGCGGACCGGAGGAGAATTACGCGAGGGTTAGCTGCGATCTTAAGAGTTGGAGCAACGACTATAGGACAACGGGGGGTTGGGACGGATACGGCTCGATTCATAATAAGGAGTTAACGAGAGCAAAAAATGGCGAGGGTGTCCAAATCATCGACATTCAGGCGTATCTGTGCTCGGCTTCCGACGACCTTACTAGCACTCAGTACAGGTGGGAGAATATTGCGCAGACGTCGACGGATCTTGGGCCCAGCGGGCAGTGCCAGATGTATCCTGGGGCGCGCTATACTGTTCTCGACTATGAGGTTCCCGGTGGCTATGACTCTCCTACATCTAGTGGAATCTACATGTTCACACCGGGGGGTGGCTATGGTTCGGAATTCGTCCACGACCACGAAATGCTTCATATGGCCCAATACGCTCACAAGGGCCGTAGGCTGTACATGGAACACCCCAAGGATGGCGAGTGCTGTACTCTATGGTTTGAGCACATAAGTTACGTTACGTACGCCGGCTACATAGAGCGCTTGCCCCACAGGTTCGAGGGTTTGGAGCTGATTGCGCCGTGGCATGGGTGGCGCGTCGATACGCAGATGGAGGGCGCTGGCGGCTTCGGTTCGGGCAAGCTTTATCCGAGCTTTATGGCGTTGACGTACCCCTCTTTACAAAGCGCAGATGCGCTCCTGCAGAAGTTCCACACGGCGACATTTGTCCAGAGCGCGTACCGCCTGTACACGGCGGTCAAGGACGACAGTGGGGGGTACCGAAACCACTTGCTCTTGACAACGAACTGCGACGGCGATGACTGCGCGCAGTACGACGATCCCAACGTCGTCTACGAGGCCCTTTCGGAGGCCGATAAGGCTCACTACAACACCCCTGAGGAGGACAGGTACCAAATAATTTTTGATGTAACCTACAGGCTGAGGAACCTGGCGTCGAACTATTTCGTGTACAAGGCCAACCAGGTCCAGCAGCCGGAGGGTTTTGGAGCGTACGAGTTCTTCACCTACGAAATCCAGAGCCCTCGTATCCCGTTTGGGGACGCAGACCAGGGGAGCGATTCGGAAATGTTCGCGTTGGCGGGATTCGCAAATAGGGACGCATTCCTCGAGGATTTTCACGCGTGGATGGTGGCGAACCTGGGTGGGGAGCGCACGCCCCTGGAGGTCGCAGAGGAAATTACTCAGTCCCAAGCAGGTCTGCTGCAGGACATCGAGAGGTTGAAGGAAAGGAGCAAGATTGATGATTCTGACGGAACTCTGCCCAGGTGCGGCGACGAGAGCATGCCTGTGATTAACTTTGGGCAGTAAATACATTTGGCTTTAGGTCCATATATTGGGGCTATTAGCGATTTAGGCGAGTATTAGAGAAATTCCCCAAACCTTCCCCAATGCATGGGAAGGTAGCCATACATTTTTGGAAATTTTTGAGCGGTTTTGAAATTTTTTTTGACGTACTCACTCGTCTTCGTATTTTTTTACGATTGCTTCAATGGTGGTGGTGGTGTCGCTGAAGCTATGACTAATAATACATCCCATTAGAAACTCTCGCTTGCTGTTTTTACATTTACTAGCACATATTATAAAATCTCAGCAGTTTGTCTGATACCCCTACTTCTTCTCCTCAGTCCGCATCTTGCTCAACTAAATCATCCACCCCTGTCAACCCATCGTACGGGCCAAGGTTGTACATATTGAGGAGTAGATCATCTCCACCTGCCTGCTCAGGGTCAAATAGCCAGGACGTGAAGTCATAGAACTGGTAAGCGATGGCAAAGTGCCCTGCAGTTTGCCCAGCGTTGTTCTGATGATTTGGGTTGGCACCTTTGCTGAACAGCAACTTTGCGATGCGGATGTTACCATTTTGAGCGCAAATATGAAGAAGGGTATTTCCGTGCTCATCTGTTTTATTAAGATTGAAAGGTTCACGCTCGTAGTGATCCAAGTAAGCGGTACCGTGTCCGACGACAAACTGAACTTTCACGATGGACTGGTCGAACGGCTTGTTCGGGATTGGGTCAAGGGCTTCCTTCAATTTCTTGTACTTCTGATGACGGACCCAGCTAATGAGCTCAGGGAGATGCAGCTGGACGCCCTCTTCCGCAAACTCATGGGCACCTGCGACATCGCCGACAGGGGCAGCAAGCTGTTGCTGTCCGTAAGGAATCATGACACCTCCAGGAATATGTGTGGGTCCGCCAGCGACAATATTGCCACGATAGTCCTGCACAGCACCGCTATTGAATGCTTTAGCCTCCTCAGCCATTGTAGACAGCATCATTTGTTTCTCACGCACAGCCTCGCTTTTCTTCAGTTCTTCGATGCTATAAAGAATTTTTTTCCGGTGGAGCCGGTGCTCGACTCCAAGCGTGTTCTTCAAATCGTCGTCGTTCAACGCATATAAAAACGCTCCATCGATCGCACCATCTTTGAAGGCTTCGCGGTATTGTCCAAGGGATAGAGTTCCAAGCCACTTGACGACGTCTGTGACCGTCCAACTCTGAACACTGAGATCCTGCTGGCCAGGCATCTTCCCTGGCTGCATATCTGGCTCAAACTTGGAAGTATTTCCTCCCTCAGAAACATCACCAGCATTGGGATTGAAGCTGAACTCTCCGCCGCCTCCACCGCCGCCTCCGCCTCCGCCTCCGCCGCCACCTCCACCAACGGCACCGCTGCGCTGGTCATTAGCTCCCGCAACAGCAGCCATTACGGTGTCTTGCGCTGCCACAGTCCTCATCGCTCGGACCATATTTAAACTACTGAAGTAGGTCATTGACATTGACATAAACCCAAATTTCATAAGGGTCTCAGTGCTCTGCATGAGCTGAGCCGCTTGTTTTTTTTCGTGCGCACTTGGACCAGAGTATCCGCCCCCGCCCCCGCCACCAGCAACTGCGAGAGCGCCTTCCTCCCCATTGACAGCAACTTGGCCAGACAACAAAGCCTCCCCCTTTTTCTCTTGTCGACGCCTAATGTCGCCGAGTTCGATCTGCTGCTCCTCCAACAACACCACAAGCTTTCGTTCGAGTGTTCTGAGCTCCTCCTCTTTACTCTGTCTCGACCGATCCAGCTGGCCCAACTTCCCTTCAAGTCCTTTCAACTGATCCTTGCGGTCCGCAATGCGCGTGAGCATTGTGCCAAATTCACGGTCAAGCCTCATTTTCTGCTCTCGAAGCTCATTCCTTCCCTGATCGTCCAAAACTCCCGCCGCTTCTGTTTCGACCTTGGAAAGCTGATGCATTTCCTTCTCAAGCTGACGGACTCCCTCTTCGAACTCACTAATCTCTTCCAAGATGCTTTCAACCTTTTCCTCGACTGCAACCTTCTCTTGATTCAACATTGACACCTCTGACTGAAGACGAGTAGCATGGAGCTTATGTTCTAGCAGCATCTGCCTTCCGAATTCAATTCCACTCGACTGAGCACGACTGAACAAATACTTATCACGCTCGTGCTTGGCTCGCCGACGGCCTAGGTGACCGCGGTAGACCCTCTGGACGATGATCCCTGCGTTGCGTTGGATTCTGCGCGTGAAGGCGAATGCGCGCGCCTTCCGCTTGCGCCAGAGGCCTTGCAAAAGAGTCGCTGCGCGATTCCGCTGCGCTTTTAGTTTGTTGATCTCCATTCTGGTGAGTGCTCCTCGCCAGACACGGGCAATCTCAACTTGAGCGCCGAGACCAGCGCGCTGCTTCTTGAATTTCGTTCTTCCGAGGTAGCCCCGAACAGTCCGCTGGATCACTTGGGACGCCCAAAGCTCCTTCATCTTCTGCAAGAACTCAAGGCGACCGATCCAACCGCGGTACGCACGCTGGATTGTACCGGCAGCAGACTCCTCCCTCAGACGACGTACGATGATCCACGCGAGGTGGGCACGGAACGATCCCTGGATAATCCTTGCGGCGTGCTCTAAGCGGACAAGGCGCTTCTTGTTCCTCTTCAGACGCCACCCCATGTACTCTTTGACCTCTGGGAATTGTTCCGGGTTGGGATACATAAGCGATGATCCAGCTTTGTAGACAGTATTGTCCTGGCGTTCAAATGACGGGTGAGAAGGGTCCGTGACAGTGCCCGGCATTGCAAACTCGTCGAGTGGTGCCTCCTTCTTGGCTCGCTTGCTGTCCGCGGGGTGAGATTTGTCGTCCTTGCTGATAACCTTGCTCTCCTTCGTCTTCTTGGACTGAAATTCCTCCCACTGCTTATTGGGGTCAGACGGAGGATTTTTTGTCGTTTTCATTGTCGAAGATCCCCCCCCCTTGTTTTGTGTCTTCTTTTGAATCATGTTGACGTTGGCCATGAGAGAGTTCACGAAGTGATCTTCAAAATTCTCCTCCTCCTGCTTTCCTCCGCCCTTTCCACCTAGTCCAACCATCTGCGTGCCCGAAGCATCAAAATCTTTCGCGCCACCCTTCTCGACGGCGCGTTCGTTCATGAAAGCAACATCGTTCAGCTCGTGGTAGCCCGTCAGTAATTGTTCAATCAGGGTGGACACGGATTTTCGCTGTTCCTGGAACAGTTCGTGCCCACCTTTGACCCAGATGACACAAGTTTTGCGAGTCGGGGCCTTTAAACACTGAAATATGCTTCGAGCTTCGCCTCCCGGTTGTTTATCAACGAATGGCTGAGCATGAAAAGGTTTGGCAAGGCCAGCCTGCGTACCGTGGACGGATATGATGGGGGCGTTCATTTCCTTCAGAAATGGTCGGATATCAACGTGGGAGAGAACACCAAGGCAGAGCGAGATCCGACCCTTGTTGGTGATTGGGTTGTGAACCGCTGTGTATAAATTCAGCGCGAGAGGCGTGGATACCGTCGACAAGTAGCTGGGAGAGAATATGAACCTGGCGTAGAAGTAGACGGGCAGGTCTGGCCGGGTGTCAGGAGAGCAGCTGAAAACATTCATGCAGTCGTGCATGATGGCTGCATAGTGCGGATCGACGAAGGAGAACCCATTGATAAATAGGAGGGACCGCAACATTCCGCACTTGTAGTGTGCGGCGTAGAAGCTAGCAATGCTACTCCCGTTACCGAAACCCATCAAGTAGTAAGGTTTCGATGTATCGAACTGATTCGTTCCCTTCGGTCCAACATGTTCAATAAGCTCGTGCAGACAGGCGGCGTGGTAGTCGTTATTCAGCGTCTGCCCCTCGCGAAATTCCGTGAATGCTTGCCCGGGATAGTTCCACAACAGTATCTGCATTCCCGGGTAGCGCGCAACAATCGGACGAAGGAAGATCTTAAGGCGCTCGAGAGTATCGAAGAGGTCATGGCACACAACCATATTAAACGTTTTGGCATTGGGATTGACATTGCCGTGTTTTGAGCTGTCGAGAACGGCGTAAGGGAATTGCGTGTCCGAGTCGTATTGGATCATTCCGCCGGTGCTGTAGTCCTCTTTCGTAAAGCTGGCAGACAACGCCATCGTTTTCGCCACCATCGCAGAAGAATTATTGTCGCCTTCAACCGTCCCCATGGCGCCCGAAATAAACGCCCGCGGCTTGATGCGTGTCTGAGGACCATAGCGAGGGAGTTCCGATGCGCGCGTCGACGGAATTTCGCCACGGGCTTCAAGGATTAAATTGAGAGGCTGGAGGTGATCAGGAATCGCGGCCTTCATGGTACTGACGAGCGAGGGTGGGTCCAAAGGTTTGCTCACGCAGCCATCCATGCCGCCTTCCATGTACGCTTTGAGATCATTCGGGCCAACTTCACCGGTGAAGATAATGATGGGCATCACAGGAAGGTCAGGTTTGACGGTCTGAGCAGGGTTATCTTTGTTCTTCGCATTTGGGGCCTTGAAGCCGACGTTATCGACATTGATCTCAGCTCGAAGTTTCGCGTTGTTTATCCGCCGTTCTTTCTCTCTTTCTCTGATCCACTTGGTGACGTCAAAGCTATTCAGGACCTCCATCTCCTTGCTCACGAGAATTGCGTCGTAGTGAGAAGCCTCCATCATCTCCACACAATCGGCGCCGTTCTCAACCCAGTTCACGATGTAGCCGGAGGGTTCTAGAGCAGCGCGGCACAGATCGGCGCAACTACGATCGGGTTCCCCAATGAGGATCTTAGCGTGATAGCGCTGAGATTCATTGTTCTGCCGCTGCTGGTCGGCGTGCCCGTCGTGAAGCTGCGCCTTCTTGCGCGAGTCAACAGTATTTTGATACTTCTTTTGGCCGTGTAGATAATCGTCGAGCACCTCAAAGTGGGGATCGTTCCCCTTGGCAAGTGCCTGCTGCGAGGAAGATTGACCTCTCTTCGACTTCGACTTTGACCCCTTACCCTTTGGTGTCTTGCCGTTGACTGCTTCTTCCTCCTCCTTTTCGAGGTGGCTCTTCCAAGTGGCTCTCGGCTTGGGGAGAGAGGGTGACCGAAGAGGGTTCTTCTGCTTATCGCTTGCACGCGGCTTGCCGGGGGATAAAAACGTCGTCGGCTCCTCGAGTTCTTCCTCGGCAATCGAAAGCATATCGAGTGGGTTGTGCACGCTCGCGCCAAACAGCTGGCGGCCGAGCTCAGTGCTCATCACCCCGCTGTCGACGGCCTCCTCCCCCATGACATTTCCGTCGTGGGAGTGGTGTCCTACATTGTGTTTTCTGTCTACTTTATAATCCCGCTGGTCCAGGTAGTCACTTCTACGCTTCACCCTCTCGTCGTCCATTTTCTTTTCTTCCTCAAGGTGGACGAGTTCCCGTGACTGGTCCAGCAGTGAGTAGACTTGGGCGCACACGCCACACACTTTCACCTCCTTGTAGTAATTCGCTGCTCCCCCCTGCACTTCACCATGAGCTTCTCCCCAGGTCGCCCTTCCCTTGGATGTCATCGTTTGAGCGGTGAGGGATTTACCCCGCCGGACATCGTGTCTGTGCTTTCGTTTTTCGTCCGAAAACGATTCTGCATTCAGTGTGGAGGGCGACGAGGATTCGTCATCACGTAAAATTTGTCCCCTATTGTCATCGGCAGTCGGTACGATGCTCTTGGGGAACGCCCCTTCAGGATATTTTCGCCAACTCTCACTTTCGTCGTGACTGTCGCCGATAATTAGGCGATTTTCTTCGCAAGCCTGGATGATGCTTCGCTGAGAAACGGACATGAACGCAAGGGGATCGCGTTTCGTCACGCCCAACTGTAGCAACTTGCCAGATTCTTCGAGATTTCTGAGCTCGCTGCTGCTGAGAACTTGCTTTGCAATCACCATAGCACGTTCTCGATTGCTCCCCTTCTCTTCCCCCTCGCTTTGCAGTGCGTCGGGATCGACAGTGTGTAGCTTGCAAAACTGGCCGTGGCATTTAAATTGAGTCGGGAGGTTTTGTTTGTGGTGGTTCTTCTGGTGGTGGGGGGACCGGGTGAGGGATCGCTTCGCCATTTCTTGGCTGTTTGGACGAGGGGGCGGTACGAAGGGTAGGGAGCTCTTGTTGTTGGTGCTTTCTTGAAGGCTGTCTTGAAGGTCGAAAGTTGGTTTGATGATGTGGTGCGCGGCTGCGGCGGTCTTGTTTGATTTTTTTGGGGTGTTCATCTCTTCGTTAGTTCGGCGGGAAGCCTCGCTGATCTGTCGCTCAAAAAGGGCCAGTTTTTCGGATTCATTATAACGCTACGCGAGACCGGAGGACGAGTGTATCAAAAGGAATTTTATTCATATTCAAAGCGAACAAAAGGCTGTTAGTTCCGACAGACAGACAGACGACGCAATGAATGACAATGATCAGTCGTGGACTGGCTCACCTTTTGACTGATTGTTTCATTTTCTTGGCCGCGCTTTTTCTTTGTCAAGGGGGATGGAGCAATCGACTGCGAGCGCTCCAGGTCAGAGGCCTCCATTTGAGCGCCAGCGTCTCCCAAAAAGGAGCTCCTGCCTGCAGCAGCAGAGGTGGCGTGAATTACGCTGTCCTTGTCTCGGCCGCTAATTGATCGCAGATCGGAGGATATTGTGACGATCCCCCCGAAATAAGATAACCATAGTTGAGAATTGTGATCCACAAAATAGTCTGTCCAGATTCGAACGACTCTGCACCGATTCACCTCCTCGATCTGCCTGACAAGAGTTTTCGTGGCGGCATCGAAGGTGGCACAGAGAGTGGTGGCAACCAGGCGAGTGACCTTGATGTTGTTTGGACTGACCTTGTGGATGATCCCAGATTTCTTTTTTGCAATTTCGTCGTCGTCGTCATCGTTATCGTCATTGTAATCGTTTTCATCCTCATCAAATTCGGCAGCAGAGTTGGTGCTGTTTTTCTTGGTGGGAGTAGGGAGACCTTTGAAGGTGTGGGTTGAGGTCTTCAACCGCCCCTTGTCGTCGGCGATAGAATAACTGTGTCGGTAGATGAGCCCCTCTTTTCCTGCACCCGGTATCCACGGTTGGACGGAAGTTATGGTGGGATCATTGGGTGGCCAGGAGGATAACAATTTTTGGAGCTCAATTGTGTCAAGAACAGCAAAGCTTCCATCCTGGTATCTCACGATTGCGTTGAAATTGCGGGGATTCAACCGCGTTCTGACATGTTAACAAAACGAAGAGGCGAGAGGGAGGGAGGGTGAGCGTGCGACAGAGACGGACGTAAGAGGTGGGTAAGAGGTGGGTAAGAGGTGGGTAATTGTGGGTAATTGTGGGGGAGTCTGAGAAAATTTGGCACTCACCCGACAGCAGCGATAGAAGAAAAACGCTCGAGCACAGCCTTCTTCGTGCACGACGAGCTCCCCTTTGACTTTGTATCGCCTTTGCTGTTGGTGTAAGCCCAACATTTCAAAGAGCAGGAGTCAAACAGGATAGTATCAGACAGATTGATCCGGGCAGAGTGTGACCCGGTCACGGAGTCAAAGACGAAAGCTGCATTTTGTTGTTTCGTCGCAGCACCCGGCTTCTTGGGTGGCATGGTTGATGACTGTCTCGCGGTTTATTTTCTGATGCCCATTTTCACTTGTTTTGGGTTGGGCTTCTTTGTCTGCTGCGACGTCCGATCTGAGAACGAGCCTAGTCAGTTGTGGAAGATTTTTCATGACCCCAAGACAAAAAAAGAGTTCAAAATAGCACAGTGGTAACAACAAGATACTCACAACGACGACTGGGACAAATGAAAAGGCCAAAGACATCCCCAGGAATATCGGCAGGCAAGCAGAAACTGAAGAAGCCCGGAGTTTTGGTGCCAAAGGTTCCTAAATCGGCTCATAAGTACTACACACACGGAGCAACCGTGAAGAGCAACTTTAGCCGAAATGCTGTCAACACAGTCACGCTTACGCCGCTGGACGCTGAGCACAGCTACACCAACTACAACGAGATGGAGGGTAGCCCGCAGAGCCCAACTATGCACGACATCTTTCCCTCGAGCACAAAGTTAGTTCCATCTCACACGAACCCGGCATTTGCAAATAGCATTGGCAATAGTTTAGGACAGGTGCTAAGGGGGCTGGAAGAAATGAACGACGAGTCTCTACGTTTGGCTAAGGAGGCCAAAGATGAAGGCGGAGAGGTTAGGGTTAGACCCCCGCCACAGATCTGGGAGCCGGACAGTGTGATCGCGCATAGCGCGATGGAGGGGGAAATTCACGCCAATAGTTTGACGCCAAAAACGTCTAAAATGTTGAACGCGGCCTTGCGAAATGCCAGTATGGATTTTGATGGCAATCAGTTTCCTGATGAGTATGCTAAGGAAATAGCAGATCTGGGAAGTGAGAAAGACGCGGAGGATTACGAAGTAGGCGACGAGGGCGGAGGGGGGATCAACAAGAGCTTCACCACGTCGGATAAGTATACATCTCGCGGGCAAGGCCAGGCGGGGAGAAGCACGTCGAACATGACGAAGCAAGGTAGTATTGCGACGATTGGGCAGACGAACACTGAAGCCGCCCTTCGAAGAACCACAACTCCCAAGACGCGCCACACGCACAACGTCACTGTCCCGAATACAGTAATTTCGCTGCACAAGAAAGGCAGCAAGAATGACGAAAAGTTCAACAAAAAAATATCAAGTTCATATGACAACACATGCGAGGAAATCTGGATTTACAACTACGCCAACGACAAGCACAAGTATCATAGCGAGTCGCTTTGGGCACAGACGACATTAGCAGAGTCGCTAATATTAGTGAAAACAAACACGCTCCCTGCCAATGCTATCGCGAGTATGTGTGCTCAGATGCTATTGGATATGGAGGACAAGTTTGCGAGCATTTTCGGCCCTGTTGTGCACAAAATGTGCGACGATGTGCTCAACAGCATCTTCATTTTACGAAACGAAGAGGGCTACCCGAGCTGTGATGCAGCTTCGCAGATCATCGAGCGAAACGACGTTTTTGCTAGGCAGGGTGGGGGCAATGCCAACGGAATGGGCGCGTGTTTGGAGGGGGTGGAGGGCAGCAAGCGGAAGCTCGAGCTTTTTATGAAGTGCCCGACATACTTCGACCAGTGCCGGTATTTGTGGGGTTTGCTCAAGCAAGAGATCGTCATCCGGCCTCACTGTTTCAAGAAGATGGAACAGATGCGGAAGGAGAAGCTAATGGAGGGAAGAATGATACACCGTTCGTGTAACCACTGGGCAAGGGGAATTAAGTTTGTCATCTTCCAGGCGTGGAAGAAGGAGCTTGTTCTGGATTCGAACAGGCACTTGCTGGGTAAATATTTGATGGCGTTCATGCAAGTGACAGCAAAAGACGTGTTCTTTGCTTGGAAGAAGTCCCACAAGGAGCGGATGCGAACTAAAAAAATGATGGGTGTGGAAGAGGCCAAGAAATCCGCGGAATTGGCCAAGAAGGAGACAAAGGCGTTGGACATGGCGAATAACGGACAGCTCGTAGCCAACCGAAAGGCGCGGGCAGCGGCCGAAGCGGTCATGACAAAAGTTGCCGCAGCTAAGGAAATTTACGAGCAGCCAGCTCGACAGACGCCCGCGTTGTTAAAGGTAATAAAATCGTTCGCCAAGACGTACAAACTGTTTGCTGACTTCCAGGATCGGGAGAACGAGGATCACATAAGGGAGCAGTTTCGAATCGGCGACGATGCCATCAGGTTGGATCCGCTCTACAAGTGGACGGGCGTCGGAGTCAACCTGGAGACTTACGAAAAGAACAAGGAACGGAATGCGAAAGAATCTGGAGCGGCGGCGGGGGCAAATGCGGGCGAAAGTGAAAAATTGCGGCCTGATGATCTCCTTGACGCAGGCGAATACGACGTCGAGACGGACTGCGATGATGCGGACGAAGAGACGATACTCAAATGGAGACCCGGAACATTTGCGAGCGTAGAAAAGACCCCGGCATTCCACCCCATGTCAACGCGAGCGGGCAGGCGGACTATGCGCTGGCTGAACAACAGTTTGCGGCACTTTAAGTACGATCAGGGGGAAGACGCTCGCCGCGGGTTGGGACGAGTCCCACCTGTACGAGAGCATGCGGATCTAGCCGACGGGAGAGCCATCGAGGCGCTGCTCGTTCACCTTGCGAACAAGGCGGAGGAGGTGCACGGGTCTTGCCCGAGTGTGAAAAATGCCTACGAGCAGCTTGATGCAAACGTGAAGCGGGAGAGGGAGGCGCGCGTGGAGGATTGCAGTAGAGAATTCTACGACAAGTCGCCCCAGATTTTGAATATAATGAGCGCCTTGCGTTTCTGCCGCGACAATTTTAACACATCGTGTAGATACATGGAGCAAGAATTCATCACCTCGCTCAAGATACCGGAGACGAGCGAGGAGAAAGCTAAAAGGGAGTATAGGCTAGCGAAGCTGGCAGAACGAGAGAAGGAGACGGGAATAATCGTCCACGTAATGAGTCGCTACATGGGTCAGCGCATCCATGTACTGCATGTAAACGAGCCTAAGACTTTTGCCATGCTCGCAGAGCTCTTCACGGGGTACTTTAAGGACTGCCAAGCAATGATCGATGAAGACACCTACATAAAAGGCGTGTACAAGAATGAACTTAGAGCGAGAGGTAGGGACAGGCTGGTCGCAACAATGAGCGATATTGCCGAGAAGGGTGCCGTCTACTACTCTCACGAACGACTTTTGGAGCTGGCGAAAGAAATGGAAAAGTATAACGAACTGTGCAAGGAGCCCCAGGAGATTCTGTTCAAGAACTACTTGAGGTGCCTTGACGACAGACTGAGGTACAGAAGTCACCTTCCCGAGCTCATACGACTGACTTATCAGAGCCTGTGCACGACACTATTGAGCCGCAAGGTCAGAACGGAAGAGGATCTTGATGACGGAACGTACACGACAGTTAATGCTTTGCAGCTGAAAAGTGAATTCAAGCGGATTGGCGTAATCAGCGACATCGCAATTGAAGAAGAGCTCGCCGAGGTAACAGCAGTGTTGAAGAACCGAATAAGAGACTTAAAGCGGATCTTTAGTTTTTATGCAGCCGCGGGGGACGGGGGGCCCGCGACCAGCATGGACAGTTCAGAGTTTTGGAAATTTGTGAAGGACTGCAAGCTGCAAAAAGACCGTCAACGAGTACCATCGGTGAGGGTAGATCTAATATTTCAGGCTTGCAACATCGACTACTCCTTGGTTGGTGCTGATCGCATTGCGAGCGACGACGGGGAACTTGATCCAGGGGAATGGGTCGAGGGACTCGTGCGCCTGAGTATGTACCGCTACGTCAAGGGTACAGTCGGAAAAAGGCTGGAAAAAATGTTGAACGAGGACATCCTACCGAATGCCTGTTCACTCGACGTCGACGTATTTAGAGATCGACTAGGCGGGGACCGCGTCAAGGACATGTTCCAAGCGCACAAGCCAAATATGCGACCAGTTTTTAGTGAGTACGCAGCCGACGATCAGAGCGATGGAGCCGTTGACGCGATGGACTCCATGAACTCTGCGGAGTTAGTCACCTTCGGAAGGGAGATGCTGCTGGTCGGGGGGCCACCCGCACTAAGCGAGAGGGCTATGAAAACCTTATTCGCATTCTGCCAGCAGGAGGAGGAGGAGGTCGAGGAAGGAGAGAACGAGACACAAAGCGACAGCGAAATGGTGTATAGTGAGTTCATGGAGACAAACGCGGCCATCGGAAGCCAGATGAGACCGGATCCGTACAATGTCCTCGAAATGAGGTTGGACCAGTATCTCAACGAGCTCGTACATCCTGTCGCCGCAAAACTTCCACGATTCAGAACACACATGCTAAAGACTCCCGAACGACTCAAGCAAATGTGGCTGGAAAAGTGCCAGCGCATGAAGGAAAAAGAGGAAGCAGAGGCAGCAGCTGTTGTTGCTGGGTGAAGGACCGACCAAGAGGATAGGGTGTTCACAAATTTGTTCGCAAATGGAACCTTTTACAAGAGGAGAAGTCCCAGACCGGCCATTCCGGCAGAGTTCGGTGAAGGGGAGATTGACGAAACACTTTTTGCATACACGCCCTCGAGCCCAGGAAAAACCTAGGGGGCGGAGCTGAAAATGCTACCCGACTCTTACAGATCTTCCTCCAAAGCTTTCTCCCGTGGAATAACGTAGCCGGAATTTAACTTAATTATTGAATTATTTTGAACCTGAAAAATACACATATTTATTTCCGTACTATCGGCGTGAAAAAGTTGAGCACGTTTGCGACCTCATCGAGCAAGGAAAACTAACTGAGACCGAGCTCCTAGAACTTAAGAAAAAAGTTGATGCGCGTTTGGCCTGCTAATTACATTATAATACCTATTCCTATTGAAATGTCAGAAGTTCTCTATCGCATACAATTTCCTCATCATCCAACAGGTTCCGTACCAAAAAACGAAACGT
>Ga0115554_1001701_pt1 | contig 15536 bp, 14 predicted proteins | sample COGITO_mtgs_1104_3_FD_87283 | JGI IMG/M metagenome (GOLD analysis project Ga0115554, IMG submission 87283) | Pelagic marine microbial communities from North Sea - COGITO_mtgs_110404 | ecosystem: Environmental > Aquatic > Marine > Epipelagic | place: Germany:Helgoland, sampling site Kabeltonne... | reverse complement strand
TTAGCCAGGCCCGTAACAGCGGTGCCGCCTTCATCTCGGTCGGAAACACACGGCCTGACGTCCCGACGAACGTCTCCACGCCCAGGTTGGTCGCCCACGCGCGGATCGCACTCGGGGGGAAAGCATCTAAGATTGGTGCTAGAAAGGACTTCGACTCAACAAAACGTTCACTGAAGGCATCAAACGCTTCCGCATGTGTAAGATTAAGCCCGCTTTTACCCGCCATCAGAAACTTACGCCCAAGAGACGGCATGGAATCATACAGGTCGACACTAACCCCTTTGGCACATAGAACATCCGCCGCCATCAACCCAGCAGGCCCACCCCCAATGATGGCGACGCTTTGGTTGTTCTTATCTGTCATATTTGAACAGGCGTAGGTGAGGGGCGGCATTATAATATAACAAGACAGAGAGAGCCCTCATGGTGGAAATGATTTCTATTAATATTCTACTTTATAACAGAATTCAGAGCTACAGCACGACTACATCATATGTAAATTTAGAACGCCTTATGATACTTTTGCTGCTTTGTTTTATAGCGAGATGATTAAGACCCATGGGGCAGTGTAACTTTGACGGTTGTACCTTTTCCAACATCACTCTCTATTGAGATGTTTCCGCTATCAACCTCTCGTTTGTCCGCGTGGATTTGGGATGGGAGTGACAGAGAGCGTTAAAGAAGCCGTGGAGTGGTATCGCAAAGCAGCCGAGCAAGGAGTTCCAGACGCGCAGAGCAATCTGGGTTTGATGTACAAGAAAGGCCAGGGCGTAATATAGGACAATTTATACGCTCATATGTGGTTGAATATCGCAGCATCAAATGGGAATGCGACTGGGATTAAGAATAGAGACATCGTTGCGATGATGATGACGAAAGAGTATCTCGCAGAAGCACAGAAACTCGCACGAGAGTGTGTGAAGAAAAATTATAAGGGGTGTTAGAGCCATGCAAACGAACGAACAAATAATAACATGCCACTTTTGTTTTGAGCAATTTGAGGTTGATCTAGAAGTTGCTGAAACATTTAGCGGTCATAATTCTGAAATCTATGACTGTGTTGTTTGCTGTAATCCCAATAAAATAACCTACGTGATCCATGATGGTGAAGTTAGCAACTTAACCGTCAGTGATGGGAACGAGTAATGCTGGCTTGACGGTCATCTACGACCAGCATTGGATGACAACTGTGTATTTTTTTGCTTTTTCTACTAAATTCGAGAGGCGATCACGCTTGATGGGTGACTTCGTTTCAAATGGTACATCAAAAGATGCCATTAATGCTTTTGCAAGTTAGTCCTTCACTGCAAAATTCACATTCTGAGGTATGTCACCAGTAGCTTTAGCGACTGCAAGCGCTCGGAGTTTTGCAACAACTACACCCGCAACATTCCCGTACTCGTCCAGTAATGGCCCTCCGCTATTACCCGGTTGAATAGGCGCGGAGATTTGAAGCTGACTAATATCATCAAGAAGCCCCACAGTCGCACTTACAATTCCAGTAGAGACCTTTAATTGAGAGCCGAGCAAACCATGGAGCGGAAAACCAAGAGCGATAATATCGTTTCCTGACCTTACAGAACCTTTTGCACGGAAATAAGCTATTTTAGAAGGTTGGAAGTTTGCCTTTAATAGTGCCAAATCAGAATTTTTATCGCGCCCTTTAATCTGAACCTCATCAATCTTCTGGGTATCAATAATTAGAGTGAGCTTAGCGCAATCTTTAACAACATGATCATTTGTGATCAGTTCCCCCCTTCTTGAGATAAAAAACCTGAACCGGATGAGGTAATCTCAAGTTCCTTCGGCTTATTTGGCGCGCGGGTGGCTTGGGGTTGATTTGTATCAGTCGATAACGAAGCGGCATAGCTTTTTGCTGCATATAATCGTGCAAAACTTCTACCGTTTTGGGCAGAGCATCTGTAAATTTTCATATTAGTCAAAAAGCCCGTGGGGGTTACGCACCATTGGCTGCTATGACGGTAATTTGAGGAGGTTGTCTGGCTTTGGCAGCTTTAAATTAGAAGGCCAACCATGCATAGTCCTAATACTGATAGCCTATTTTTTGTAATTTTCTGAGCATTCATCTCCGCGATCCAAATAATTACCCCTTGCCAAATTCTCGTGTAACGCTAACAGACATCTTGCCAAAGCGAAACCATCCAAGCCATAAATAGTTATGGATATTTTCTTCAAACATATAGCCCTGATTATCATTGCAACCAGCCTCGCCACACCTGCACATGCAGAACCAACTATCCTGACAGGCACTGTTACCCATGTCCGTGACGGTGACACCATCGAAGTGGGCAAGGTGCCGATCAGGTTGAATGGCGTGTCAGCCCCTGAGTTGAAAGAACCACTGGGACCGCAATCTAAACAGTTCATGCGTAATCTGGTGAACGGCAAGCACGTGCGCTGTGAACTCACAGGCGCGAAGACCTATGACCGTTTCGTCGGCACTTGTTATCTTGATGGTGAAGATATCGGCATTGCTGTTATCGCCGCTGGGCGGGCGCTGGACTGTCCGCGTTACTCAGGCGGTCGTTACGCCGAGTTTGAGTTAGCGGCTGTGCGTGAGTTGATTAAGCTGCCTAATTACTGCCGACAATCATAATCCCATAAGAGTATAGAGACGTCACTCTTTTTGGCGTGACCCGCGCATCATTAGTATTGGCACCATCCCCATCATCGTGACGAGGGCTAGTATTGCAAATGACATTGTATATGTCGCTGTGACTTCATGAATGGCTGAGAACACCAATGGCCCCATCATGACGCCAATAAAGGTCGGCACCAGCACGCCGCCTGTGGCGCTGCTAATTTTACCTTCGGGTGCCAGGCGACCGATCTCGGCCATGAATACGCCGTTCCAGCCAACTGCTGACATACCGTACAGAAACAGTATCCCGAACACCGCAACCAAAGGCATGCTATCCGACAAGAACGCTGTGGCGACAGCGGCGACAACAGAAAGAGATTGCGCGAACAAGAGTGTTTTACGCCCATCGCCGTTACGGTCTGCAATCACGCCCCAGCCCAATCGTCCAGCAACACCGGCGATTTGAATAACCGCAAGGCCAACACCCGCAAGAACGAGATCAAACTTCACGTCCTCAACCAGCATTGTAACAGCAAAGGTCATCAGGGCGAGTTGAACACCCGAGAACGTGAGCGCAGCCAGCGCAAGTAATCTAAGCTCACGAATACGCAGGACCAGACTGACATCCTTAAAGACAGCACTCCTAAATTTTGTTGTGGGATCGCGATCACCATCAAGTTTGGCGCGCAGCGGCTGAATTAATAAAACGGTGGAGAGTGCAAGAAATGCCCCTGCCATCAATGACCACTGCCACCCAAAAGCAATGGCAATCGGTGGCGCCATAAGTCCAGCAACCACGCCCCCTAATGGCTGGCCCGTTTGCTTCACAGAAAAAATTAAATTCCTATTGGTAGGCGACGCGATCTTCATCATCAGATGAGACGCCGCGGGATTGGTCATGCCGTATGCAATGCCAAGCCCCAACGAGCCGACAAAAAGTGCTGCGACATGCGGTATCGCAATGATCAATAACGAGAGACCGATGGCTGTTGCTGCAATTTGGTTCGCCCGAACCGCCCCTAATTTCCGCTGAACAAGTCCACCACAAAGCGACATTAACGTCGCCCCAACGTAAGCAAGGCTGACTTGAAACCCAATCATGGAAACTGGCAAATCAAGGGTTCGCGCCAGTTCTGGCGCAATCGCTGCAGGTATAAGGATCCCCATCGTCGCAATAACTTGAACAGCGGTGACACCGCCGATGGTTGCCAAGGCGAGATCTTTGCTTGGGAGAGATTGGGGATCAGATACATTCATGCGTCGCAACCTAGCCGCACAATGCCAAGCGGTCTATATTGCTTCGTATGAAAGTCGTAGAAAAAACCGTATCCCTATTCTTTTGCGCCATTCTTATAGCGTGTGCCGCGCTGCCTCCCATTGAACCTTCAGTCACTGAACCCGTCCAACGCCCCAATATCGCAACCATTGCAGCGATGGATGATACGGTAGCAGTTCAGGCCCTAGGCCTAAATTCAACAAACTGGGGCTATCTGGTCGTCGATTCTGTCACGGGCAGCGTTGTCGCCGCGCACCAGCCAGACATGGCTTTTCCACCTGCATCGATAGCTAAACTCCCAACGATGATTGCAGCTCTCAGCATTCTTGGGCCCAGTTATCGTTTCACAACACAACTTCATGCGCGAGGCCTCTTAAAGTCTGGTGTCCTTCAGGGCGATCTCGTGCTTTCCGGAGATGGTGACCCTTTGCTCACGGTCGGAGACTTGCGCGCATTGGCAGTCCGCTTAAGAGATACCGGCATCACAAAGGTCGATGGCCGGTTCCTGTTCCATAGTGCCATGCCTGAGTTTACTGAAGTTGAAACCTCGCAACCTGCAACCGCACCTTACAATCAAGGATTGGGCGGGCTAAACCTTGAGTTCAATCGCGCCCTGCTGACCCGTCCGTCACAAGGATCAGATGACGGCGCGTATACCACGCCGCCTGAAGCCATGCCTTATATACCAGCAGATGCCCGCATGATCTCTGGAAGATATACTTTGCCCGTTCAAAACCCGGCTGAGTTCACGGCACATATCTTTAAAAAATTCGCTGCATTTGAAGGAGTCGACTTACCGTCTCCCGCCTCAGGTTCGCCAGCAAAAGACGCGATCATTCTGGCACAGATAAAATCGCAGCCGTTGATCGAAATCGCCCGTGCCGGACTTGAGTATTCAAATAATATGGTTGCCGAAATTGTTGGCTTGGCTGCATCACAGAACCAAGACGATACAACGTCAACACTGGCGCAGTCCGCGAACACACTTGGACGCTGGCTTGATCTGGAAGTCCCCGGCTTGGAAGGTTTTAAGACCGCGCTCACCAATCATTCAGGGCTATCCACAACGTCTAGAATATCACCACGCCAAATGGCTGCGCTTCTTGGGTACGCCAAAAACAAACACTTCGATGGTTGGCGCTTCGATGCGCTTTTAGCGCCCGGCGGTGCCCGCGATAATTTCCGTGGACGGTTTCGTAGTCCAGAACTTGGTTATCGAGTTTGGGCGAAAAGTGGGACGATGCGTTATATCAAAGGACTTGCCGGTTACCTCGATGCAGCCTCGGGCAAACGATTGATATTTTCAATTTTTGTGTATGACCAAGCAAAGCGAGATCAGCTTGAGAACGACCCCGCGCGGTTTTCGTCTCATGCGCGACGCCAATCAAGTCAATGGCGCAATGATGTTGAGCATTTTGAAGAAGGTCTTATCCAGCGCTGGATTACCACACACTGAAAAAGAAATAGCTGGCAGGACGCGCCTGTCAGCTGAGTTTGGGACTTGGAGAAACGAAGGGGCACCGCCCCTGGATTATTTATTCGATGGCGCCATCATTTGATCCGCCGTCTGAATAACCTTGGAATTCATATCGTAAGCACGTTGGGCGCGGATCATCTCGGCAATCTCTTCAACCGCATTCACGTTTGAGGCTTCAATGAACCCTTGCAACACGGAACCGGCGCCGCCTTCACCTGGATTAACGAGCGAAGCTGCACCCGAAGCCGCCGTCGCTGTATAAAGGTTATTACCTTCAGCATTCAATCCACCTTCGTTCGGGAACATCGCAAGTTGAACAACACCAACATTAGTTGGCGTCGCATCACCGTCTTGTTTTACCAGCACTTCACCCGTCGCATTGATCGAAATATCGACCGAATCAGGTGGCACCTGCACACCCGGCAACACAGGATAGCCATCATGCGTCACGAGTGCGCCCGAGCTATCAAGTTGGAACGTGCCATCTCGTGTGTAGCCAACATCGCCATCCGGCAATTGAATTTGGAAATACCCTTTGCCCTGGATCGCCAGATCGAACGAGCTGTCCGTAGCACGAAGACTGCCCTGCTCGGTGACCCGGTAAACCGACATCAAGTCGACACCATGTCCAGACTGAACGCCGCCCGGCACTTGCTCGCCAGCGCGTGATCCCGCGCCATCCGATCGTTCACTATTCTTATAAATCAGGTCATGAAATTCTGTCCGACGGCGCTGATAGCCTGTCGTATTCATATTCGCGAGGTTGTTCGCAACAACCTCGACGTTTCTTTGTTGCGCCATCATGCCCGAAGCACCAATTCGCAATGCGTCCATTTTCCCGTTCCTTTTTATTGCCGGTCATGGTTCTGACCGTGCATATGTCCCATAGCGACTGTTTCTCAGCCACACGTATCCACAAACACATGAGCAAACACCGTGCCAACTTATATATTGTTGTTTTTCAATTACTTAACATATGGAATAGGACGGAACCCTATAAATTAGGCACACAAAAACCATCAAATCGGCAGGATTTTCCACCAAAAAGATTATCTGCCGGGTTTTGTCATCGTATCCGGATGGAAAAGCTCATCTGGAGACACAAGACGCGCTGTCAGATGCTGCGCGTCGCAATATCGACAGAAAGATTCAAGATCCCGGATATTATCATCGACACCATAAGACCAATAATCTGACCCCATAATTGCCACTGCCTGCTCATAGGCTTCAGCATACCACGGCGACATCTCTCGATTGGCTGAGCTTTGCGCCACCGCTTTGACGCGGTCCATTGTAATACGGCGAGCATCCAGAAAGGCATCATAAAGTGCGCCTGGCAATGTTGGATGTGCGGCAGCGACCGTCTTCTTGATACCAAGAATGTGCATAGGCGGGAATATCTTGGTGCGCGCAAAATAATCACGTTCTGCCGGGCCTGCCGGATCAGTCAATCTCAGCACCCAAGGATCACCATCCGAAAATGCGCGTGGCGGCGCAGGTGCAATGATCGCATCCAATTGCCCATCCAGAATAGCATCATTCAAACTGACGGTTGAGTCCATCGGCTGGATATCGATATGATCCGGAATATCAAGCTTGAGGCGCTCAATCCGACCCGGCTCGTTAAGCCCACCAGTCCGATATTTCAGCGTACTCACGTCGACCCCATAGTCGTCTGCCAAGATACCGCGCACCCAAACCGCCAAGGTCATCGCGTACTCGGGCACACCAACGACACGCCCCTCCAGGTCTTTCGCGTCTTTGATCCCGGAATCCGAACGGACATAGATGGCCCCGTGACGGAACGCGCGGGACAGATAAACCGGTATGCCGATATACTGGCATTCACCGCGCGAAAGCTGGATCAGATAACTGGCAAACGAGAATTCCGTCACATCATACGGTGCGTCACCAACGGCCAGCGGGAAAAGTGTGCCGGGGGGTTCAGCGTGACAATCCAGATCAAAACCCTTCACCTTAATATGACCATCAAGCACAGGCATCGCCCGATCATAGTCCCAACATGCGAGTGTTATTTTAGTCAAAACCTATCTCCCTTAGCGTCAACGATGACATTAGCATATGCTTCTGGCACTATGATGGCCGATCTCAAAGACAAGTCCAGTTTCAGTTTTCAAAGGAGTTCCTATGACCAGCATCCATAACCCCGCAAGTATCGCGCCTCCCTCATCGGCTTATGGGCACGGCGTTAAAATCGATCATGCGAAATCCTGGCTCCACTTATCAGGTCAGGTTGGCACGCATCCTGATGGCACGCTCGCAGGTGGCACAGCCGAGCAAATTGAAGTTTGCTGGCAACGTATTATCACCATCGTTGAAGACGCTGGTATGAAAAAAGAAGACATTGTCAAAGTAACCGCTTATTTGACGAATGCAGAAGATGTGGGGATTTACCTAGGTATTTGCGATCAGATGTTAGGCGGATATATTACGGCCTCAACACTGCTTATTTTGTCGGCTCTCGCTGACCCGAACTGGACAGTAGAGATCGAAGCTATTGCGGCGGCGTTAGTGAATAATCAAAGCACTTTAGATGATCGTCATTCCACACCCCTGGACCCCGGCTTTCGCCGGGGTGAAGATACATTCTATTATACGAACTGTCGTCATTCTGGCGCAGGCCGGAATCCAGATCACTTAGTGTCAGCTTCGATTAGTTGAGCAGGACATCAACAATCACAAGCTCGGCGTCGAGGTCTGCTTCAATTATGACCTCCCTATCTTCACCGTATGCCGTGATCACAGCACCAACGCGGGTATCGATGAATGTCTCATCGATTGAAATGGCACCCTTTGACGGAACGATATAAATAGCACGTCCCGCTTCGAGGTGATGTGACACCTTCTGGCCTGCCGTCATCGTCGCACCAAAAACAGCAGCGTCAGCATGGATTAGCAAAGCGTCCGTATCAGCATGAGTGGTGCGCCCCGAAGCCAATGGCACCAGGCCATCGTCATTGTTACCTTTTGGAAACTCCCGCGCGTCCCATCTGGGTGTATGGCCCTTTTCATCCGGGATAATCCATATCTGAAAAAGACGCGTGATGTCTTTTTCATGATTGTATTCCGAATGCGTTATGCCCGTACCGGCACTCATGACCTGAACATCACCCGCTTCTGTCCGTCCCTTATTTCCGAGACTATCCTCGTGAGTGATCGCCCCTTCACGGACAAACGTAATGATCTCCATATCTTGGTGAGAATGAAACGGAAACCCGGTGCCGGGCTTGATGGCATCGTCATTCCAAACCCTGAGCGAACCAACGCCCATACGCTTTGGATCATGGTAATTAGCAAAACTAAAGTGATGCTTTGCATCGAGCCAGCCATGGTTGTCACCACCGAGGTTATCGAAAGAAACTGTTTTAATTGTCATTGGTCGGCTCCTTGTCATGTATCTTTCAAGCTGCAAACGATGCGACAGCATCATCAATATGCTCAGGCGGGTTCTGACCGATATCACGATGAATGATACGAGCATCAGCAAACTTCGCCCCAATTTTTTCAACGAACCTCTCAGTGAGTTGTCGAGATACGGAGCTTTTGCTTGGGCTGGTATCTAACACTAATAAAGTTGTCATCATTTCTTCCTTACAAAAATTACGCCACGTTTGGCTGTTGAATGGAAGATAGGCATTACGAATAAATGAGACAATTAGGTGAAATATAAATATACTGTTCATAATTATGAACAATAGGTAAGCTATGGCCGAACCTGATCCATTGGAAGGTATGTCGATTTTTGCGGCAGTTGTTGAAGCTGAGAGCTTTACCGGCGCGGCGCGCACGCTCAAATATTCGAAAGCAGCAATCAGCACACACATCCAAAAACTCGAAGATCGTTTAGACACCCGACTTCTCAATCGCACCACCCGGCGCATTTCAATGACTGACGAAGGCCGTGTATTCTATGAGCATTGTCGCCGTATTCTAGATGAAGCACGCGAAGCGATTGACGCGCTCGACAACTCAAACACCGAGCCACGCGGGGTATTACGTATCAACTCACCTATGTCGTTCGGCACAATGCATTTGGGTTCAGCGGTTGCTGAATTTATGGAGGCATATCCTGACGTCAGCGTCGATATGGTTCTCAACGACCGTCAAGTCGACCTGATCGAAGATGGTTTTGATCTCGCCATTCGGATTGGCCGCTTGCCAGACGCAAGCCTGATTGCGCGTCGTCTCGCACCCTGTCGCCGTATTCTTGTCGCCAGTCCAGATTACTGGGATCGCAAGGGGCGCCCATCTCATCCCAGTGACCTTAAAGATCACGATGCGCTTATCTATGACTATCTGGATGACCCAAACACATGGACATTCAAGGATGGTGATACGGATGTATCCGTATCCGTTCAGGGACGTTTGCGTGCAAACAATGGAGAGGTGTTATTAGACGCAGCCCTCCATGGGCTCGGTATATATCTGTCACCAACGTTTTTCTGTTGCGATGCACTGCGCGCCAACAAACTTGAAATCGCGCTACGTGATTTCGGCGAAGATCCGCTTTCTGTCTATGCTGTCTATCCCCATCGCCGCCATCTATCGCCAAGAGTGCGTGCGTTTGTTGATTTTCTAGCTGAACGTTTTGGCGAAAACCCCTATTGGGATGTTTAACGCCCTTCGCGCCACCAGGCTAAACTGAGCAAGCCGAGACCAAGGGCCAGAACCATCCACCAAGGTGCCAGTGGCAAGCTGCTGACGCCGGTTACCGTGAAGGCCTCGTTATGGCGCATGCCAATCCACCCAGCCCCATGGGTTTGCCGATCTGTCTGTACACTTCTAAGTCCAGGCATGCCGTCGACGAGCCAGCGCGCAGATCCATTTGCCGCAGCGGCAATGCGCTTTGCCGGTACATCCGTTGCGCGAAGGTCGGCAAGTTCAAGCGGGTTCAATGCGCCTGCAGGTGCCAGAGCAACGTTGGCATCATCACCAACACGGTACAGTCCGATCTCATCGACCGGAACACGCGCCATGGCACGACCTGCGGCCTCGGGCTTCAATTGCACCGTTGTTTTAATACCGCTCGGACTTTCGACGCTGACCTCGACGGGGCCCGGATCAAGACTGCGGCGCTCAATACGAAGTTCGCCATCTTTAACAACAGCGAATAAACCTTCTTCATCCAGTTCCGGTTCTTTCATCAGCCAGTGCGCAATACGCCGCATCAACTCTACTTGTGGCCCGCCCTTATCGAAACCCCGAGCCCAGAGCCATAGATGGTCACTGGCAAGAAGTGCGACGCGGCCTTCATCCACACGCTCCATCATCAACAAAGGTTGCCCGTTAACGCCGTCCATCAATGTTGGTGCGACGCTTTGAGCTACACCAATTTGTCGGAACCAAGAACCCCAACTGGGCTCAAGATCATCACGCCCTGGCACAACGGCACCCGGAAGTGCGCTTGTCACCGGATGACGATGTCCCATATCTGTGATGCGCGGCTTAAAACGTTCTTTAAAAATCTGCCCCGTTGGCTGGCCCGGCAGGATGTCTGAAAGCGGCGTACGTGCCAGTGATCGCAATCCACCGAACTCGGGCCCAACTGACAACAGAACAGCACCGCCTGCTCGAACGTAGCGTGAGATGTTTCGGAAATACGTTGGCGGCAAAACGTCACGTACGACGTAACGATCAAAAACAATCAAATCAAACTCATCGATTTTCTCTTCGAAGAGTTCCCGCACGGGAAAAGCAATAAGTGAAATTTCATTCAACGGTGTAAAGTCATTTTTTTCGGGCGGGCGTAAAATCGTGAAGTGAATTAAATCAACCGACGGGTCAGACTTTAACAAGTTTCTCCATGTTCGCTCCCCCGCATGGGGTTGCCCGGAAACCAGTAACACGCGCAACCGATCCCGCACACCATTCACAGAAACAACGGCGCGGTTATTTACTGGTGAGAGTTCTCCCTCAGCAGGTGCAACTTCAATTTCAATAAAAGTTGGCCCGGCATGCTCAAGCGTCAGGTTAAATTCATGATCTTCATTCGCTTTAAGTTTAAGCGTTTCAACCGCTTCACCATCAACATGAACTGTCACGTCAACCAGGTCTGAGCCAAATCGTCCATCGCCCGCAATACGATCTTCAATCCGGTAACTTATAGTGACGTCATTACCAACAATGCCATAGCTCGGCGCATTAACAATCACCAGACGTCGGTCTTTCTCGTACCGTTCACCACTTACAAGGACATGAACAGGCCCGGGCAGTTTGCCATTCTCAGCCAGGTCAGCATCATGAATTTGCCCATCCGTAATTAGGACGGCGCCGGCAAACCGGGAACGGGGCAGATCACCCAGCGCGTCAACCAGACCATCAACGACCCGCGACCCATCTCGTTTTCCGGGGCCATCCCCATCACGAACTGTAACGGTCCTGACTTCCATACCTTCGGTGGCTTCAAGCTCTTCGATCAACGCCGTTGCGGCGGCCTGAGTTTGCGCTTGTCGCTCGCCAATTTTCTGACTGGTTGTTTCATCAATCACAACGACAGCAATATCATTTTCCTGCACACGATCTTCGACGCTGATACTCGGCTCTATCAAAGCCAATGTCAGCGCACCAAGTAACAGTGCACGCCAGACGACGCCTTTAGCACCGGCACGGATCCATTGAACCAAGATTAAAAGCACACCAATTGCTGCCATCGTGGCAATCAACATGGGTGGCATCGACGGGGTCCAGAGGATTTCGGCGTTCATTGGCCAAGCCTCTTGATGATCGCAGGCATATGAACCTGATCAGCTTTATAGTTTCCTGTCAGGACATACATCACCAGATTGATACCAAACCGGAATGCCATTTCCCGTTGACGTTCGCCTCCGGGCACGACGGGATAGAGGGGTCTCTGTGCCTCATCCATTGCCCAAGCTGATGCCCAATCATTACCACCCGCAATGATTGGCGACACGCCATCGTTGACCCGCTCACCTGCGCGCTCAACCCACAAAGACGAATCCGCATAGCGTCCTGGAAATGTGTCCAACAGATAAAACGAACGGGTCAGAACATGCGATGCGTCGACGGGAATTAAGGTTGGCAAATCCAGTCTTTCAGCAATGTCACGCAAGATCGCCGCCTGAATCCCACCCCCACGGTCCTGAGTATCAAACAATATTGTACCGCCATTTCGCAAATACTCTTTCGCGGCAAGGCTTGATATATCATCAAGTTCGTAATCCGACGTCACTGGCCAATAGATCAATGGGAAAAATGAGAGATCATCAATGCCGGGTTGTACCGGTTGTGGCGGCCCAAGCTCAGCAGCCGTGCGCCGTGCCATCATCACAGTTAAGCCCGCCAAGCCTTGTAAGCTATTCGTATCAAGGCGCGCATTGCCTGTTTCAAGGTACGCCAGTCGCGTCTCAAGGCTGTTCTCTAATGCAAACCGTTCGTCTGCAAAACCACGCGTCGCGAATACACATGAAAACACCAAAGCCAGTGCGACAGCCGTAACACTTTGGCGTCGCAAATTGCCACCACCAGCACGGACCCAAAGGCCAAGCGCCGTATCCAATAGAAATAATGCGAGCGCAGCCAAGAACAACCATCCGGTAATGTTGCGCTCGGCTGGTTTTTCGTATCCAGCCGAAACCCAACCATCAGGAACAGGTAAACGGCGCAACGGTGATAAAGATGTCGAAAGATTGAAAGCCCGCTTGAAATCATCTGCGCCATAGATACCTGGTGGATTTTTCTCAGATGCCCGTTCTGTATCGACTGTGGCTACATCAATCGGCTGAACGTTTGCAGCGGGCGGCCCGATCCGACCAAACGCATCCATAATTTTAATCGGCGGCAGCGGTTGTGTATCACCTGTTGTTTTAACGCCGCGACCAAGTGCGGCAATCCGCTGCATCATCTCAACGAAGACGCCACTAATTGGTAAGTTCGACCATGACGTATTTGGCGATGTGTGGAACAAGACAACCCAGCCTTGCTCGCGTCGCTCTGCCGTGACCAACGGCGTGCCGTCACTCAAAGCCGCCCATGTTTTCTCGCTTAAATCCGGCGTTGGCTGTGCCAGCACCTGGCGGCCAACTTTGACATCGCGGGGTACTGATAATCCGGCAAAGGGTGAGCTTACTGGAAATGGCTGCAAGCTCATCGGTTGACGCCACGACATCGCGCCACCAATTACGCGGTCACCCGCACGCAGGGTAACCGGCAGCAATGTATCCGTGACACCACCCGGCAAAACATCACCTGTACGGCGCGCAAGGCCCGGCCCAGCAAAACGCACAAGAGTACCCCCGTCGGCAATCCAACGTTCAACGGTCTGAATTTCATTTTCTGCCAACTCGATGCCGTCAGGGATAACCAAAATCGCCGTCGGCTGGCTAAGCAAAGATGCTAACGACCCACGGCGCACCGTGGTCGCTCCCTGGAGTGCACGTTCAATATAATAACTATTGGAAAGCAAAGGCTGAGCTGCCGCAGCTGCACCATCGATATCAATGATCCCGACAGGCCTGCGACGCCAACGCTGATCCAATAGAACAACACTCCCGGCGTGCGCACCGCTGCCGATTTGCAAACGCGCGACGCGGTTGAGAATTTCTGATGGCCCGCTTAGCGTCATGTTCGTTTGTAACTCACCTTCAACAAACAACGCTTCGCCCTCAACCTGCACCTGCCCTTCATCATCAAGACCACGCACCGTCAAAGGCCGCTCAGGCGTTGTTGCAAAGGATCGCTCGAGCGTCATCTCAAGACCTTTCGGCGTTGAGCGCGGCGGACGCAGTAGCGTAACGGCTGTCCCAGTCGCGCCATAAATGGTCACGCGGCCAAGTGTCGATAGACGTTCCGAAAGCGTATCTGCACCGGGCCCATCCAAGCCATCAGAGAGCCAACGAATATCTGCCAACCCTGAAAATCCACCGGACCAGTCTATGACCGCTTCGGTTGCTTGGCCACGGTCCGTTGGCCATGGCGATGGTGTCAGCTTTGCAATGCTTGAACGCGCCGTCGCCGCACTCAACGACACAACACTTATCGCACTGCCGTCTGCAGGTGGCGCGGTTGCCAACAACAAAACTGGTCGGCTGCTCCGCACCGCGCGTTCGGTAATTGCCAATGCAACATCGCGCCTGACATCCCATCGGTCAGCCGATGCCCAGCCATTATCAACAACGAGGAGTACAGGTCCACTTGAGCCGATTTCGGCCTCAGCATTTATCAACGGTCGCGATGCCGCAAAAATGATCAACGCGGCAATAAGCAGTCGTAATAACAATATCCACCAGGGCGTGCGCGCTGAGCTTTCCCGCTCAGTGACAATGTCCAGCAACAAGCTAATCGGTGGAAACACAATGCGCTTTGGCATGGGAGGCGTGAGGCGTAACAACCACCAGATCGCCGGCAGCGCAATCAGCGCACCAAGGGCCCATGGCTGAGCAAATGCGAGTGATCCCAAGCTCAGCATATCAGCGCCTCCTCTGTGTGCTGAGCGCTTGATAAAGTGCCATCAGTGCCGTTTCCGGCGCATGGTCTGTACGGTGCCGTGTAAATCCCCACCCCGCAGCATGGGCGATGGCCTGCACACCATCGATATGTGCGGCAAAAACATTCTGATACTGGGCGGCAATATTCTCAACGTTGCCAATAACCGTTGACCCTTCGCCCTCAGGCCCTTCGAATAGAACACGCCCATCATAAGGGAATGTCTCTTCGGCAGGATCAACGATCTGAACAATGTGTCCGCGCACACCGTGATGGGCAAAAGCATTAATCGCCATTTGCACGTCATCAAGGGGGGACAGGAAATCACTAAACATGACCAGACGACCGTGGCGCGGCAAAGGCTCAAATCTGGGCAATCCAGTTTCAGCTAAACTGCCGCTTTCGATATTGTTCCATAATCGCATCAGAACCTTGCGGCCTGTCGCAGGCAAAGCACCCGTGCCCAGCATCGAAACGTGCTCACCACCTCGGATCATCAGCGAAGCCAATGCCATCAAAAGAAGATCAGCCCGCCCACACTTTGGCTCCAGCTCATCGGAAGACATAAATGACATTGAGGGTGAACCATCGCGCCAAAGCCATACACTTTGTGCAGCTTCCCATTCATTTTCCCGGATATAAACAGGATCGTTCTTTGCCGATTGCCGCCAGTCAATATGTTGAACGGTGTCGCCCGGTTCGTATCGACGGAACTG
>Ga0115554_1001692_pt1 | contig 15565 bp, 9 predicted proteins | sample COGITO_mtgs_1104_3_FD_87283 | JGI IMG/M metagenome (GOLD analysis project Ga0115554, IMG submission 87283) | Pelagic marine microbial communities from North Sea - COGITO_mtgs_110404 | ecosystem: Environmental > Aquatic > Marine > Epipelagic | place: Germany:Helgoland, sampling site Kabeltonne... | reverse complement strand
TTGTTGTTGTTGTTGTTGCTGCTGTCGTTGTTGTTGTTGCTGTTGCTGCTGGTGCTGCTGTTGTTGTTGTTGTTGGGCGTTTTGGTGTTGGTGTTGGTGCTGTTGTTGGTACTGTTGTTGGTATTTCTGTTTCTGCTGTTGCAATTGGTGGTGTTGCGGCTGGTGCGCTGTGCCAGCAGAGTTTTGCTGCTGCTGCATGGCCCGTTGGATAACCGACTGTTGCTGGTGCTGCTGCTGCTGGTTCTGATGCTGCTGCAGGTGCTGCTGCTGCTGCCTCTGCTGCTGCAGGTGCTGCTGCTGCTGCTGCTGGCCGTACCCGCTGCTCCCGACGCTCTGCATCTCCCTCATCGCCCTCCTGCTAACGGCCCTGTTCATCTCTGCCCTGGTACGCCCGATGGTACTGGCCATGTTCTTAGCGTTTGGATCGGCGCCGTTCACGTTCGGGAGGGCCTGGACCCCTCCCCTACCCTTCCCGAACCCCCCACCACCGCCGTCGCTGTGGTCGTTCCCGGATCCCAGCACCCCGTACTTCCCGAAACCCTGGGACCCCGTGGTCTTACCGAACTGGTTGTAGCTGTGGGGGTTTCGGGGTTTTTTGGACTCCATTTGGTCCATTGCAAATACGCCTCGTCGTTGGCGTTGGCGCTGGCGGTGGCGCTGGCGCTTCTGCTGCTTCTCGTAGGGGGACTGGGTGGCGGAGGAACCCAAAGAAGCGTACATCTTGGAGAAAGTTATGGGGGGGTTATATTAAGTGATTGGGAGGGGTTGATTCCGCTTAGATTACTTGATGACCTCTTGGAAGTGTTTAAGAAGAGAATATTGACGTTTATCGTGTTCAATATCCTATTAATGATGCGATAATTTAATTTTTAGGGAAGCTTTCGTCACCAAACAACGGTCACTAACTTTTCAGAAATCAGAACAGGTATTCTTTGATTTTTCCCTGCGTCTTCCCTGAGTTTTTTTATTATTCGTGTGTTTCTGGGGCTATAAGTTCGCATTATACGGCCATGGACAAGAATTCAGGGCTTTAAATCGTTAAATCGGCATTTTTTTCCCTGGCTTGGCATGGTTGGTTACTTCACCTTCCGTTTTCCAGTTGAGGTATTCCAGAAAGTGTGGAGTGGGTTTTTTCGTTCGGATCCATTGTTTTCTCCTTTCTTTGGTGATATTGATGATATAGATAAAGCTTGAAATAACAAAAACCACCTTCAACAGCCTTCAACAACCTTCAACAACCTTCAACAACCTTCAACAACCTTCAACAACCTTTCACTGTCCTTCAAAATGGGCTGTCAAATTTTACTTATGTTCTTAGCGCTTCCGTTGACAGCAGCTCCAAACGTGTTGCTATTCTTCAGATGGTTCACAAAATAATCACTCAATTTTCGCTCCAGGTACAACCTGTCCTGGGGCTTCCTTGGGCTGTGCCTCTCGTCGGGAAACACCAGCAAATCGTAGTCCTTACCAGCCATGATGAGCGAGTTGATGAGCCTGGCCGTGTGTCGAAAGTGCACGTTTTCGTCGATGAGGCCGTGGATCAGGAGGAGCTTTCCTTTCATGTTGGACACGTGGGAAAATACACTGCTGGACAGGTACCCTTCCTTGTTGTCTTCTGGCGTTGACATGTATCTCTCCGTGTAGTGAGTATCGTATCCATCCCAAGATGTAACCGGAGCTCCCGCAACCGCAACGCTAAATGTCTCAGGAGCTCTGCACAGGGACATGCACGACATATACCCCCCATAGCTCCACCCGTACATACCGACGCGTTTGGGGTCGGCAATTCCCTTCTCGACGAGGTGTGTGACGCAGTCTACTTGATCCTTGACCTCAATGTCCCCCATGTTGTTCTTGATGGCCCCCTCGAATCGAAGCCCTCGCCTGCTGCTACCGCGATTGTCGCATTTTACCACGGCAAATCCCAGCTCACGGAGCCTCTGGGCTCGGAGGTCAATGTTCTGAGACCAAGAGCGGTTTACCCTCTGCACGTGCGGTCCGCCGTAGCAAGCTACAATGAGAGGGTACGGTCCAGGACCGTGTTTTGAGGAATCCGGGAGATAAAGGGCGGCATATAGCTCCGAGCTCGCGGTCGGTTCGTGGGATTTATTCTTGAAGCAGAAGATTTCAGGGGAGGCAAGACGCTTCTCGACCGTTTTAAACTTCCTCTCGTTGCGGGAGTCGTACAAAGTCGAAATTTGGCTGAGAGATACCCACTCGTCCCCGTCCTTGTGCTTGACGGAGTAGAGAGTGACAAGGGGAGGGGATCCGATTGACGAGGAGTTGACGACTACCCACTTGCAGGATTTGTCCAGGACGATGATATTCGTGGTCCCGTTGGTTGTGAGTCGCTTTGGGGTAATGTTTTGGTGTAATGGGGATCCTCTTTCCACTGAGTTCCCTCCACTGAAGAGGGGGGCAAAATAAAGGTGTTTCTCGAGGCATGAGTCGTAATTTCCGGTGAAATAAATAAGGTCATTATCGTAGTCCACGCCGCAGATGGACTCCACCAAATAGCTCCCCCCCGTTATGCGTCGGACGAGCTGTGCTCCGCTGTCGTTGTCTTTGTCTTGTTTCGGGTCGAAAGAATACAAATACAAGTGCATGAAATTGGTCCTCTCAGATGCCCACACAAAATACATCTTGGTGTCACTTTTATCACTGTTGATTTTGTGACTTTTGGCGGAGTCGAGGGGTTTGAGCATGTGGTGCAAGTTGAGCCAGTGCTCGTCATCAGACTCAGTCAGAAGGATGGTTGACTCCGAAGAACGGTCGGCCGCCATTGGATCAATCCGAACGAGGTTCAGCAGACTCTGCTTTCGATTCTGCCACTGCGCTGCAATTGTATTATCTGGTAAAAAGGATACCCGCGCCAAGTACTCATCAGTGTTGGCCGGCGGTGGGAAGAACCGCGCCGATTTCCACATAGATCGCGCGTCGTCTTCGTCGTCGTTGTCTTTCCCTAGCATAACAAACCCGAGCTTGACCCTCGGATTCTCCATCCCAGCGAACGGGTACCTGTGGTCCTCGAATGCCGAGGAGTCCGTCGTCTCCTTCCCCGAGTGACTGATCCGGAACTCGGGTATGTGTGACTCAGAGGTCGTCTGAAACGCGATCCCCGTCCCGTCGTTGTTCCACCAAAATCCCCGGTACCGATCCATCTCCTCCTGAGCGATGAAGTCTGCCAGTCCGTGGAAGACTCCGTTCTTCTTCGAATCGAAGGTTATCTGTCGCAGCATGGAATTGGGGGTGTTGCAGGACGCACTAGCAGTGTAGATCTCACCGGCGATCACGAATGCTACCTTAGAACCGTCGGGAGAGAGGTGCGGGTCAATTGCGGACTTGTCTCGACCGATGACGCCTGTTGCGTTGTCATCCTGCGGCTTGTCAGACGCTGTATTGTCGTCCGTCCCCATTTCGTCGTCTTGGTCGATGCTGCCGTTGCCGTTGCCGTTGCCGTTGCCATTGCATCCATCGACTGCCACAGAAAAAAGGTCCTTGTCATATATACACCTAAGGACAGCGCCTTCGCCATCCTGGACGTAGACGTTCCCGTTCAAGGGGATAAGAATCCTGTTCTCCCCGCCCCACTCATAACTTGTCACCCCCGTTCCCATCGCTCGCTGCCTCTCCCGCCGAAGCTTCTCCTCCAACGAGAGGGTCGCCTCGCTGTCCACGTCGATCGAATTGGTATTGACAAGAATAGACGGCTCTTTAGTGTCATTGGCGTTGCTAGAATCTAGTAATATGGAACAAAGCTGCCGATCCGTGTTTTCGAATGATGATGGGTTACTGGGAGAGTTTGAAAGGTCAGCGGTGGAGGAAAGGAAGGAGAGCTGAGGGGGGGAGGAGGGAGAAAAGGAGTAAAGGGTAGGCGGCCTCCCAGGCGGATCAAAATGCATGTCGAGCGACATTGATGAGGTGAAGACCGCTGTTGGAAATTTCATACAGTTGGTGGTCACCTGGATGGAGAGAAAATCTACTGGAGCGCGGGGGAATCGGGTTCACACACGACGAAATAAATCAAGGCAAATGTTTGCGAAACCCATTAATGTCGCAAACTTTTTTTGTATACTACCTCAAGGATGAACTCTTCAGATGACGACGACAGCTCGGTAGAGATAGAAATGACTGAGAATCCGATGATTGGAGAATCCTCTGATCTTCAACTTATTGGTATCCCTCTCTGGAAGTCTTTTGAGGAGAGAGAATATGGCTCTGAAGATGATGGTAGCGAAGGAAGCGAAGAAGAAGAAGATCCTCCCAATGAACTGCTTCTGAAAGAGGTAATTATGGAACACGACAAGGGAGTTTTATCTCTTGCCTTTAGCCCAGACTTCAGTAAAATTTACTCCGGCGGTGACGACAAGGCTGTGACAATTTTCGATTCCATAACTGGCTCGATAATTGCCAAGGTCGAGAACATCCATGATGATCAGGTGACGAAGATCGTCCCATCCCCTGACGGGTCTTTCATAGCGACGTGCGATTATAAGGATGTGGCGGTCAAAATTTCTCATCCTGACACCATGGAGCTGATACAGACATTGTCAGATCACGAAGACTTTGTGAATTGTATTGGGATACGCTGGGATTCGAAGATTATCGCCAGCGGTGGAGCAGACGAAACGGTTCTCATCTACGATCAGGTGGACGGCAAGTGGAAAATCACAACTGTCCTCGAAGATCATATAGATTGCATCAATGCAATTTCATTTGGTAACGGGGGGGGTGACAATGCCAGTTACCTTGCAACAGGAAGTGAGGACTTTTTCATCAACGTGTACGACAGCTCCAAGAATTTCTCTCTGCTTCATTCGCTGAGCGGTCACACTGATGGAGTGCTTTGTCTCTGTTTCTCGCCGGACAACTCCCTGCTTGCATCGGGAGGAACCGACGGCACAATCAATGTCTGGTCGATGAAAGACGGTAAGATTACTCGCAGCGTGAATGATGCACACGATGGAAATTATGTGCTGAACCTGCGTTGGTCACCGAACTCTGGGATCATCGCCTCCACCGGTAGTGGGGACAGTAACATTAAATTTTGGAATAGCAAGAAGAACCTAAACCCAATGATTGTGTTCGACAAGCTCCACTCGAAAGGTGTCTCCGATATTTTCTTTGACGATACGTCCAATTTCCTTCTCTCAGCTAGCGATGACAAGACTGTAAAGATCACCAGCGTGAAAGCCTTGTACAGTGAGGCTTGGGAAAAACTCGCCGATGGACTCGAAGGCGACGAAGATTTGGATTTGGTTGATGAGGCAATCGAACTTTTTCTGGGTGACCACGCTAATGCTCTGTTGGATGCCATTGTGATGTTGTCTCGCGGTGACCAGTCCGCGATGTTTACGACCCTACTGCGGGCAGTGTGGAGACTGGCGAGATTCTCTCACTTTTCGATTGTTGATGTCGATAATTTTAATATTTTTACTTACGAGGACGATGTGAAACGTTACAAAGAACTGCGATCTGCGGTGAACAAAATGAGGAGGATGAAGATAGTCATTGACGTCAATGAAGGACAGGAGGAAGACAAAGATGAAGAAGAAAAAGAAGAAGACAATGGTGAAGAGAGGAAGCACAAAATTGTGTGTAAATTGGTTTATAAGTTCATGCTGGCGGACCCGATATGGCGGAAGTCCTCCTCCGCGGCTCACGCTCTTGGCCCGCTGAAGAACGAAGTCGAATTAGGCGACTGTATGCTGCTAGATAACGACGACGGCTTTGTTGAGGCACAGGTTAAAGTGACAAAGATCAACGATGACGGGTCTTTCAATTTTCTCGACAATGATGACGGGCATGAATTCGAGAATGTGGGCATCGAACAGCTCACCTTCCTCGAGCGCGATCCGTTGAAAGACGAAGAAAAAATTCTCAATAAATCGGGAGCAATCGAATCAATTCAAGCCTTCCAAAACATATTCGATACCCAAGCTTTCCCCCGTAGCGAGGACATCTTCGCGGCATTCCGAGCCAATTCTACAAAAGTCATCGAAGAGACGATATTTTCGTTTGCGAATAATGGCTACGATTTGGATTTGATGTCTTGGTTCTGCTTTCTCAGGTCTCGCTACCCCGCTACGTACGTAGGTGACTTTACGCTGCTCCTGACATGCTGCTGGAACTTGGTCACTGAGGCATACACGCAAAAGACGCGCGAAAATCATGAGAATGACACTTTCACGGCTCTTTCTGACTCTGTCAACCGCTTTTGCGTGGACATGAATCGTCACCGTGATTTGCTCCCGGTTTTGATGCGGGATAGTAAAAAGAAAGAGCTCCAAAAGCTAGCCAGCACGGGGGTCTTTCGCGCGGCGCTGGAAGAAATTTCAGCTCGCCTCCGCGTCATGACCACTTACAAGATCGAGGTCGCAATATTCTGCTTGCATATGACCACTTTTTCCTACACAACGTTCCATTTCAAGTTCGCGAGCCACCAGAACGAGATATATAACGATGCTTGGCTTATGAGCGTCGCCGTGATCAACAGCATTCTTGCCCTCTCCTTCCTTCTCCGTGAGCACTATCAATATACTGCCGTCAAATCAAGAGGCCTCACTCAAAACTACACTGCTGACTTCTGGAACGTGATTGACTCCCTTTCTTCCATCTCCGTGCTTGCAGTGACCTTGTATTTCTTCATTGCTGGCCCGGGCTGGGTCTACAACTACCTCACTTCGGTTTCTGGCATTTGTATGTGGCTCAAATTCCTAGGCCTGATCAAGGCCATCTCGCCGCAGATTGCAACATTCGTTTTGATGCTCACGACCATCTTCCGGGACATGCGGTCGTTCATGGCTGTGCTTGGCTTCGTGATGCTTGGGTTTGGACAGGCTATTTTTATGCTCATCGCCGGGAACGATAGCGGAGCCTACGACTGCGAATATGATGATGAAGTTGTTTGTGGAATTGGCGAGTACGAGACCATAGAGAATGAGTCCAAATTTGCCACCGTAACCTCCACCCTCCAGACCCTTTACATGATGATGTTAGGTGATTTCAACCCCGAACACTTCAATGGTGACTACTTGCCTCTCGCTCTGGGCTTTTTGTTTATGTTCATCGTTGTAATCATAATGCTCAATGTCCTCATCGCCATCGTGAGTGACAGCTATGATGCAGCAATGTCAAAGTCAGACGAGCTTTTCTGGCGCGCCAAATTTGAACTCATCACCGAGGTGTCGACAACTTTTGAAAATCTATATATATGGATCGAGCCAAAGCAGCTGGCGGTAATCAGAGCTGCATCTAAAGCCCTGGCCTTTTTCGATTCAGCCCACGACAGCATCCTCTTTCTGCTGAACTTTTTGTTTGGCGCAGGAAGTTTTCACCCCAACGCGATCGGGAAGCTTGTCCGGCTTGTGTTTTTTCCAACCACTATGATCATCCTCTTTTTCTCCGTCACGTTAATAACCTTCTTCATCCTGCCCCTGAAGTTCCTCCTCAATTATGTCGCCGGAGCCACTAGCAAAAACAGCAAGGACGACGCCGATGGTGGCAACCTTGTAAAGATTGACTTTACTGATGACAATAACAACGAGTGGGCTGGTCGGGTTATAGATTTGTCCCGTCGGATCAATGAGCGTACCGCGACGGAGGGAGCTCGCGTCGAGACGGTATTGACAGCGAAGATGACGAAGGTTAATGAAGAAGTCGATGAAATGCGAAAAGAGTTGAAGGACGTCAAGGAATTGATGATCAGTTTGTTAGGAGAGATCAAGAAGGGGGGTGAGAGTGCTGGTGGAGGTGGTGGGGGTAGGAGGGCCAGTGCTGTGGGGAGGAGGGCTAGTGCTCTGTCAATAGCCAAGATTGCGAGGGTTGAGGATGAAGATTTGGATGTTGACGACGGGGATGTGGACGAGGACGTGGATGAGGACGAGGACGAGGACGAGGATGAGGACGAGGACGAGGACGAGGATGAGGACGATGATGAGGACGTGGACGTGGATGTGGATGAGGATGATGAATGTTGAATTAAAAAATGTAATGTTTTTTGTTAAAAATGCCGCCAGGAGCGTGTGGGCCTTTGGGCAAAAAACATCTCTCTCGAAATTCATTCTTTACGCTCCGTCGCTCCCCCTCCAAAAAAAGGTTTACATCTTCTTGAGCTGGGCGATCACACGGTTGAGGCGGTGCTGCATCCCGTTGCAAAGCTTGTAGTTGGCCTCGCCAACGATACTGTAATCAGTGCTGAGAACTTGCTTGACATCCTGCAAAGCAAATTTATAGCGCTCAACAGCCTCAAAAGCCTGCGCACGGCGGACAAGGGCTTTGACATTATTGGGTTCCGTTTCAAGGACCATAGAGCAGTCCTCGATGGTACCGTCGAAGTTGCTGATTTGCTTGAAGCAGGCTGCACGGTTGGAGAGGCACTTGATAGCTAAGGGGCTGGCGTTGTCATTGAGCTTGCTGAGGCACTGGGTATACTTCTCAATGGCACCCTCGAAATTAGCAGCCTTGTATTGCTCATCTCCAGCCTCCTTGAATTTTTCAGTGCCAGACAATCCACTTTTTCGAGACCTCTCCATGGCCTCCCACTTGGGTTTCACCCTGCTCATCATATCCTGGACCTCACTGTTCCCCGCATCGATACGGCTGGCAGCCTCCAAAGTTTTGAATGCCTTCTCAATGTCCCCATTCTGCATCTGCTCCTGGGCCTTGGTGCACAGGGCATGAGCATTCGCCTGGCGCTGGACCTCGACCATTTCGGTCTTCATCCTCTTCAGGTCAGCATTGCTAGAATCCACGCCCAACCCACTCTCAAGGGTCTTGATGCATTCCGCATTCTTATTCAGTGCCTTGAGGGCAGTCGCCAGTCGGAAGTATCCCTTGACAAACTTGCTGTCGGCCTTGACGCAGGAACGAGCAGCCTCTTCCATCTCAGCAAACTGTTTCAACTTCTCGTGCGAGGCAGCCATATTAGACCAGTATGCAGGCACAGATGGATCCTGAGCGGTAGCCTGCTTGTACTTCTCGATAGCTTTAGCATATTCGCCACTCTTGAAGAAGGAGTTTCCTTCAGCCTGTGATTTTTTGCAATGGCAAGTGAAGTGGGGTGGGGCGGGGGGCGATTGGGGTTGGGGTTGGGGTTGGAAGGAAACAAATTGGGTTAGTAAGCAGACAGACTCTCCGACTTAGACTTAGTCTGTCTTGAAAGCAACAAGCAGAAACAATGATGCATTGGTGGTGCGGACGGGAAAGCGCGTCGTCGGGGGTCGTCGGTGGGGGAAGATGTCGGGAAGGATGGTCTTGCAGATGTGGTTAAGTCCCTGGAAGGAACAACAGTGACCTGGGCAACGAACGCGTGGCAAACCAGCAAAATTTTAAGTTCCGGACAGGGGGTGCAACAAAGGGGTTTGATTATAAATTTTCGAGGAAGAGGGTGGCATACCTTGAAGGCCTCGGCTTTGGCGTCGGGCATTGTAGAAAATAAAGGTTGTGAGTGCTTTGGTAAATTGTAAATTGTGTGACTGATTTTCATTTTGTCCACATGGCAGGTTTTAGATAAGAATCCTAGTCTCGGCGTTTTTTCGTTCCATAACCACCTTCCTACCTCCTCAGTCATAAATCTACGACCGAGATTTTCTTAGATCTGCTGTCTTCCCATAACTCAAACCTCGGCCAGCTTCAGTTCAGCCTATCCCTCCCCCTCCCCTCCTTGAGCGCACTGACCAAAGACCAATGACAGGCCAAAAGGGTTGCTTCGAGAAGACTGTTGAAGCGGCAGGCGTGGGAGCATTCGCGGGACTTTCATTTGGGGCCATCTCGGGTGCCTGGGCTGCCCCCCCTGTTTCTCAGGATGGGAAAGGGTTTGCTGCAGCTCGGAGTGTAACGAGTGAGTTCCCCCAAGTCGTCAAGCTAATGGGGAGGAATGCAGCTGCCTTCAGTGCCGTGTGTGGGGTGTTTGCAATGGGAGACTGTTTCTCTGAGGTGAGTTGCTGCATTGTTGCTTTTTCTTTTGCTTTTGCTTTTGCAGCATTGTGTTGTTGCTGTTGTTGCTTTTGTTGCTTTTGTTGCTTTTGTTGGGTTTAGCTGGCTGGGGGCAATGTTGAAGGGGCAATGTTGAAGGGGCAATGTTGAAGGGGCAATGTTGAAGACGCCATGTGAAGACGCCTAACAAAAAATGATGTTTCTCGCAGGGAATAAGACATGTAAAAGACCCGGTGAATGGGTTTTTCGGTGGGGCTTGCGCAGGTGCGCTGCTGGGAATTCAGACCAAAAGGTTGGATATCGCAGCAGGAACAGCACTTGGATTGGGCTTGGCGACTGTCGTTTTGGACATTAATGGGCCGCAAATGGTGCAAGATAAGGACAGATACAAGCAGAAGCACTTTGGTCTGCGATTGGCTAAGGAGGAGGGTGATTCCTCTGATTAAGCGAAATGTTTTTCGACTTGTGATTTGATAAGATAAGATTTATATTTTATGTTTCGCCAACGAAGCCTTTTTGTCCGTCATCTCGTCACCAAACACTGTCACGCGTTAGTTATTGTGCCATTAGATATTAGTCTTGTAGGTGAAATCTGAGCCAATGAGGCAAACAGGCAAACAACCGGTCATTTACCAGGGCAAGGGTAGAGGGAAGCTTCCAGGGATCTCACTAGCAGCAACCCAGGCACATATCGCAAACATGGCCGCCCTCCCGTTCTGCAGCTCCGCCAGCCTCCTTCGGTCCGTTACCTCCACCTGAAGGGGATTCCACCCAAGATCCCCCGTAAGCCCTCCAGCCTTGAGGCCGGGAGCCACGCTCCTATCCTGCACGATTTTACCTCCCACATGAGTAAGTTCAAAAATCTCAAATACAGTAATGAAGGCAAACATCTGGGCCCATCCGGCGGCTGGTACGTGTCGCATGGCCTCCAGTGGAGTCATTGCAGCAAGATCAGCGAACCTGTAGATCGTGTCGTGTGTGTGAGTGTGTGTCAGTGTGTGTGAGTGTGTGTGAGTGTGTGTGAGTGTGTGTGAGTGTGTGTGAGTGTGTGTGAGTGTGTGTGAGTGTGTGTGAGAGCGTGTTTGGGTTTCGTGTGGGTGTTTCGTAGACAGATCTTGCGCTTTTCAACTCACTTTACTCCCTCCGTGACGCTCAAATATTCATGGGGCGAGATGTGGTCCAGCGTGAGCCCAAGCTTATGAAATGCAAAGCCAACGGTTGCCACCATTGCACTCCTCCCATGCTTGAGTTCAGCGGCCCGAATGAATTTTCCTGTATCAGCAGAGCCCAGATCGGAGGTCAGCCGATTCCAGTACGCCTCGCCGACCTGAATTTGTGGTGGGCAAGACGTTATTCGTAATTGAATTAAACGGGTTAGGGTTATTAAAGAGGGCGACATGGGGCGGACAGGCGTGGGCAAAACACTCTTGGGCAAAACGACAAGATTAAACGAGCAAGCTGACTCACAAAATATCGCCCACCGATGAAAGGCGTCTCGCCGAAGCAAGGAACCGGTCCGGAGGTGGCAGCAACGGGAGCAGGCTCTGCAGCGACCGGCTCCTCAACAACAGCCACATCAGCTGCGTCGCTGAATTTCTTGCTCTGCACACGCGGCACAGCAAGGGGCTGGAACGACGCCGTGAGGCTTAAGGACAGGGTGATGAGAATGAGCTTCATCATCTGTGTCATTTTAGCAACATTTTGTGTTCGAATTACGTTTTTTTAGGGTGCCATCGGTGTCAATTTGGCGAGGTTGAAAGCGAGTTGGCGGAGATTTTTACAATTCATACAGATCAAACATTGATGAAAAAGGTAGAGTAGAGTTTTGGAGGGCTTTTGTGTTAGCTGGATCGGGTTAAAAAAAGTCCTGCATCATCGCTTACCTTCTTCTGCGAAAGCTCTGAAAAGTGAAAATGGATTTTATCGAATTTGAGCATTAGATCACATTGTTGCTTGATTTGAACTATTTATCTCCGAAAACGCTTCAACCGACCGTCAAAACGAAATTATTTGCGTTCTGAACAACACAAAAGAGCACATCAGTTTCGAGAGGGGAGTTTAAAGACGTTTTACGATACCGCCAAAAGATCGAGCTTAGGTTCTTATTAATGAATTTGCTGGTTATTCCAACGATTTCCGCGCATAAATCCGCCACGGAGACAACGTCTGTGTCCACTACTGCTCAATTTACCTCTCCTCGAACCTCACTGAAACAGGCAGCCCTTTTGAGAGACGGGAAGCTCCTGGAAATCAACAGCCTCGTCCCTTCCAAGTATTCTTCTATCCTCTCCTCAAACAACCTGGTGTCGAATGGAAGCGTCAATATCGCAACACCGATCGATCCTCTCTTTGTGATTTTGCCGGCATTGGAGAAGGCTGCAGAGAAGCTCTCGCCTTGGGATCAAATTGAGAGCGTCCTGGAAGGAGAGGGAGTGTTACCTGAGAAGGTTGTTACGGAGCAAATGCTCTCGAAGATATGTACGACGTCGGACGTAATGGGCGATGACATGCTGCTCTTCAAGTTTTCCTCGGAGAAAACTCTCTCCTGGCTGTCCGCCAAATACGAGCGGGTGTATGCCTTGTTGAAGCAGCGATCAGAGAAGAGAAAAGAAATGTGGGTGGGGGGCAGGAATGAGACGAGTGGCGCGTTCGATGCAACCTTTACTTTAGCGGCGGGTGAGGGTGCCAAAAGTGCTTTTGCTGCCCCAACCAGTACTGTCGTTGCCGTCTCCCCGGAGTCGAATCAGAAAACAGGGGCTGCCAAGGACGATAAGATTAAGAAAATTGCCCTCCAAATGGTATGCGAGTACTTGACAACAAGCTGGGGGTCCAGGCTCTGCAAACACCTCGAGTATGCGGATGAGTCTATCTTATCAAATAAGATGAAAACGAAGGCGTCGGCGTCAAAGGGCAAGGAGAACGACAGCTTGACACCCTGGGCTGATGACCAAGTCTCTGATGAGAATAACATGGCACAGTACACACTTGGGAAGAAGGGGGCGACGATCGATGATATCAAGAAGGAGAAAGAAAAGCAAATCGAAGATGACAAAAAGAAAGACGCACAGAAACGCAAACTCGAAAAAATTAATACCAAGGGGATGAAAAGCCTCGCCTCCTTCTTCGGGGGGGCTGCTAAGAAACCAAAGAAATGAATGAAACTGAAATTTTTTTGGCCCATTTTTTTCACATTCTTTATTAAGATAAAATTAAGCTCCTTGAAGTGTCTGAAACCTTTGAAAAATTGCGTGTGCGCGTGCGCGTGGTATTATTATTAGAGCGGAGAATTTCTATAATTTAAGACAGATCAGGCGGTAATTTAGCAGCTAATTGAGAGAAGATACCCGATACACGATGAAGATCACAAAGATCAGTGTGTACCAAGTGGACCTACCTCTGCACGAGAAGACGTACAAATGGAGCGGTGGTAAGGGTGTGGAGACGTTTGATTGCACGATCGTGAAGATCGAGACAGACGATCCGGGTATCTATGGCGTGGGGGAGGTGACTCCCCTGGGTCCGTTTTATCTTCCTGCGTTTGGGAAGGGTGCACGTACGTGCATCGCTGAGTTGGCTCCTCATTTAATAGGGGAGGACCCTAGAAATGTGGGGAACGTGAACATGTTGATGGATAAGTCGTTATTGGGGCACCCTTACGCGAAATCAGCGATTGATATTGCTTGTTGGGTGAGTTGTCAGTTGTCAGTTGTCAGTTGTCAGGTGTGAGGTGTCAGTGTCAGTGTCAGTGTCAGTGTCAGTGTCAGTGTCAGTGTCAGTGTCAGTGTCAGTGAATGTCCCTCTTTGGTGAACCTCTGTGTGTGTCAGCCGGCTCCAGTACTACTCATTATCGCTGTCTGGTCACTTGCCCTCAGCCGAGTGATTTACTTTTTTTGTTTGCCACCCCTTAACAACCCATCACCAACGCATTACCACCACTAACTAAATAATGCACGCATCACACCATTCCCACCCCCCCAACCCCACCCACCCAATCCCACCCCCCCAATCCCACCCCCCCAATCCCACCTCTCTAGGATATTCTCGGCAAAGCTGCGAAACTGCCCACGTGCGTATTGATGGGTGGACGGTATGGCAGCGAGGTGGAGCTGTACAGGGCAATCAGCCAGGAGAGTCCTGAGCAGATGGCTCACAACGTGGCTGGGTACCGTGCGCAGGGATACCGCAAATACCAGCTCAAGGTTGGGGGCGATCCGGACACGGACATATTGCGAATCAAGGCTGTCGCGGCGGAAATGCAGCCGGGAGAGCTGCTTATTGCTGACGCTAACACGGGCTGGCTGAGTGGAGAGGCTGCCCGCGTGGTCAGGGCGGTGCGAGACATTGATGTTTACATAGAGCAGCCTTGCAGAACCTACGAGGAGTGTTTGTCGATTCGGAGACGCACGGACTTGCCCTTTATCCTCGACGAGAATATTAACGACATAAACATGTTGATGAAGGCGCACCACGATGGAGCGATTGACGCCATCAACCTCAAGATTAGCAAGGTGGGGGGACTGACAAAGGCGAAACAGATCCGGGACTTGGCCTGCACGCTGGGAGTTCCGATGAATCTCGAGGACAGCTGGGGGGGGGATGTGACTACTGCCGCTATTGCGAGTCTTGCGCACTCGACCCCCCAACAGTACCGACTGGCGTGCACTGACTTCAACAGCTACGTCAGCGTGAGTACTGCCACCGGAGCTCCTGCAAGGTACAAAAATGACCAAGGCGTCGCTTGTATGAAGGCTAGCGAACTTCCTGGGCTTGGGGTAGTTCTTAGAGACGAAATTGTCGGCGCCCCTGTCGCTGTTTACGAGGAGAAATTCATGAGAGAGGCAAGCCTTGCAGACCACAACCTGGCAGCGGCAAAAATGACTTCATAGAATGATTTAATAGATGGGCATAAATTTGCATACATTTGAAGTAAAGTTTGGGGGGGTGGGCGAATCGAATGTTGGGCAATATAGTAATCTCTCTCCCTCACGGCTCACGAGTTCATCACCGACGGATCTGTTCCTGGATCGTAGGAATTCTCCGCTCCAATATCACACAGCGCATTTTCTTCTATCCGATAAGATAGACTCATCCGGATACTCGAGGTGTTCGCAGAGCCTGGACCCCTTTTAACTGCTTTCGACTGATAATGACAAATTGAGAAATACACGCGGTTTGAAGCTTCACGCTCAGTAGTTTGGAATCTCTTCCGCTCGATCCGGCGAGTAGAAGGAAGGGGCGGCCATGTGTGCCTCCGTAATTCTCGAACTTCACTCCGAAAGGTTCGAAATTATCTCCGTTTGTGAGCTTGAATCTCGATGTCTTAGCTGCCTGCTTCATCTCCGATTGGGAAGCATACCCCAGCGCGCTGAACAATAGCAGCACCGGCCCGGAATCCGTCCTTAGTACCCCGTTGGCCGTTTCTCTCACCTGTACCAGCAGGTTTTGTGGCTGTTTTGCAGCATTATCGACCAACATGGTAATGCGGTCGCGGAAGGTTTGCATCGACATGAAAGTATGGTCCGAATAGGTTGATTCGATCGGCAAGAACAAGGGTGACCTTCTCGTATGGCTGCGAATGGACTTTCGTCGATTTGAGGAGAAGTTATAGCCACATGAAGAGAGGCGTTTT
>Ga0115554_1001685_pt1 | contig 15588 bp, 12 predicted proteins | sample COGITO_mtgs_1104_3_FD_87283 | JGI IMG/M metagenome (GOLD analysis project Ga0115554, IMG submission 87283) | Pelagic marine microbial communities from North Sea - COGITO_mtgs_110404 | ecosystem: Environmental > Aquatic > Marine > Epipelagic | place: Germany:Helgoland, sampling site Kabeltonne... | reverse complement strand
TCGGCGGCGTCTTTCGACGTCTGGGGTTTCTTTGTCATCTCGATCTCCTAATCGATAAGATGAACCAGAAATCCTCCCTTATTCAAATCCACAAATCTGTCCCATGGGTGCTGACGTCAGACAACGCAACCTTGGGGGTATCGGCGATGTACACGGGATTAGATTTTAGATGAAATTCACAAAAATACTACTATGGGGTAGGTAGGCATGGTTCTAATATTTGATATGGTATCTACTGGCCCTCAATAGGAGAGCAATATCGTTTGAACCATACCTTGCATTTTCTTAGATTTGAACGCTTTGAGGGAAAATTGGGTATTTTTTGCTGTTTAAATTTCGGATAGGGCTGAGTTGCGACTAATCCTATAAACCTTGGTTTCACCAATACCTGCGGAGAAGTTTTCGGCATCAAACTTATGAGGCCTAACGTAAAGGACTTTGTTCACTGGGATGACGGCAGCGGCGGCACCGCAGATCAAAGTATCAAGTTTCCCACCAGTAAGGGCCAGATCGAAATTAGATCTCTGAGAATGGTAAGCCATAAAGTGCTTATCTAACAGGTTCTGCATCAAAGAATTTGGGTCTCCTTGTGTGAAATTTATTATTGATCCAAGTTCCCCACTCCTCGTTGCAATACTCGCTGCTTTCAACGCAACCTTATTTCGGTAGCTATCGCCATCTGGTACAAAGACATCAATCTCATCATATGATATTTCTTCTATCAAGTGCAAAAGTCGACCGTGCTTGGCTGACGAAAACGCACATAGCTTGCGGTTCCGCGATGGATCAGACTGCAACTCTTCTACCACAACAACGCTATACGGCAGTTCATCGCCGCTCAAGATATCTGAGAGCTTTTCGACGCCTGCATCTCCCCAAAATTGAACCCCGTCACCAATAGCGTTAGCAAGATCTGTTTCTGTAGGCTTATATTCGTGTGGTTCACTTACAGCGGCCAGTACAGTTCCGTGGACAGCAAATGCATCCTTTGCAAGACGAAAAATTGCGGGTTTGGTTAAGCCGGATGCATCAACAATAGTTTTTCCAGATAGTTTCTCGAGCAAACCTTGCATAAGATCTCCTATTGAAACAACTTGAAATACCGCGCCAATTCTGTCAGCCAATTCTTTCGTAGCAGACAGTTCTCCTGCGACATCATATTCAACTGCAATTATCCTACTGGGTCGTGTTTGAAGAGCCAACAGTTCAGCAGAAGCAAAGCATCTATCTTCAAAGCCGAGAGATATAACAAGATTTTCAACTGAAGTGAGTTGGTCAACTTCTAAAGTTTCAATACATGGATATTCGGGTAATTGTGGCAGAGGTTTAACTGACGATTTGGGTTCAGGTCTTGGGAATGGCAGCTCTGGTTCGCGAGGCACGTGTTCAGTCTTAGAGGCAAGACTGGTCTCAACCTGATCATTTGATTTGGCTTGAACTTCCTCCAGATTGCCAAACCTTCGAGTATGTGCGCGCAGGTTTGTTGCACCATTCTCGCTCGTGAGCCATTCTAAGAGTTGGGATCCTGACAGCTCAAAGCGGTCGCGATCAGATAGGCCAATTAGCTTTGAAATCCCCAATATCTTTCTGAAGGATAACTGAAATTGAAGAATTGGATCCGAGTTCTTATTCTTCGTACGAGCAGAAACCTTTCTTGGATGAAGTGCGAAGATACCGGCGTCAACCAACTCCAGAAGTTTTTTAGTTTGTTCGGTGTTTCCATCGTCCAACGTTACATTCATCGAGGTTATCTGTCGCAATCGGTCACGATCGTTCTCATGCGATAGCAGTAGTTCGTCTCGTGAAGCTTCTGCAAAGTCGAGGGCGATTTTCTTTAAACTGAAATTTGATTTAAGCTTCTGATCTCGGCTGTTTAATTGAAACAGTTGGTTTGAACAAAAGGTTTGATAGACCTTATGTTGGTTCAACGCACTTACTGGTAAGTCATCAGGTTGAGCCTGGTCGACAATTTCTTGGTAGAGAGCTATGATTGTACCAAGATCCCCGATGCACACTCCTCGTAGCGCTGAGAAACCAAAATAGATTCCATCAGAAGGTGCCGAGTAATTTGAGATATCGCATATCTTTTTGGCAATGTTTACCAGAGGCGTATCTCCAAGCACCTGCTTCGGTGATATTTTGGCCATATCGCCACCGAGTGCAGCCATGCGCCTACTCAAAATACTCTCAAGAAATTTCTCCCCTGATTTTGGATTTTTGAGTTGTTCGAGTACCTTACTTCCCAAATCGAATGGTAAATAATCGCGCTCACCAGACGCAAGATTTATTTGGGCTGGAGACTTTATAGACAGGAAGAACGTTTGGGTCTCTGATGTGATCTTGAATGAACACGATGGATCTTGGACGAGCAGTGTCGAAACAACCAGTTCAATTTCTTCGTGGTTCAGATATCTCGTAGAAACATCATCTAAAAGAAATGCAATTTGGGGGTTTTGTTCAGCAAAAATAACACTCTGCATAGTTTTTGCAAGTAATACGAAGGCTTGCCAAGGTTGTGTGGTGAGTATTGGTGCACTTTCATCGGTAGACCAGATCTCGGCGTCCAGCAACAGCTGCGTTTGCAATTCATCCAGTGTATGTGCCTTCTTGATGGGATTATCACGACCCACGTGTCCGAAAATCGCACCGGCAAGTTGATAAGCGGCTTCAGGGTCGACGGCACCTGGAAACTCCTCTTCTAAATGACTTAATGCGTCGCAGATGCGGCTCGAGTATACCATGAACAGTCGAGTAAAAAACTGCGCTACATGGTTAGAATTGTTCCCTTCGTCTCGGATATCGCTCGCGATTCCTCCAAGGTGACGTGCAGACGCATAAATTCCAATGTATTGATCCCCAAAAAGCGCAGATTTCCTCTCGGCGATATGCGGATAATTTTCCTTCGTCGCGACAATCCGAGCATGTAGTTCAAGCGACCTGAGTAACATCGTCTTTCCGCAACCCCGCATTCCAGTTACAATGACAGGCCCCCCCGAATTCAATTCGGCGAGCCATTTGTGTCCTGGATCGACCATAAGCTTGGGCACGTGCCATGATTCGAGGGTTTGTGCATTTCTATGTTGGGATAGGCTGCTCAATTGGAGTGGGGAGGTCCATGCGCGGTGATATTTTTTTCGAGCATTTGAGTACGATTCGCGAATTCTGTCGACAAGATCTTGATATTGTTGATCAGATTGGTGAATCTGCGGGGCGCTTAATTCTAAAGCTAAGTGCCGCATCGAGAATGCCAAACGGGCACGTAAATCTGACTTAGATGGATTATCTGTTGCGAGTATCGTCGCAAGTGCCAGCATGTGTTTAGATACCCACTGAACGTCACTGAGGTACTTTTGACCCTCCCTCCTTTGTGAATCCGCTGATCCCAAATCGATTGCTACGGCCTTGACCTCCTTGTCGATCGCACCTGCTCTGTGGGCGTTTGGCTGTAGTTGTGCAACAATTATGTTGCCCGCATGAAGATCATTATGATTAAGCCCTCTTTGATGGAGTTCTCGCAACAAGTTTAACAAATCTGACGAAATTTGAACTGCCATTTCAGGAGTAAGTTTGACTTTTCTTTCATATATCTGGCTCAATACAAACCCGTCAATGAACTCCATTTCGATGCAATAACATTCGATACTCTTTGATCCAAAGACTACATTTTTCTCGATAGGCTCTTCCAAGATATTGACTACGAACTCTGCATTTTCAGCGGCAGCAAAATGATTGTCAATTTCTTGAAGAATTTTCTCTTCTCGTCCTTCATAGAAGGATTTTGGAACCAATTTTAACGCCCGCTTTAAACCTCTCTTACCTTTTGATACGACATATGCAGCACCGTAAAATCCGCGAGATAGGGATCTTTCGATCTTATATTCGCCAACTTCTTCAGGTGGATTTTGGAGCACATAATCAAACGGCTTACCACACCCGCACTTCTCAGTTATGACCACTGGTAGTTTGGTGATTTCATTGCAATGGAAACAACAGTAGCTATTTTTGGATGACAATTTTTTACCAACTCTTAGGGGGCGAAATGAAGAAATCTCCGTATCTTAAATTTGAGGATAGACTGGCTGATGTAGTCTCTGCAATCCAAACTCTGGGTACTTACCGGTTTTATAAGCTTACTCCTCAAAGCTGGTCTGAACGTATAAGCGGTGACGCAAAGCAAATGGGTCGGTGGACGCAAGTTTTTCGCCAACATCCAGAATTTTTTCGGTTCAGTTCTGATGGGTTGATGGTTTCTTTGGTTTTACGCAGGCAAAAACCAAAACTCTTCGATGTTGATGAATTGAGAATAGTAAGTCGTGCTGAGCGAAACGGTCGCGATAAAAGTGGTCAAGCTCGGATCTCCCGGGGTCCGCTTTCAGAGAGTGAACTGAAAATGCTGATTGAGGTGGCCAATAACATGCACTCCAAAGCCCTGCTAGATAGGCAAGAAGGTCGGTGGTGGCTGCCATTATTTGCAACAGTGCTTTCAGCGGTAGTAGGGTTTGGTGGTGTCTGGCTCGGGGCGACACTTAAGACAGAAGCGGAGACTCAACCTTTGTCTATCATAGAAGTAGCGCCGAGTTCGGCGGTTGACTGACCGTATGCCGACATCAATTTTCTGGGCTCAATGCGAACGCAGGCCTATAGGCCAAGATTCGAACCATGCTTTGCAGCAACTTTAATCTCTTCGATCGTCTGTGGTCGATAAGATACGAATTCACCACCAGTGCAGTGTGGCAACGCGAGTTCATCTATGAGTGGGGCATCGTAATGGCCTGAAAGAAGGAGTATTCCCTCTTCGGCCAGATGATCACGGGTTCCACGGCCTTTGTCGGACCGGATACGCCGCATGAAATCTTGCTGTTGCGCCACCGCTTCGACCACGTCGCGGGAGATAGGTCGACCCTGAAGCTCACGAAACAAGCTTACCATACGTTGATTGCCCGATCCCCCCGCAAATATTCGCTCGATAACGTCTGGAGGGACAGTGCGCCAGAAGTTTGGCGGATACGGGTGGTCTAGAAGCAGCCAAAATATGTTGGCAAACCCTGATGCAGAAACGCTCTTTTTAGAGTCTTTGTTCTGGCTGAGGGTAAGATATTCAGGATGGGCTACAAAAAGGCCAAGGTAACTGGTCGCACGCACCTCGTCAGCGGCAACCAAAATACAAGGGATGTCGATAGCTTCGGTCGGGATCATCCAATTGCTACCCATCGTATTCTTAATATCAACATCGTATTCAAGAATGATCGTATCAAGCTTTCCTTTGGGCAATTGAAGCATGGCGCGGAGCTCAATCTCGACTCGCGTTCCAATGTAGGTCTTTTCGGTTTTCTCCAGTTCATCATAAGAACGGCGCCCTGTTTTGGGTGTCATAATAACGTCGTCGATGCATTGTCGCAGCATGGCTGGGAATTTCACCGCCAAGGCTTCAACACCACCTGCTCGCTTCGTGATTTCCTCCGCGATTACAGTTAACTGTTCGTGGTCGCGATGGCCCGCTACAACGATACTATCCGGAATTGTCTTTTTCAAATATCCGCAGCCTTAAGATAGATTGCTCGTAGTAAGCAGTAACAGATGAAGCAACTTCGATCTCTAACCGGTCACTGCTCGCAGAACACGTTTTCGTAGCGCTTTGGCAATCTGTCCAGATACTGCCTGAGCGACTGGGGGTGGAAATGCATTGCCTACCTGTCGATAAGCATTGGTCTTTGCGCCTGTGAAATGCCAATCATCAGGGAAACCTTGAATGCGGGCAACCATCGGCACGGTTAATCGTGGCATGCCGCTATGAAAGGCATCTGGCGCTTCAGGTGCAATGGTTCGCCCCTCGACGCTCAAGGTCGCCCAAGCGGCACGGGCGCGGGTTGGGCCAAGATCGGGGCCGCCATGCTTCTTTGAACCACCCACAATGGTTGGGGCAATTTCGTTAGCTTTTTGTGCCCACTCTTCTGCGCCTCGCCAACCACCTGCCGCCATGAGGTCACTTAACGTCTCACCAACAGTTGGTGGATTATGAGGGTTTGGTTCGGGCCAGTCGAAAAAATCGGCGCGCTCTTTGGGGATAGCAACGATCACCACCCGTGGCCGAAGTTGAGGCACACCATAGTCGGAGGCATTCAGAAGCCGCCAATCAGTTTTGTAACCCAGCATGTCCAACTGTGTCTTGAGTTTTTCTCGGTAGTCGTGAAACACCGCACCGAGAAATCCTCGCACGTTTTCAATCATTACAGCACGAGGCCGGGCAGCATCAATAATATCGATGGCATCGTTGAAAAGATTACGTTCATCCTTTTCACCAAGCTGCTTGCCTGCGATGGAAAAGGGCGGGCAAGGTAAGCCCCCCGCTAACAGATCCATGCCTTTAAAATCGCCGACGCGCTCCTTGAAGACCCGGATGTCTTCTTCAAGGACGTTCCACTCAGGGCGGTTGTGGCGCAGAGTGTTGCAGCAATGTTTGTCGATCTCAACCAGTGCGGTGTGAGAAAATCCTGCTCTCTCGAGGCCGAGAGCCTGACCGCCAGCGCCAGCACATAGTTCCACAGATGTAAGCACAGTTTTCGCCCTCTTTTTATCCATACAACACATTGCGGTCGATCAAATCAATGTCGCATTGCTCGTTTGCAACATGTGCTTATCATATTCCTGCTTGCGGTCCCACTATCCAAAATTGGGCCAAGCAATGCGGCAGCAGGTTGACCGCAAACGCTGGCTTGGTCTTAAACTGATTTCGGCAAAATTCCCTGTCATGTAAGGATACCGCGCAGCATTAGAAGGTCCTTGCGGCTTGCCGCAGATCAAGCAAAGCCAAGTTAATTTTAGATATGAGCTCGACTCGAGGACGGACAGCGGATCTTTGCCGGCCTATCTCTTGAATCTGCACTCATAGACACTGTACTCAGGCACTGGCAAAAATTGGAAGGTAGACGACTATCATCGCTTTACGTTCAGTGGTAGCACGTGAGGAAACGCACTCGGTACATTATTCCATTGAAAGGTTGCTGGCATGACTAAGAATTCATTACTCGCCGCGCTCTGGGTTAAGTCTCGGCTGGGGTTGGATGGAGAATTGGTGGAGAACGGTCTGTCCACTACTGTTGGCGTGTTTAAATGCGCTCTTTCACAAAATAACTCGCTTCTGATATCTGGGCCTGGTCTAAGTGATGAAATTTCAAAAGATCGGATCACGAACCTTAATACTCTGATCGAATATCTAATCGTGCATGGCGACAGTATAGTTATCTTGCCAAGAAGTATTCGCGAAGCCCGGATTTCAAGCCTGGCAGTGGAATACGAAGTAGACCCGAAATTCGTCAAGACCGCGATCTCTGACGCACATCGAATTATGGACCAGTAGAATGACAGAATTTATTGCCGTCGAGGGTGGAGACGGCGTCGGCAAAAATACGATCTCTAAACTACTCTTGGTTGAGTTAAAATCACTTGGATATAGCGCCCGACAAATTGATTTTCCGCAATATGGTAAAACTTTAGCAGGGCATGCATTAGGGGAGTTTTTGGGTGGCCGTTTCAAGGGGGTATCCACAAGAACGGCTGCCGCGCTCTACGCGCTCGATCGATTTGAATCGTTGCAGATGCATGAATGGGCGACGTCAGGAGAAGATTACGTAATATTCGACAGATACATTGCGTCAAACGTGGCGTACCAATCCGCAAAGGTTCCTGAAGATCAAAGACATGAGTTACAAGATTGGATTGTTGATCTTGAGTGCAGGGTCTATGGTCTTCCAAAACCACATGTTTCGGTACTCCTTCGCCTGCCTCACTCGAAAGCGAAGGAGCTTATTAAGAAAAAAGACTTACGCTCTTACACGGATCTGAAATTTGATATCCATGAAGAGGATAAAACTCTTCAGGATGAGCTTCGTGCAGTTTATGATGATTTGGCTGAACGGTGCGTATTGGGATCGTGGATTCCCGTAGATGTTTCGGAACGAAGCATTCTAAAAAAACCGAATTCAATCGTTCAAGAGATCCTAGACTCTGTCCTTGCCCGCAAGTAACAAACTGTTCTCTTAATAGCTGTTTCTACACTATTCTTTGTATGGTCGAATGAGAAGGTTGGTGCCATTGATAAGTCAATCATAGCTTCCCGATGAAAGAGCTCAAGTTTTTTCCTGTAAGTTTTGTCACCAACTCTGAAGCCATCCAGAGGAATTTCGATTTTGTAATTGCAAATCGACTGTATAACGATATCGTAGCTGCTTGACCATTCTCTAGAAATAGATTTGATCCCAAGGTTCTTGACTCCTGAACCTTTGCTTGCAGACATGAGATTGTGTGACCAAATATCTGGCATACCTCTATCGCAAATTAAAACATCACATAGACTGACGAGTTCTCGTTCCATAGCCATCTGCATACCAATCAAAAATGATGACGCCTCACCATCCTGCTTTGTGTTTAAAGGTAACTCAACTGACCGCGCAACTTCGATAGGACAACGCGTCTTCCAGCCCTGCCGTTCACATGCCCGCAATAGCTTGTGACAAAAGCTGGTCTTTCCGCTTGAATAGGTGCCTGTAACGAGAATTTTCAAGGGGAATTCACGATAGAAATTAGATTTACATCCAGTCCGGATAGGCGGCTCCGTGCGTTTTGCTTGATTTCAACTTTTGATTGCGGTTCGAAAATTACAACGCAGTGATCAACTACTAAATCTAGGGATCTAAGGTCTTCAACAAGCTTCATGATTTTACGTCCACCGGTAGAGCTGTCGTCTACTATGAGTACTGACTTCCCGCTTTCAGGAATAAAGCTCAAATCAAAATGAGCGAGACTATTAGGACTCCCATCAGCATTTTTGTACTTTGGTTCCATGGAGTGGAGGAGGAGTGGTTTGTCAGTCATTTTAGAAAATTCGTAACCTATCAGCGGGCTGCCAGATTTCGGCGTAGCGACATAGTCAAAGTCAGATAGATTTTTCAGCTGTGGGTCACGCAACTTTGTTCCTATAAAAGTATTGATAAGCGCAGCCAATCTCAGGGCTACGTTTGCTTTTGTGCTTGCTCCCATCAAGTCCACAAAAGAACTCTGTGGTGCGGGGTGTGTACTGCCCACCAGAATCTTCATATCAATCGTATGTGCTTTGACGAGGTCATTTGCACCATCTCGCAAGGATTTCTCGTCGTGCGAGGTACGGAACTTTAACGAGCGAAACTTAGTCCTAACTTCCTGCTCCTTAACGCCCAACAACTCTAACGCAATTTTAATTTCCGACCTTTGGTTTCTATTAATTGCTCGATCAATTCTATCTGGCAGCCATCCAAGCTTGCTTAGAATAAAGACTACCGATGATATTGAAAGAAGCCAAAGGACTACATCCTCTGGCCCAGAAATACCTACTATTGAAGAAAAATCAAAAATTGATAAGAAGATTTCCTTAATAGTAGAAATTGCTTCAGTAATGAAAAAGGAAATTACATCGAAAATATATTCAATTATTGAAAATATAACCTCGGAAGGTTTTTTCTCGGTGGCGGTATCAGTTTCCATGGTCTCTCAACAGTCTAGCTATAGCATTCAATCTCAGAAGCCGGTGTGTCATGCTGCTCTGCCTCCCTCAAGCCATATACTGATGCGTGAGGACACACATTTTGACTTTTCTCACCCGATGTGTTGATCATTGGTGATGAAATATGGTATATTTTTTATTAACATCAATAACTTGACTGTTTTTGGATCGGATAAAATACAGTCCGCTAAGTCAGTCGTTTATTTTGGCATTCCGCCTTTAATGCCTGCTCTCACGTTGTTCAAGACGGAAAAACATCAGTCCAGAGCAGGCCATTTGAGCGCAAGCACCAATCGTCTGGGCATCTTTCAAATAGTCTTTTCTTGATGCATTGCACCTTCCTTGCAGATGGAGCAAAATGGCATCTTGTGGGGCGATTGAGGATGGAGAGCAGGTGCGAGAAATCTCGCTGGTGGATTTTTTTGGATCAGAAGATGATATTTGCGTTCTTTCCTGTAGGCTCCGATATTTGAAATATCGATGGGCACTGAATTTTCTGGGAGTCGGGCACATTTGCTGAAAGGTACAATTGTCAATTTTTCGCGACCCCATTGGAATTTCATAGCTTCAGGTCTTCCGCCGAAGGGAATCAGCTCAATGTTTCCTACCGAAGTGGCTTGGCAAAGGCGTTTTGAATTAGATTCTTATGCAATTGGCTATACACTGAATGATTATAACGCGATCGAATGTCGGCTCTGGAGAACCCGCAGTGCATCGTCGCGTCTCGAGACCAACTGCAGCTATCGGTCGATAGTGGTCGACCGTAGACAGTAATCTGTAAGTCATCCATATGTTTCTTTTCTCATAAATTCACTTTAAGTGCATCAAAACCGATGAAACCACTCCCACTTAGACCAAAGCTGGCGCATCGTGAAACAATGCCATCCTTTGTATCGCGGATGGCAGCGATGAACCGTGTAGGTGTGGCAGATTTCTGCTTCGATATGGGCTTTTCCATGAAGAGAATGGTTAACCTCGAAGCAGAGGCTGTGAGTCATATCGCGCAGCTCGGCGGGTTGGATCCGATCGCCGCCTCGACACTACTTTCGTGGACTGGAGAACAATCTGGTGCTGTACGGATGACTTTCCGGAATGAGACTTTCGTATCACGTGCCCTGAAGAACCCGAAGGTACGTGGTTGCCCGATTTGTCTGCGAGAGGATGCGCAGGATCGCCCCAGTGCGCCTTTGGAAGCGATAGCAATGCGAGGCGACTGGCAACTGCGTGAAGTTGCTATTTGCGTAAGGCACCAACACCCTTTGGTTTTTCTGTGGGAACGAAGTCTACCGACTGAACGCTTCAACATAGGGGCCAGGCTGGGTGAGATCATGGAGGGGCTACTCGAGGGCGCGTTTGAGTTACCGCGGACTTCGCCAACTGCTTACGACTTGTGGCTTGATCAGCGACTTGAAGATGGAGGTGATGAAACCTGGCTGGCACAGCACTCCATTTATGCTGCGACGTCATTCTGTCGTCTTTTGGGAACGGAACTCATGCGGCTTACCGAAAGCGTCGGCGTTGATGATCGCGACAATTTGCGGGCCGCACAGTCTGCTGGATTTGATGTGGCAATCGGAGGTGAAACGGCGATCAACAAAGCCCTCGATAAGCTTGCTGCTCATGCATCTGCACATAACGACCTACCCAACAAGGCATTCGGAGGTTTGTTCAAGGGCTTGGCGCGGCCGTACCTTCACGAAGAATGCTTCGATGTCTTCAGGCGTATTCTCTGGGAGCGGATAGTTTCGATTTGGCCTTTCGCTGCTGATGAGGTGATCCTCGGGTACTCTTTACCGGAACGGAGGTTGCATTCGTTGCAGTCTGCGGCGAAGGAGACTGGTGTTGGTCCGTTTCTACTGGACCAGTTTCTTATCAACGCAGGGGCGTATAGCAGCCAAGATACCAGGCCAGCACCACGTAAAACCTTTGATGCCCAAAAATATGCAGACCTACTCTCCGAAATACCTGATCTCGTTGGTCCGATCAAAATGAGAAGCGAGATGGGTGCAACGCTTCAACAATTTAAAGCTCTTGCTGAAGATGACGTGCTTATTCCCAGAATAGATTTTCCCACCATCAAGTCACCTTGGCGTTTGAAAGATGGTATCATGCTGGTCAACGAGCTGAATGAGAAAGCCATAGTGGTTGCGGAAAGCGATGATGACTGGGAGATCATTCAGAAAGCCAAATCCCGAACAAAGATGAACGTTGGTTTGATCATCAGCGCCATTCGCGATGGAGTCTTAAAGGTCGCCAGGCGAAAAGGAGTTCAAGGGTACAATGGCTTTTGCGTTTGCAAAGAAGAGATCGATCAGCTTGTAGCAAGAAGTATCGATGAAATTGAATTCAAACCAAGACATCCGGAAGAAGTTGTCGTCACCGCTTCTGCGTTTGGGCGCTCAGTTGGGATGAGAGAAAACGAAGCATTCGTCAAGCTCGTACGCGCAGGACATACGCCCGCAAGCCATACTGATGTCTCAAAAACTGGTAAAAAGCGTTACTACGTGACGGAGGAAGACATTGCAGCATTTCATCAGGAATACCTTACTCAAAGCACGATGTCCGTCGAGTTCAACGTGTTTTGGAGGACGCTCATCACACAGCTGCAAACAGCCAAGGTAAAACCGTTCACCTCAGGAAATGAGGAGTATGGTCACCTCTATCTTCGTACTGATGTCGAGGGATACTTCCGTAGTTCGTCGTTGAAAGTATGAAGCTGGCCAAAGTTTGTAGGGATAGCTGCCGTTCCCTGCACAGGGCACGGGGGTCTGCAACGCGGACAAAAGCGTGCTTTCGCTGTGACTGCGCGAATGACGGCTTTCCGGCTTGATCAAAAACGCATGTGCAAAATTATGTTATCCATAATTTCAGCGTACGGCGAATAGGTGATCTTTGAGGTTTCCTATATCGGCAGCGGCAGCAAGCAGCTTTCTAAAAACCACCTGGCGAGAAGGAAGATATGCTTCGTCCCACATCAACTATCGGTGTGGGGCGATCTGGAGAGCTATTGGAAGCGCCTAGATTGCTACTGCAGTAACGGTCGAGTGTATGCGATTTGTACTCGTTCAATCATCCGCTTGACTGTTCTCAAGCTTGGGCCTCCTGCACCCCTATTACATGAATAAATGATTGATTGGATTGCTCCGATTGCTTCATCAGGCAGATCGTGTGCTTTGCCAAGGCGTTGCGCAAATCCGATAAGGTGCAGCTTGGATACTGGAGGGAGTTCAAGCGGTGGGCAACGGCTCAAGAGATCCGCCGAGTAGCGTCACGTTGCTCACGTAGGTTCCTTAGAAACTGCGAGAACCTACGCTCCAGCGCAGTTACAGTCGGAACGTCGTCAAAGAAGCGGATGTTGGCAAAGGGGATAGTCGATTTGAGCATAATGGATTCCTTTCAGATCCCGACACACAGCTTTGCCATGCATCGGTTGCCTGACCAAAGGCCTGACAATAAGGTTGATTTGAAAGGCTCCGGAGCCTTGGAACAGACGGTGAACGAATGATTGAGGGTGAATCAACAGAACCTGAAAGGATTTATGAGAGGATGCGGGCGAAGCCTCGTCTCGTGCTTTTGACGTCTATAGTATTGATTTTTATTGTTTAATTTTCAGTTTCAGATTCGCGCATCAAAAAGCCGTTTTTTGTCCGAAAGACGGTCTTTGGATGTCCGACGTCATCTACAGATAGAAAAGTTGGCGAGCCGTGGAGGACTCGAACCCCCGACCTGAGAATTAGAAGTTCCCTGCTCTAATCCAGCTGAGCTAACGGCCCGCACGTAGTGTCGAGGGTATCGGTCAAATCCCCCAACTTTGTCAACTTGGTAAATTTTCGGGATGCCTACCGAGTATAAAATCGTCCTATTCCAATTAGATAGATGCACATAGTATTAACAATCTCTTCATCCAGATGACCTGAGACTTGGTGCCGACATGGTATGCATACCATCTAAAATGCATTTTTATCTCAAAGACTTACACACACGGTAGTTGGTAGGGAGTTATTTACACTCTATCCAGTTGAGCTACGGAGCCGCGCGGGAACGGTTTATTCAAACCACTCAGGTTCTTTCTTAATCTGCTGTCCCACCGACTTCAAAGCCAAATATTGATGAAAAGCCGATTAGACACCGCAGAATTTAGCCTACCACTTTACGTGGGTGCGGATTCGGGCGTGCATTCAGGTTATAACAGGTGCCAACCTCATGAACTAGACAGGGTACCAGTAAGGCACAAAATCATTCCTGTCCTTTCGCAACTTGCGACCAGCAGGATCTGACCGGAATAGCAGCCCCTTCACGCCGGCTGGTCGCAGCTACATATCATCAAATGATCCCGGCTGCAGGTCTTCCCAAAATGCCTTTATCGCGGCAGTGTTCAGTGCTGACATCCAGCCGTGGCGTTCAAAATCGGCGCGGGCATCGGCGCTGGTGATGATCGACATAAACAGCCGCCTATCCGCATCGCGCTGTGTCGGCGTGCGTGCCGCCACCAGATCACGCACGCGTGCCAACAGTTTCGCACGCGGACTTGAGGGAATCACAACTGGTGTCTCGGCTTTGAAATCATCGCGCAGCGCCGCAGTCAGATACCCAACCGGGTTCTGAACACCCTCTTGACCAGCGACATAGCTGATCTTGTCGCCGACGTGATCTTCGCCATGCTCGGCGATCCATTGCCGCGCCAGCCGGTCGCTGACCCCAAGCGCCTGCAACCGGCTATAGACATCCGATTTGCGCACCCCTGCCCCGTCATCCAGATCAAGGATCGCAAGCTGCGGGTTCTCGGCAATCTTGAACCGAATGTCCGTAACCGCACGCCCCCGTTTGCGTATCTCCGGCGTGATGACAATATTCGAGGTTTTGTTTACCTCGCTCACAGCCGGTTTGATGATCTTTGCGTTCAGCTGCTTGTAGACCGAATAATATGCGCTGTCCTCGACCCCCATCAGCCGCCGGAACAGATCCAGCGACCACCAGCCGGTGCTGCCGGTGCGTACAAACCGATAGCAGTTCTCATACAGCGCCAGCGCATGGCCCGACGTGAACCGTCGCTGGATATTAAGATTGATCAAGGCAAATACCTTAGGGTCATTCAGTTTAGACGCTAATGCGGGGGAATACGCGTATTCACACACCCCACCCTTCAGCCGCGCATAGCTCAGCAAGCTTGAGACGCCCCATTCTTGCTGGCCCTTTTCATCCAGCATATCCCACTCTGCAACGGTCTCGGCCAAGCCGCGCAGCGATTGTTTCAACGTGTCCATATCGTTCGAATTATATCCGATCATCAAACACAGCGTGCGCGCGTCGATCATGTGGACCTGTTGACTGGTAAGCGTGTCATATGCATTCAGCAGCAAGACATTCGACAACTTGCGTTGAAGCAGCGTCAGCTTGCCGGAGACATGGATCGCCGCCACATGCTTTTTAACCGACCCCCGCCGCAGCGCGCCGGTCAGCTTGTCCTTTGGTATCTCGGTATCCTGCCGCTTCATCGCTTTGCCCTTTGGCGACCGGTTATGTGTCCGACCTGTTGCCCTATGCCTAGTTAGCGGAAAAAGGCACCCAAGAGCAAGACTGGTACGGGTTCCTTTCGCGAACGATAATTTGACGGTGATGACATGACTGAGTCGGGCCAAAGGGACCAGTCTACGGGATGGCGGTTCCGGCAGAGTCAACCGACAGAGCCTAATATAGCAAAATCAGAGTCTGATTAGCCTGTTACTGCAAATTGGCCCCTCTCTTCCCGAGAATCGGTGCCTCATCACCCGCAAACGGGCACCCTTGGCCCTGCGAATGGATACCCTTTATCCTGTATCCAGACACCAGAGAGACCTTAAGTAACTGTCTTTATTACACCTTATTTGGGGTAAACCTTATAAAGAGACTAAAGACTCTACACTTATATTGGCTGTGCTTATCTCCAAATTTCATATGACGAAGGGGATCTACAATTCAAATTCACAATCGGCATGGGATGTGCGATAGATTGCGTGATACGCATCCGTTTCGCATACATCCCCGAGGACTTATGTCATCAACGCCCAAAGCCC
>Ga0115554_1001682_pt1 | contig 15597 bp, 17 predicted proteins | sample COGITO_mtgs_1104_3_FD_87283 | JGI IMG/M metagenome (GOLD analysis project Ga0115554, IMG submission 87283) | Pelagic marine microbial communities from North Sea - COGITO_mtgs_110404 | ecosystem: Environmental > Aquatic > Marine > Epipelagic | place: Germany:Helgoland, sampling site Kabeltonne... | reverse complement strand
CACCTTGGGATAATCGCTTTTGGCGACGGGTGGCACAACCAATCGAGAACATTGGTCAATATATTCCGACCTGGTGGGGTGGGGGTGTATTAATTCTTGAGGTTAGCAAACAAGTTCCTCGGCCTCGTAGGCCTGGCTTGGGTCAAATTATTTCACGACCTTTGGGCATGCTGGAGGGTATAAAAGTGACCGAACCAATTTGACCCAAGCCTGGCAACCCAAATTCTGAAAGATTCGGGTATTTTGAAAGGACTTAGTTAGACACAAACCGTCGCACCTCGTTTGAGGCCCTTTTTTTCTTTGATTATGAAATGAAAATTGAGACTCATGGGCATTGCAGGACAGTAAACCCTCTGCTACACCCCAGCCGAAATTGATAGCGCGTCTTGGTGTTGCGCGTTTGAATTCCCAGACCGAACATTCCGTTCGGATTGGTACTTAAGTAGAGGGTTGCTCTTGTCTGAACCAGCGTCAATCTCTTCCGGAATTGCGAGCCGCTATGCAACAGCGGTATTTGAGCTTGCGAAAGAAGAAAAGAAATTGAAGCAGTTAGAAAAAGATGTGGATGATCTTGACGAAGCTTTAACCTTGAGTTCGGACTTACGTTCATTGGTGACGTCGCCGCTTTACACCCGTGGTGAGGTTGGTCAGGCAATTGAAGTGGTAGCTCGGTCAATGAAGCTTCAGCCTACTATGGTAAATACTCTAGCTCTAATGGCAAAAAAACGCCGGCTGTTTGTAATGCCAAATTTGCTGGCTGCGTTAAGAACTCGGATTTCCAAAGAAAAAGGTCAAGTAACTGCAGAGGTTATCTCTGCTAAAGCGTTGAGCAAGGTACAGGCTGCAACCTTGGCCAAGACCTTAAAGGCACAAATGAGTATGGATGTGGAATTAAAGGCGACTGTCGATGAAAGCCTTATTGGTGGTCTAGTAGTTAAGGTAGGCTCAAAAATGATCGATACATCGATTAGGGCCAAACTCAATGCACTTCAGAACAAAATGAAAGAGGTCGGATAAATGGCGATCGAAGCTGCAGAAATTTCTGCGATATTAAAAGAACAAATCAAAAATTTTGGCAAAGAAGCGGAGGTTTCTGAGGTAGGGCGAGTGCTTTCTGTTGGAGACGGGATTGCGCGAGTGTATGGGTTGGACAATGTCTAGGCTGGAGAAAGGGTTGAGTTCCCTGGTGGTATTCAAGGAATGGCTTGGAACTTAGAGGCCGATAACGTTGGTGTTGTTATCTTTGGTACAGACCGTGACATTAAAGAAGGCGATATAGTCAAGAGGACTAACTCAATCGTTGACGTACCTGTCGGGCCAGAATTGTTAGGACGGGTTGTTGATGGCCTGGGGAACCCTTTAGACGGAAAAGGCCCAATTAAAACAAAGATGCGGAGCCAAGCTGACGTAAAAGCTCCAGGGATTATTCCTCGTAAATCAGTTCATGAACCGATGGCTACAGGTTTAAAATCAGTTGATGCGATGATCCCAATTGGCCGCGGCCAGCGAGAGTTGATTATTGGTGACCGCCAGACTGGGAAGACGGCTGTAGCTTTGGACACGATACTAAATCAGAAGTCGTACAATGACGCAGCAACCGACGATACTGGAAAATTATACTGCGTCTATGTGGCTATTGGACAAAAACGTTCCACAGTTGCTCAGCTTGTAAAAAAGCTGGAAGAATCTGGAGCGATTGATTATTCAATTATAGTAGCAGCGACAGCGTCGGATCCGGCACCAATGCAGTTTTTGGCGCCCTATGCTGCAACTTCTATGGCCGAATATTTCAGAGATAATGGTAAGCATGCTTTGATCATTTATGATGATCTATCAAAACAAGCTGTTTCATATCGCCAGATGTCGTTACTTTTGCGTCGTCCGCCTGGTCGTGAGGCATATCCAGGTGATGTGTTTTATCTTCACTCCCGACTGTTGGAACGCTCTTCTAAATTGAACGAAGATAATGGGTCTGGTTCCTTGACTGCCCTGCCCATAATAGAAACCCAAGGTGGAGATGTGTCGGCGTTTATTCCTACTAACGTAATTTCTATAACTGATGGCCAAATCTTTTTAGAAACTGAATTGTTCTACCAAGGCATTCGTCCGGCAGTGAATACGGGTTTATCAGTCTCAAGAGTTGGATCGTCAGCTCAAACAAACTCTATGAAATCTGTGGCAGGTCCTGTTAAATTAGAATTAGCGCAATATCGTGAGATGGCTGCTTTTGCACAGTTTGGTTCAGACCTGGACGCAGCGACACAGCGCTTATTGGCGCGTGGTGCGCGGCTGACAGAGTTGATGAAACAACCGCAGTATTCTCCCATGTCGAATGCAGAAATTGTTTGTGTGATTTATGCTGGTACTAAAGGTTATTTAGATAAAATTGCCGTAGCAGATGTCAGTCGCTTTGAAGCTAGTTTGTTAGCGCACCTTCGCGGTAAGGCGAGCGATGTGTTGGCGATGATTACAAATGATGATCCAAAAATTAAGGGGGATGCTGAAGATAAAATCAAAGCGGCCCTCGATGATTTTGCTTCAGATTTTGCATAAGGACGCCGGCATATGCCTAATCTAAGTGATTTAAAAAGTAGGATCGCGTCGGTCAAGTCGACCCGTAAGATCACAAAAGCGATGCAAATGGTGGCCTCGGCTAAATTACGCCGTGCCCAAGATGCGGCGCAGGCTGGTCGGCCATATGCGGAAAGGTTTAATTCAGTTATGGCTGGTTTGGCCTCATCCGTTGGTACGTCGGAGGGCGGTCCTAGACTTTTAACTGGGACTGGCTCTGACCAAGTCCAATTATTGGTAGTCATGACGGCAGAACGGGGTTTGTGTGGTGGGTTTAACTCTAACATTGTAAAGTTGGCGCGTGTCGCTGCCACCAAACTGCTAACAGAAGGTAAAAAAGTGAAAATACTGACTGTCGGCAAAAAAGGTAGAGAATCCTTAAAACGTGAATTTGGTGATGCTTTGCTGGACCACGTAGATCTATCAGACGTGAAGCGTGTTGGTTATGACCATGCCGAAAAGATCGCTAAAAATGTGCTTAGTAGATTTAATGATGACGAATTCGATGTCGCGAAGATATACTTTTCAGAGTTTGGTAGCATCATCAACCAAGTACCGACTGAGTTACAAGTTATTCCTGCAAAATTTGATAGTGCTGTGGATGTGGGTGAGGTCTATGATTACGAGCCTAGTGAAGAAGGCATTCTAGCTGACTTACTACCGCGTTCTGTTGCAACTCAAATTTTTACTGCCTTGCTAGAGAACGCAGCATCTGAACAAGGTGCTCGGATGTCTGCAATGGATAATGCGACACGAAACGCTGGTGAAATGATTGATAAACTAACTATACAATATAACAGATCCCGCCAGGCGAAGATCACGAATGAACTTATTGAAATTATTTCAGGCGCAGAAGCGCTCTAAAAATTTGGAGAGACAACATGGCGAATGCAAAAGGTAAAATCACACAAGTGATCGGCGCTGTTGTTGACGTTCAATTTGATGGTGATCTACCACAAATCTTGAACTCTTTAACTACCGAAAATAATGGTAAAAAGCTGGTATTGGAAGTTGCGCAACATCTGGGTGAAAGCACTGTTAGAACTATTGCAATGGACGCCACTGAAGGTCTAGTTCGAGGCCAGGCAGTAGCGGACACTGGGGGGCCAATAACAGTACCAGTTGGTAAGGCAACTTTAGGTCGTATTCTAAATGTGGTGGGTGAGCCGGTTGACGAAGGTAAGCCTCTGGGTAAAACCGAGCGTCGTGGTATCCATCAAGATGCCCCTGCGTTTTCTGAACAATCGACAGAATCAGAAATCTTAGTCACAGGTATTAAGGTCATAGATCTGCTCGCACCCTACACTAAAGGTGGTAAGATTGGACTATTTGGCGGCGCTGGAGTTGGTAAGACGGTTTTGATTATGGAATTGATTAACAACATTGCAAAAGTACACTCAGGCGTCTCTGTTTTTGCGGGTGTCGGTGAACGCACACGTGAGGGTAACGACCTTTACCATGAAATGATTGAAGGTGGCGTAATAGTTCCGGATGATTTGGAAAAATCTAAAATTTCCTTGGTGTACGGTCAAATGAATGAGCCTCCAGGTGCCCGTATGAGAATAGCGTTAACAGGTTTGACACTTGCCGAACAATTTCGCGACGATACAGGTTCTGACGTGTTGTTCTTTGTTGATAATATTTTTCGCTTTACACAAGCAGGTTCAGAAGTTTCGGCCCTCTTGGGCCGCATCCCTTCTGCTGTTGGATATCAGCCAACATTGGCTACTGACATGGGGACCATGCAAGAGCGAATTACATCGACGAAATCTGGATCTATTACATCTGTGCAAGCAGTTTATGTGCCGGCTGATGACTTGACTGACCCTGCACCAGCGACCTCATTTGCGCACCTCGATGCTACTACTGTATTGGATCGTTCTATATCTGAAAAAGGTATTTATCCTGCGGTCGATCCGCTTGGATCGACGTCAAGACTTCTTGATCCGCTGATCATTGGCGATGAACATTACAAGGTGGCAACTGACGTGCAACAAGTACTCCAGCGGTATAAATCATTGCAAGATATCATAGCAATTCTTGGTATGGATGAACTGTCTGAAGATGATAAAGTAGCTGTGGCACGGGCACGCAAGTTGGAACGCTTTTTATCGCAACCTTTCGACGTAGCCAAGGTGTTTACAGGTTCCGACGGAGTACAGGTGCCATTAGAAAAAACAATAGCGTCCTTTAAGGCCGTAGTTGCTGGTGAGTATGATCACCTACCAGAAGGCGCATTCTACATGGTTGGTGACATTGAAGACGTTATCGCGAAAGCAGAGCGTATGGAAGCGGAAGCAGCCTGATGGCAGATGAAATGAACTTTGACCTTGTAAGTCCAGAAAAGAGCATAGCTTCATTTATGGCGAAAGAGGTTCAACTTCCAGGTTCAGAGGGAGATATGACGGCTATGCCTAATCACGCTCCTATTCTGACTACACTTCGCCCCGGTATCCTGTCGGTTAGTGGGGTGGATGGGACAACGGAATATGTTGTCACGGGCGGTTTTGCAGAAGTTAAGCCTGATGGCGTAACAGTGCTCGCTGCTCGGGCGACTAATAAGTCAAGTTTCACACAGGAAGACATGGACAGTTTGGTTGGAGACGTAAAAGCGCTTCTAGACTTAACTGATGAAACCACAAAAGATTCAGTAAACAAAACATATGCTGACGCTTTAGCCTTGGCTGGAACTCTGGGTTTAAGTGTGGCCTAAATATCCAAACTAGCCTAAAACTGTAACCTTTTACTCGCAATCATAAATTCCTTCATAAATTGCCGAAAGTGTTTTCGTCGAAAAAAGAGATGAAACAGAAGTGCCGTTCCAAGTATTTAGTATCGCTTGTGCAAATATTGGGGCCGTTGGTACGATACGTATGTTGGGCGCATTTTTAACTGCATCTGTAGCTTCTATTGTGTCTGTTATTACCAAATTTTTCATAGACGATTTACTAATCCGTTCAACGGCAGGGCCTGACAATACCCCGTGGGTTATGTACGAGTGCACCTCTTTGGCCCCATTTTGCAGCAGTACATCTGCTGCTTTGCACAGTGTACCCGCTGTATCTATAATATCGTCAACTATCAAACAGGTCCGGCCTTCAACATTGCCAATAACCGTCATCTCCGCAATCTCACCAGGTTTCTCACGGCGTTTGTCGACTATTGATAACGGTGCCCCAACACGCTGTGCCAAGTCGCGAGCTCGGGCTACACCTCCTATGTCGGGTGACACTACTGTGAGATTGTCTATCTGATCTTTAAAATTATGTTTGACGTCGAGGGCATACACGGGTGATGCATATAGATTATCTACAGGAATATCGAAAAAACCCTGGATCTGGGTTGCGTGTAGATCAAGGGTAAGGATCCTCTCGATCCCTGCTTTTTCAAGCATATTTGCAACTAGTTTTGCAGTAATTGGCGTTCGTGCCTTGCTGCGGCGGTCTTGCCGCGCATAACCAAAATACGGGATCACAGCCGTAATTCGGCTAGCAGAAGATCGCTTTAGAGCGTCCGCAATAACTAAGAGTTCCATTAAGGCGTCATTGGCTGGACGAGAAGTTGGTTGGATTATGAACATGTCTTCCCCACGTACATTTTCATAAACCTCAACAAATATTTCACCATCGTTAAACTGTTCTACTCGTGCATCTACCAATTCTAGGTTTACACCACGATGCAGCGACATACGCCTTGCCACTGATCTTGCTAATGTAAGATTGGAATTGCCCGAGATAAGTTTAGGTTCGTCGACAGCAGCCATAAGAGCATCCCTCAGTATGAAAGCTTTGGCATGAGTCGGCCAAAGTTGGTAAACTTTAGCACGACCTTACCACTCGGCACAGGTCTGTTCGGTAAAAAACGAAAATCATAGCCTATATTTATTATTTTTTTTGCAATAATTGGTCTTTTAAAATACCTTACTAAAACTTTTACCGAAGCCCGTACACGTAAGCATAATTCAGGTGTGAACTATTGGTCTGTGAGTTTGATTTTAACGGATGGTATTTAACTGTTCAGAATATCCAAGAATTTATTTATATCTTGGTCTGATATAGACCAATCTGTCACTAATCGTGCTGCCAGCATCTCACTTTTGTGTCCAGTTGTATAATCTCCAGCCAGAACATAATATTGTGCTCCTGCTGCATGTAAGCGTTGGTGGCTTTCTCGTGTCCAACGGGCAAAGATCATATTGGCCGCTGGTTCAAAGTCGAGCTGGACCTCTGAGTTTTTCTTCAATCCTTTTACTAATTTAGCACAAGAATGATTGGCTTTTTGGGCAAGGTTCAACCACAGATCATCCTCTAAATATGACTGCATTTGTGCTGCTAAGTATCGATGTTTTGAGAAAAGATGAGCGCCTCGTTTGCGTCGAAGTTCAAATTCCCACGCATATTTTGGATCAAAAAAAATGACTGCTTCTACTGCCATCAATCCATTCTTTGTACCGCCAAAAGTTACTGCGTCGACACCAGACTTCCATGTCATCTCAGCTGCTGAACATCCTAGAGTTTGCAGTGCATTAGCAAAACGGGCTCCATCCATGTGCAAAGGTACTTCAAATTCTTTGGCCACAGCAGCAATACTTTGGATTTCTTCAAGGCTATAAACAGTCCCTCGTTCCGTGATTTGAGTCAGGGAGATTGGCCCGCGTTGTGGCCCGTGAGGACCACGATTTTCTTCCTCTAAAATTGTATTGCGTAAGTTTTTTGCTTCCACCTTTGCATCTGCGCCGGATACTAAAGTCAGTTTAGCGCCTCCAGAGTAAAACTCAGGTGCGTTGCACTCATCTTTATGGATATGCGCCAACGGATGACAAAAAATTGTTTCCCATGGCTGTGTCAGCGTTGCCAGAGTTATGGAGTTTGCTGCTGTTCCAAGCGAAGTTAAAAATACTGCCGCGTTGGGTGCGTCAAATAGGTTTCGAATATCCTGTAGGGTCTGCGTTGTAAGATCATCTTTGCCATATGGTAGCGCGTAGCCAGTATTTGCGTTAACTAAAGCGTCCATTACTTTGGGGTGAACTGGCCCAGAGTTGTCAGATGCAAAATTCATCTTTTATCTTTCAACAATATGGTCTTCCCACTCATCTTCAGGCACCTCAAACTCTGGTATGCTCCAGCCTTGAACAGAGATACCAGCGGCGTGTACCGATTGTTCTGTACCAGTTAGCAATGTATGCCAATCTGGCAGTTTTTTCCCCTCATGCAGTAACTTGTATGCACATGTATTAGGCAACCAATAAGCATGTTTTGCGATTGTTTCCGAGGTCATACGGATGCATTCTGGCACGAATTGATGCCTAATGTCATACTGCGCGCAGCGACAACTTTCATTATCCAAAAGACGGCACGCAATTCGTGTGAGTGCCACATGTCCAGTATCTGGGTCTTCCAACTTATTTAAACAGCAGCGACCGCAACCGTCACACAGCGCCTCCCACTCATCGTCAGTCATTTTATTAAGAGGAACGCTTTCCCAGAAAGTTGGGCGGAGTTTCTTTTGAGAAGTAGTTTCCGTCATAGCTCTTCCAAAATTTTGCGCGCACTCAAACAGTCTGACCCCATTTGAGTTATCAGGCTATCAATTCCGTCGAAGTTTTCCTCATCTCTGAGGTATTCTATAAGGCCCACTGAGACCGTCTCGCCGTAGAGGTCCCCGTCGAAGTCAAATATAAAAGTTTCAAAGTTTGGTTTATTTTGCCCAAACATAGGTCGAACACCAATTGAAGCAACACCTTTGTAGTGGCCAGCGTGTGGACCGGTTAGAATATCTGTGATGACGGCATAAACTCCAAAAGCTGGGGCCTGCAAGCCGTCTATAGCTATATTTATGGTAGGATAGCCCAACGTACGGCCGCGTTTCTCACCATGCTCTACTGTGCCTTCAATTCTATGCCAATGTCCAAGCATGGCCGCTGCTTTTTTGGGGTTTGCTTCGGCTAGCGCTTTTCGGATATTTGTTGAACTTATTACATGCTCTCCATGATTTTTTAACTCAGCAATAGTAATTCCAAAGCCGAGTTGTTCGGCGTGTTTACTTAGGCTTAGTGCGTTTCCTTGCCTTCCCTTACCAAAGCAAAAGTCGGACCCAACAACGACATGTGAAAGGCCAAAAGCATCAGTCAAAATTTTCTGAGAAAAGTCCCAATCACTAAGTTCACAAAGCTGTTGATCAAACGGGATTTCTAATATTAAATCAACACCGAGCTTTTCTAGTCGATGAAAGCGGGCACTAGCATTTAGTAATCTAAAAGGTGGTAAGTCTTTACCATGCTTTTTTGAAAAAAAAGTTCTAGGATGAGGCTCAAAAGTTAAAATGCCTAATGGTGTATTATTTTTTTTAGCTTGTTTTCGAGCAACATCAATAATGGCTTGATGGCCAAGGTGAACGCCATCAAAATTGCCAATAGCTACGGCCGCACCACGTGCATCTTTAGGGATATTGTGCGTTTGAAATTGCCTCATGAAATTCCCCTACCTCGATGAATTGTTTAGGGCAAGGATTGTACCGTAAAAGTTAGGTTTTATATTACTTTTTAGTCAAATTTCCGTGACGGCGCTAGGACTGTTGCCTCACCCACTAACACTTTCTTTTGATCAACTAAACAGCATGTACTTAACTTTACTTGACGGCGACTGAGATTTATCTCCACCACTTCAACACGGGCTGTAACTTGGTCACCTGGTCTTACGGGGCCCAAAAACTTAAGTGTTTGCCCAAGGTAGACGGTTCCATGGCCTGGTAGTTGCTCGCCAATCACCGCTGAAATCAAACCTGCAGTGAGCATACCGTGGGCAATTCGGCCTCCAAAAATTGTTTCATTAGCATAATCTTCATTGAGATGTACCGGATTGTGATCGGTAGACACTTCAGCAAACATCTCTATGTCGCGATCTGTAACAGTTTTCTTTAAATGGCGGCTCATTCCAACTTCAATGTCTTCGATACAGATGGTACCGCGAAGCATATTGCCTAACATTTTGCACCTCAGGGTAATAACCGCAACACAAGGTAGCTACACACGCAACTTTATTACCTTAAGCCTGCAAACATCAAGTGTCGTCAACGTAATTTTCCTATTGAATACGTAGGGTCAGCCACATTATCCTTTAAAAAGGTCGCCAAAGCCTGAGGGTTTGGCTGTTTTAGGGTTTGAGTTGGGCTTGCGGCTAGGCCACCTGTGATAAAAAGCGAATCAAAGCTTTCCGCCGTAGCACCCAAAATATCGGTTAAAACTCCATCCCCAACACACAATATCCGGTCATTTGAGACTATTTTTTCTAGACCGTCCAACAGATTGCGGGCTAAGGCGTAAATTGGTGAATGGGGTTTGCCAAAATAAATGCTTTTGCCTCCCATCTCCGTATAAAGTTTGGCTACAGCACCAGCACACCACTCTCGGCTCTCGCCTCGGTCAACTACAATATCTGGGTTAGCGCAGAGAAGCTTCAAACCTTTTGCCTTAGCTATTAATAACTGTGGTTTAATTTCGTTTAAATCTGCCAGAGGATTGAAGGGTCCACAACATATAATTCCTTCTGCTTGCTCAATATTGACCTGGGTTATTTTAGGTGAATTCAGGTAGATATCTGGTGGGTTAAAAAAGGATTGGTCATGTGGTTGTCCCAAGAAATACACTTTACGACCCACAACGCCACTGTACATCGCTGCTCTGGCGCTATCGCCAGATGTTGCAATTCTGTCGTAGAAACTTTCTGATATGCCAATCTGCAGCAACTGTTCTTGTACATCGGTATGTGGTCGTGGTGAGTTAGTTACTAAAATTATTGAGCCACCTTTTTGTCTAAAGGTCTGCATTGCGGCTAAGGCCTCATCGAAGGGCGTTATTCCATCATGTACACAGCCCCATAGATCACAAAATAAGGCATCATAACGCTCAGATATGTCTGCAAGTGAATTAATGATCTGTGTCACGCGTTGTCCTTTGTGAAAGCGTTATAATTTGAGATTAGGGATTATTTGTTTTTTTCGGCTCATAACACCGGCAAGTTTAACCGTATCGCCGGTCACTGAAACTCCGAAAGACTTTTCAGCTACGGATTTACAGATGGCATTTGGAATAAGCATGGTCGCCTCTGAATTCAGGATGTCTACAACAAACAAGAGTACCTGATCTACACCATCTTTCTTTGCAACTTCAGGCATGCTCGCCATAAGCCCTACTTTGCGATCCATAACTGTTTTGGGGGATGTGGTCTCTAACACTGAGATTCTAAATTTATTATTGGCGACTGTGTATTCCTTGCTATCCATTCTTAACAAATCTTCGTCTGAAAATGAGGTCAAATCTGATTTGGCAGCGAACATTTGAGCTGCATATGTAGGGATTGAGATATCTAATTCTTTACCTAAGTTTTCTGCTAAAATACGATCTTGTCCAGTTGTTGTTGGGCTGCGAAATTCCAGCGTATCTGAAAGGATACACGACAGCATAATTCCCTTAATTCTATTGGGCAGTTTTTTTGTATTTTCACCCATTAAGTCATGCATGATAGTTGCTGTACAGGCTAGAGGTCTTATCGTAATTTCGATCGGTCCTCGGGTTTCCAAACCGCCCACCAGCTTGTGGTGATCAATCAGGGCTTGAATATCGGCATTGTTTATATTGTCCGGCAACTCGGCAGGATTATTAGTATCAACTATAATTACAGGCTCGCCGTCATCTACATCTATAATTATTTCAGGGGTTTCTATTCCCCAGTGACTTAGAACAAAGTTTGCTTCCGTATTGGGTGTGCCAAGTAGAACAGCTTTTGCGGGTTGGCCTTTAACCTCATTGAGATACCAAGCCCAAATGATGGCGCTTCCAGCAGTATCAGTGTCTGGGGCTTTGTGGCCAAATACTTTAATCATAGAGTAAACCTTTGATAGAAATAAATTTAGGCTCTTATATGCAGCAAAATAACTAATGTCACCCAGACAAAATTGGACGTTTGCACTTATTTGTGGCAACCAAGACCCATGCGAGAAAGTGATTTGTACGAACCTATTAAGCGCCATTTCCAAAATTTAGGATATGTGGTGAAGGGTGAGGTTGGGGCCGCCGATGTAATGGCTGTTCGCGGTAATGAGCCGGCTATAATTATCGAGTTGAAGTTGGGTTTTTCCTTGACACTGTTCCATCAAGCAACTGAACGCCTTCGGATAAGTGATCACGTATATGTAGCGGTTGTTAGGCCCGAAGGGAAGTTTGGGTATAAGCGCCTTAAATTAAATCAAAATCTATGTCGCCGATTGGGTTTAGGGCTTTTGACCCTTCGAGTTCGTGATCAATTTGTAGAATTGCATTGCATGCCTGAGCAATACAACCCTCGAAAATCAGCAAAAAAATCTAAGCAAATTATGAAATTGTTTGAACGCTTAGATGGTGACCCAAACTCAGGCGGTGCGACCCGGCACGGCCTAGTAACTGGATACCGGCAAGACGCCCTGAAGTGTGCAACTTTCTTAGCTATTTCAGGTGCTAGTAGAGGGGCAGTTGTTGCAAAAGAAACTGGGGTAGAGTCCGCAACTTCGCTGATGCGAAATAATGTGTACGGGTGGTTTGATAAGGTTGAGCAAGGTGTTTACGCGCTAAACTCGACTGGAAAGAAAGGTCTAACCGACTGGGCTGACGTAATAAATTGAAGATATTTCAAAGTTTATTAAAAATTTAATTTTTTTTATGGACAGCCGTTGACACTGGCAGGTGTGTTACCTATCTACCATTCGTTGGCACTCGGCCTTGTTGAGTGCCAAATTAAGATTAACTCTGAGCCAGCTAGGAGCTACAAAGATGGCATTTACCCCTCTGCATGACCGCGTTCTTGTTGAACGTGTTGAAGGCGACGAAAAAACTGCGGGTGGTCTAATCATCCCAGACAGCGCAAAAGAAAAGCCAGCTGAAGGCATGATTGTCTCTGTTGGAGCAGGTTTGCGTGACGATGGTGGCGAACGGATTGCCATGGACGTCAAAAAAGGTGACAAAATCCTGTTTGGAAAATGGTCCGGAACGGAAGTCACTGTCGATGGCAAAGAGCTATTGATCATGAAGGAAAACGATATCCTAGGTGTAATTTCTTAAAACCTAAGGCATTCACTTGAAACTGAAATTTTTTTTATAGACGAGGATCTGCACAATGGCTGCAAAAGACGTCAAATTTGGCACAGATGCACGAAACCGTATGCTTAACGGTGTGAACATTCTGGCTGACGCCGTAAAAGTAACCCTAGGCCCAAAAGGTAGGAACGTTGTTCTGGACAAATCCTTTGGCGCCCCACGCATCACGAAAGATGGTGTGACTGTCGCTAAAGAGATCGAGCTTGAAGATAAGTTCGAAAACATGGGCGCACAAATGGTTAAGGAAGTAGCATCGCGTACTAATGATGAAGCAGGCGATGGCACAACAACTGCAACAATTCTGGCCCAAGCTATCGTAAAAGAAGGCATGAAGTCGGTCGCTGCTGGCATGAACCCAATGGACTTGAAGCGCGGCATAGACAAAGCAACATCCGCGGTAGTAGCGTCAATCAAATCAGCGTCTCGGCCTGTAAGCGATAGTGCTGAAGTTGCGCAAGTTGGTACAATTTCTGCAAACGGCGAAGCTGAAATCGGTCAGCAAATTGCTGACGCAATGCAGCGAGTTGGTAACGAAGGTGTAATAACTGTTGAGGAAAATAAGGGTCTGGAAACAGAAACTGTTGTCGTCGAAGGAATGCAGTTTGACCGCGGTTATTTGTCTCCATATTTTGTAACCAATCCTGAAAAAATGACATCGGAGTTAGAAGATACAATTATCTTGTTGCACGAAAAGAAATTGTCATCTCTTCAACCGATGGTACCGTTGCTAGAGCAGGTAATTCAGTCTGGGAAGCCTTTACTGATTGTTGCGGAAGATATTGAAGGTGAGGCCCTTGCAACTCTTGTCGTTAACAAGTTGCGTGGCGGTTTAAAAATTGCTGCGGTAAAAGCTCCAGGATTTGGTGATCGTCGTAAAGCCATGTTGCAAGATCTTGCAATTCTGACTGGTGGACAAGTGATTTCGGAAGATCTCGGAATGAAGCTTGAATCTGTTACGATGGATATGCTCGGATCGGCAAAACGTGTTTCAATTACAAAAGATGAAACAACCATTGTTGAAGGGCTGGGCGAAAAAGCTGAAATTGAAGCTCGGGTTGCACAAATCCGTGGCCAGATTGAGGAAACAACGTCTGATTACGATCGAGAAAAACTCCAAGAACGTGTTGCCAAATTGGCGGGTGGAGTGGCTGTTATCCGCGTAGGTGGTATGACAGAGGTTGAAGTTAAAGAGCGTAAAGATCGTGTCGATGATGCTTTAAACGCGACCCGAGCGGCCGTGCAAGAAGGTGTGGTAGTTGGCGGTGGTGTAGCTCTCATCCAAGGCTGTAAGGTTCTTGCAGACTTAGAAGGAGTAAATCCAGACGAAACGGCAGGTATCAAGATCATCGCTCGTGCACTTGAGGCTCCTCTGCGCCAAATCGCAGAAAATGCTGGTGTTGATGGAGCGGTTGTCGCTGGTAAGGTTCGCGAGAGTAAAAAAGCGTCATTTGGCTTCAATGCTCAAACCGAAGAGTACGGTGATTTGTTTGCTTTTGGTGTGATTGATCCAGCTAAAGTTGTGCGGACGGCGTTGGAGGATGCATCTTCAATAGCTGGACTGTTAATTACAACTGAAGCGATGATTGCTGATAAACCAGAAAAAGCTGGTGCGTCTGCAGGTGGTGGAATGCCTGATATGGGTGGCATGGGTGGCATGGGCGGAATGATGTAATTTCGTCAACCAGATATCCACTTAAGATTAGGGCCCACGTTATTACGTGGGCCTTTTTTTAATTCTTTTCTCTTTGTTCTAAATTAAAGAGTTGTTAATACATAAATACACTATGCGATTAACTATTTTAACATTAATAGCACTTGTAGCGTTCGCTGCTAATTCTTTTATCAGTCGGTGGGCATTGCTAGATGCCAGCACTGGCCCCATTTCTTTTTCCTTATTACGACTTTGTTCTGGTGCCGTACTGCTCTGGATCTTGGTTGCCAACCGCGCAAATGTTTGGCGGCCTGTTTTTAAACCAATATCTGCAATTGCGTTATTTGTTTATGCCACTAGTTTTTCTGTGGCTTATGTGTCTTTAGATGCCGGCTTAGGAGCTTTAGTGCTATTTGGTGGAGTTCAGCTAACTATGTTTCTTCTCGCTCTTTTGTGGCGTGAAGAAATAGATTTATTTCGTATTCTGGGTGCGATGATTTCATTCTTGGGGCTCTGTCTTTTACTACTTCCTAATGGGACACTGGATTTGAATTTTTATTCATTGATCTTAATGCTACTCGCAGCCATTGGATGGGGCCTTTATACGTTTATTGGGCATAGTTCTTCTGATCCGTTATTGGAGACTGCACAGAACTTTGTTTGGGCTACTCCCTTGGCAGTTTTAATGTATGTTATTATGCCAGATGAACTGGACGCAAAGGGAGCAATTTTGGCCATATTTTCAGGAGCCGTCACCTCGGGTATCGGGTATGCGGTTTGGTACGCGGTTCTACCACGCTTCCAATCAACTACTGCTGCAATTTTACAGTTATCTGTGCCGCTTATTGCGGCTTTACTAGGTTACTTATTCTTAGCAGAGGTACTAACTTGGCGGCTGGGTTTTGCCGCGGGTTTGGTTTTCTTGGGAACTATCGTTGCGTTGCGTCAGCGTCGCCGATGACCTTTCAATTACTCAAATAGCTAATATAATGAAGATATGCTGCGGGCGTTATTGATAATATGGGCTATATCGTGTTCTAACCAAGCCTTTTCTAAAGACTGTGTCATTTTATTGCATGGATTGGCTCGTACTGAGTCATCCTTTTTAATTATGCAGCGTAGTTTAAAGGCGCAGAGTTATCACGTGGTGAATCCTCGCTATCCGTCACGATTTAAATCGATTGAAGAACTGGCCCGCGATACCATACCACAGGCGATAAACTCCTGTGGGGATCGGCGAGTACACTTT
>Ga0115554_1001672_pt1 | contig 15630 bp, 3 predicted proteins | sample COGITO_mtgs_1104_3_FD_87283 | JGI IMG/M metagenome (GOLD analysis project Ga0115554, IMG submission 87283) | Pelagic marine microbial communities from North Sea - COGITO_mtgs_110404 | ecosystem: Environmental > Aquatic > Marine > Epipelagic | place: Germany:Helgoland, sampling site Kabeltonne... | reverse complement strand
TAAGCATCCCTAACCATACTTTTAACTCTTAACGAATAACTCAATAACTGAGTTAAAAACTGAAAGAACCAAAATCTTCAAAATATAAAAGACCGCCTAAATTGTTTTTAGACGGCCTCATTATTTTTGCTAAATTTTATTGACTTAATGCTATCATTATTAGTGATCATATTTAGGTAAAGATTTGAAAATCGAACGTAGAGCAATCCATTAAAAGTATCCTCTTAAACTCATATAGTGTTTTAGGACGCCACAGCAGCTCCAAACTAACTCGTTAGACAACTATTCTACTACAACAGAATAAGTGTTCTAAAATATGTCCTAAGGGCAAAACTCTTGAGTTTTATTCAAAGGAATTAGATCAACTAATTTGAAGATTCTATTTTGAATATAAAATACGAAGGTGTTATCTAGAAAATAACGGATACACTTTTGAAGAATATATAACCCTTTGTATCGACACCTTTATTTTAGAAAGATATCTTATACTAAAATTAACGTGAGTTCGACATACCTTTTCTTCTTTTTCTCTAGTATACGACAGAATGTAAGTTCTGGGCGAGATGAGGCGGTGGCAATTTCCGTTAAAAAATTTTGAAGCCTTGGAAACGACAAAGCGTGAACTTTAGGCATGGAGGAGCGACGGAGGAAACTCCTTGTAGTTTTTCGCTTTAAGCGAAAGAATACCTAATATGCCGTAAGGTTCTCCATACGGAAAACTTAAAATGATATAAAATAATTACCAAGTTATAAGTTAGTTAACTTCGCTATGAAATGATCTGTATTATTCTAATATGCCCAAGTTCTAGCCCCTTCATTAGTCGCTGTACAAGGACAACTACCTCTGCCTTGAAGAAAGTCAAAACCTATTGTAATAGAATGTGTTCCAGAATTTAACGTTATGAAGTCATTAAGTGTAATTTGATAGGCATACGACACGAAGAAAATTGACCTTTTTACACCTACCATTGGACCTATCCCTAATGGATTTCCAACTTGATCATTAAGGAAACGATAGGTAGCTCCCGCCCAGTAATAATCATTTCTTCTATTATACTTACGGTACTTTAGATTAATATCTGTGCTCGATCTCCCGTCACTCATATATCGTTGATAAAATATAGACGGCTCCCACTGTGAGTAATTATTAGTTTTATAGGTATAGCCTGAATAAACTTGTAAGTTGAATAACAAATTAGGTTCAAAACCAGAAAACTTGTCAATATCCTTTGGGAGAATGTTATTGGCATTTACACTAAGAAAAATCTCTCTAAAACGATACAACGCTCCTACATCAAAGTTTAGATTTGTTACAGCACGATTATCTGTAACAAATGGATCTATAAAAGGCATATCTATGGTAGGTGAAAAATTTTGTATGTCAATACTAAAACTATTTGTATTTACTGATAAGCCAAAAGAAAGATACTGTTGTGTCTTATAATCAAGCGTGAGATGGTGTGCGTATGATATTTTAAATCCTTGTTGACGCGTATTTCCATTTCTATCGTTGTATAATGACACGCCTAAACCAGATCGATCCGCAAAACGCAAATCTGCATAAAGAGCTTGGTTATCTGGCGCATTAGCAATACCTACCCATTGTGTGAGTGCATTGAGACGTATACGAAAATTATCACCTATACCCGCAAAGGTAGGTGCTACTACAAAATTACTATCTGCTAGGTATTGACTAAAAACAGGTAAATTAAGTTCCTGAGTAAAACCTTGCGTAGTACTACACAGAAATAGCACATAAAGGATGTATTTTATTAATGTTTTCATAGGTTAAGTTTTTAAGTTGCTTCGGTATTATCTATACAGCGTAAAGTGACCAACAAATTGTCGATCATTCTCTGAAAGACCCAGGGTTACTACATACCAGTAATCACCAGAAGGCAGTTCTTTGCCATCATATTCTCCATTCCAAGTGTAGCCAGGGCGTATAAATGCAACCACACGTCCATAACGATCAAATATTTTAGTTTTAAGGTTCGGATAGTTGTCTACGCATCCTGGGGCCCAGGTATCTGCTACTCCATCATTATTCGGGGTAAAATAATTTGGGATACATACATCAACAAATTCAATAAAAATTTCTGCTTCAGCAATACATCCAGCTTGATCAGTTACCGTCACCCGATACGTACCTGTTTCAGAAATAATAAATACGTTCTCACTACCTGTGGATATATCATTAAATGTATACTCATAATTACCAAAACCTCCTGTTGCAGTCGCTATGATTTCATTATAATTCCCCTCTACAACAAAAAGTGATAAAGGATTGATCAGATCAATATCAAAGAAATCTGTGCTCTGGATACATCCATTAGCATGTCTAACCAAAATATAATTTGCCACGCTAAAAGGAATATCTGTAAACACATTACTGCTTTGATAAGGACCTCCATTTAGCGAGTATTCCAAAAGTGTTAGATCTGTTATACTGTCATCTACCGTTACGGTAACGACATTACTTGGAAGATTATCAATACATAAATATTCAACGTCAACTAATGGATTAAGGGTTACAGATTCTGGAAACGATATATTCCAAACAGATTCACATCCCTGATTATCTCGAATATAAACTATGTGATCCCCTCCCGAGAGATTAGTAAATGTAAATACAGTTTGCAAAGCTTCTCCTGTAGTGTAAGGACCATTTTCATTGTCAAGACTTACAGAATACGGAAGTGATCCTCCTGAAATGTCTACACTAAATGAACCGTCTTGTTCTCCTGAACACTGTTCTGGAAATATAGAATCTGCGACGATGCCAAGTATAACTGCTTCTGGATCGATCAATGTAAATTCTAGGGTTAAGAAACACCCTAATTCATCTTGAACAATTACAACATAATCTCCAGGTTCTAAATTTTCAAAGACATTAATGTCAAAAAATTGATCTAAATTAGGCGAAATGGCATATTGAATCATTCCAGTTCCTCCAGTTGTGGAGATTTCTAGTATCCCATCATTTGCACCTCTACAGGTTATTTCGGTAATATCTAATGTAGCATCCAGTCCGTTTTCAGGCTCAGTAATTTCTATAGTTTCAGAAATCGCTTCGCAATCTCCACTTTCTACAAGTACTATATAAATACCAGCTGAAAGTCCTTCAAAAGTGCCAGGTGGATTTTGACTTATTGGAATGGTAGCACCTGTACTATCCTGTAACGTATATATATAATCCCCTACTCCTCCTTGAGCTGTTGCAATTATACTACCAGTGCTATCACCAACACAATTTATAGCTGGATTCAAAGAATCAAAATTAACTTCTAAGGGTAGTAAAGGATCTATTGTTATCTCATTAAAAACACCATCGATACAACCATTTGCATCTCTTATGTAGTATTGATACGAACCTACAGGTACAGTAAAGCTAACGCTGCTTGTAAAGGTTCCTAAAGGATTACTGAAATCACTAGTTTCACTATAAGTGTAAGGCGCTATACCACCAGATGCTGTTAATGTAAGTGTTGCTTCAGTAGCGCATGTCTGAGCTGTATTTAAAACAAGACTTGCTTGAATTTGATCTGGTTCGGTAATGGTAATATCATCAGAAATAAGTTCACAACTATAAGGATCTTGAATCGTAACGGAATACAGACCTGCACCTAAATTTGTGAACGTATTGGAAGTTTGAGGACCAAATGTACTTGGGTTAGGAAAAATTCGATTAAGTGTGTAATTGTAATCAGCTCCTTGACCTCCAGTAACGTTAGTAATAGTAATAGAGGCTGACTGATCTCCAAAACAAGTAACTTGAGTAGTACTTGGAACAAAAGTTGCATCTATAAGGTCAGGAACTTCTAATAATATAGTTTCACTATGTAGACATCCATTTGCATCACGTACAGTTACATCATAAGAACCAGCGCTTAAGTTTTCAAATGTTCCATTACTTGAAAAAGGTACAGTGCTCGCTCCATCAAGTTCATACTCATAAGGTGGTGTTCCTCCAGAACCAATTGCTGTTATAATTCCTTGATCATTCGTACAAGTTACATTGAAGCTTTCTGAAGCACTCAAGGATAAGGCCTCGATAGGGGTTGCTATATTTTCAGTATTTGAAGTTGCAACACAAAATGGACTTTCAGTAGCTGTGACACTTATTGTATAATTGCCTGCCTCTAATCCAGTAATGAGTTGCGGATTATTGCTCGTATTAGAGGTTTGTATTGGGCCGACCGGTGTACCTGTACTATCTAATACTTGATACTCATAATCGCCTGTATAGCCACTTACCGTAAGTTCCATCTGACCAATAGTATTTTCAAAACAATCAATGTCCTGAATAGTGCTTATTGTTGCCTCAATAGTATCAAAAGGATCTATCACAAATGGGTCTGTTAAGAAATAACAATTCGTATCCAAGTCATTTACCTGAAAGAAATAGGTTCCTGGATTAGCTAGAGCAAAAGTATTTGATGTTTGAGGTGTTCCATCAGGAAGCAACTGGTAGTTAAAGTTTCCAGAACCTCCAGTTACATCTATTGTTACCTCACCAGTGCCATTACAATCGATCGGATTGATTGTTGCTATTGCTGCGGCTGTAATTGTAGGTAAAGGATTAATAGTTACCGTATTTGATCCTGTACAACCATTAGCATCGGTAACAAATACATCAATTGTTTGAACACTACCCGTATCTAAAATTGTAAATGTATTTGTAGTGGAGTAATTAGTTCCATCTATACTATATGAATATGGAGCGGTACCTCCAGACCCTGTAATAGTTACCATTGAAGAATTTACAGAATTATCTGGTGCACACATAAATTCGGTAGCTATAGCAGAAGCTTCTAAAAGAGAGGGTTGATCTATAGTGATGTCTGCCATTTCAAAACAACCTCTTCCAGAGTTCACTTGTACAGTATAAGTGTCTGCTGGAAGATCAAGGAAAATATTTGAATTTTGAGCAGGTACAATAATAGGCGCAATAATCTCGTATGTATAGATTGGATTGTCATTTCCAGCTAATAAAGTCACTGTAATACTACCATCGTTTCCAGCAAAACAACTTACATCAGTTACGTCAGTTTCAAAAGTTACAGGAGTAGGCGCATCGAGAGTTATTTCTATTGTCGCTGTACAGGTACTTAATGGATCTGCATCTCCTACTGTGATGATGTACGTTCCAGATGGGACTCCAGAAAATATGTTGCCAGTGAGTGTCACTGAAGCAGGATTTGGAGCAATTGTATACGTATAATTTCCAGAGCCACCACTAGCATTCACTTCGATTTCACCATCATCGTCATCACAAGATGACAATGCTATCACTTGTACACTCGGGGCAAGTGGAGCTAAAATATCCAACGATATGGAATTACCACATCCGTTTGCATCTTGAACTTCTACCGTATGCGTTCCAGAACTTAGTCCTGAAAGCGTAAAAGGAATTGTTTGTACTTGAAAAGCGCCACCATCAATACTAAAACTATAAGGTGGAGCTCCAGCCGTGGTTAGTGTTACATCAATTTCAAAATCACCTTCTGGTGTGTTACAAGAATTTGCTACAACTGCGTTTACCACTGGAGAAGGATCCATATCAACTATTTGAGCTGGACTCGTCACGATACACCCATAGGCATCTTGTACGTGTACATAATAGGTTCCTGCATCAACATTAAAAACACTCTGATCAGCCCAGGATGGATCTGTTGCCAAAGGAGCAGTAGCAGTTGTAGTAATTTGATATTGGTACGGTGAAGTTCCATCTTGACCTATTGCAGTAATAATACCAGAGGCTAGATTACAATTTGCATCTTGATCAATATTTACAGATAAGTCGAGAGGTATTTGTGACTCGTTGATATTAAACGATGCCGTAATGACACCACAACCTGAGTTAGATCCAGAGGTTTCACTTACCAATACATAATAGTTTCCTACTCCTAAAGGACCTAAATCAGAAACGGTTATTGAAGAATTAGCAGAAACTGTATCCATACCTGAGACTCCAGTGGTAATTTGATTTAGAGAATTAAAAATCTCATAATCAATAGCTACATCGGTACCATAAATGCTGGTTACAGTAAAGGATACATCACCGTCACCATTTCCTGTACAGGTAATATTATCAATATCTGGTGCAGAAACTGATAGCGTTGAATCTGTTGGTATAGGAATATCTGCTGTTTCAAAATACGTACACATGGTCGCGGCATCATAGACCATAAATGTATACGTAAGTCCTGGGGTTAGACCTGTAAATATTACGCTTCCTGGAGACGATTCTGGAAACCAATCTCCAACAGGATTAGGATATACTGGAACAGGATCTGTATATATAGCAAAGAAAAATGGTCCTGAACTACCTAAAACGGTACTCACAGAAACCTCAGTAGTTCCGCCAGCTGTACAATCTACCGTAGAATTAACTATAATATCTAAATCGTTAGGTGGCGATGCAATAAGTATATCTTGAGTCAATAAAGAACAACCGTTTTCATCAATAACATTTACTTGATAAAGACCAAACTCAATAACATCAAAACTGATAGCAGTGGTTCCTGTTACATCTAGTGCTTGATCCATATAACCGCTTGCACCTGTAACATAGATGTCATACAGTCCTGTACCTCCTATAATGCTATTTACGCGAATTTCACCGAGTGAAATTCCTCCTGCTTCACATGTGATATCAAAAGGTTCAATGTCTACGATAATAGGATCTGGTTCACTTATAGTAATTGTCTCTATATCCGTACACTCATTCCCATCTGTTAATGTAATGGTGTAATCTCCTGCAGGAAGTCCCGAAGTCTGGGTACCGTAATCCGTACTTGAAGTTGTGTTGAAAACATTAATAAGAAAAGGAGGTGTTCCTGCGGTCATATCAATAGTTACATCAATAGTTCCATTTTCATCACCATTACATCGTATTGCTTGCGCTACCACAACAAGGTCTATTTCGGGAGGAGAAAGAGGATTAACAACCACAACATTTGATTCTGCGGTACATCCCTCATCATCAGTAATTCGAAACTGATAACTTCCAGCTGCTGCTGTATTGTAGGTAAATGGAGAAGGAGTCGACCCTTGGTTGCTATAAGGATTCCCATCCACAGCAACTTCATAGCTAAAAGGTGGCGTACCTCCGCCTACTGTTACTGTTATTTCAGCATCTGTAGATACTGTACAATCCAAGTTATCACTTAATACTGCAGAAACAGTAATCTCTGGTGCTATAATTGAAGCTGGCAAAGTGACGGTACATCCATAAGCATCACGTACTACTATGGTATAACTACCAGGGATTAAATTGTTAAACACATTGCTTGATTGGAAAGGTGCACCATTCATACTGTATTCAAAAGGTGCTACTCCAGAATTCACTGTCACTTCTATAGTTGCAGCGTCGGTACCATCATAACATAAATCTGAAACATTACTTATCTCAGCTTCAACATCTTCTGGGATGGTTAGATTAAAAGTTGTCGATTCTTGACAACCGTTAATATCTTCTACAGTTACCGTGTAAAGTCCTGCGAGACTTAAGCTGGTAAACGTATTATTAGATTGGGGTCCTACTATGGAGCTATCTGGTTGTGTAAGCGTGAATGTGTATCCTCCCCAACCTCCAGAAGCAGCTAGTAGCACACTTCCACCATCATTACAAGTTATTGGATTTTCATCTGCAGTAAGTTGCAGAGGTGTTACTGGCTCATCAATAGTCTCAATGTTACTGGTCGCTTGACAATTTGTTAGTAAGTCCTGAATGACAATAGTGTAGGATCCTGCAGCAAGTCCTGTAAGTAATATAGGAGAGGTTCCAACTATTGAAGGAGCACCATTAACGCTATACTCAAAATTTGTAGTTCCTGAAACGGTTACTAAAATCGCTCCATCAGAACCACCCACACAAGTCACGTCATTTTGAGTTTGAGCACTTACACTTATTACAGATAAAGCATCAATAACATGTTGCTCACTGTAGATACATTCATTAGCATCTCTAACTTCAAAAGTATAGATATCTGGTGATAGTCCAGTAAATATATTAGACGATTGATATGCTGTAACTGCCGATACGGGCGCAATGATTCTAAATTCCAACGGACTCACACCACCCGTTGCAGTGATCGTTACATCACTTGTATTTGATGGACAAGTGATCGGCGTATTTGTAAAATCCAAATTTGTTGGAGGATCCAATGGTAATACAACTACCGCCTCAGTGGTAAATGTACATCCATTGGCATCTTGAATGACGATGGTATATGATCCTTCTGTCAATCCAGAAAAAACAGTTCCCGATTGAAAATTAACACCGTCAATACTATATGTATATGTTGGTGTTCCGCCACTTACATCGGTTACTGTGATCTCAGCAGCACCAGTTGTACAAGTAAAGTTTTCTGTAATAGATACATTACCTATAATAGGATCTGGAATTTCTATAATTACAGATTGAGGGTCTGTGGTACACGATGAAGGACCAAAAGTATAACGAATAAGCGTTTCATAAGTTCCAGGTGCAAGATTTACAAATACTGAAGAGTTAGAATAACTTATACCATTATCAATACTATATTCCAAACTACTTCCATTTGTATTGGTTACCATAAACTCAATAACTCCACTATTGCCAGAGTCAGAACATAGAATATTAGTAGAAGATACAGTAAAATCTGGAGGTAGAATTTCTTCAACTTCCAAGGTGGTAGTCGCCTCACAATTATTTGCATCTACAACTGTAATATTATAAGTTCCTGCACTGTTTATTAAATAAACGGGATCACTTTGAAAAACAGTCGTACTATTTATAAAATATACATAGGGAGGCGTTCCACCATTTGCATTCATATTTATCTCCCCTTGAGCCTCTTCATATACTGGGTTGTCGTCCTCATCAAATATTGGGTTTCCGTTACTGTCTACGGCCTGAATCAAACAATCTATAAAAGGAGCAATGAGGTCCGCTGTTAACGTGAGTAGGGGCGGTTCAATAATCGTAACTTCTTGAGTATCTATACAGCCGTCCTCTGTTTCTACAGTAGCAGTGTAAATACCTGGACCTAAGTTTTCAAAATTATAATTATTCTCGATTATAGGACCAACAGTATTCACTAAAACACCCCCTTCGAAGATAGAGAAAGTATACTGTGGTTCTGCATCAATAGCTACTACTTGAATACTTCCCAAATCTCCATGACATAAAGGTTGAATGATCCCCGCGTCAAAAGTAAAATCTCTCTCACGCACAAGCACATCGAGCACGGTAAAAACACAAGCATCTACAGGCACATTTATTTGTCTTATATACACAGTATAAACTCCTGCGGTACTCACATTAAATACATTACTATCTTGATAATTAATACCGTCCAAACTAAACTCATAATTACTAGGAACATTATTTACAGTTATAGTTCCTAGGCTATCACACAAAATATCTGTGACTACGACAGTTGGGTCAAGTATATTTTGGTATACATTAAAAAAGAATTGGTTAAAACATCCTCCATCATAATTAACTGTCAGTCTAAATTGTCCAGCAGTATTTACCGTAAAATCTGAACCTGTGGCTACTTGATTCCAAACACATCCTCCATCTTCGTTTGCACAATCAATGTCGCTTACGGGAGGACAGCTTGTTTCATCAAGTTGCTCCCAGATAATCGAATTTGAGTCTGTTATATCTGCTGTTAGTTCTCTAAAATCATTTAACCCACATAAAAAAATGTTAGGCAAAAGCTTGCCATCATCAGGACAAGTAACGATTTCGTCTGCTTGCGGAAGGATCGGATTAGTTTGATCTTCACCATACGTTACTACATTGAATATTTGTATAATTGATCTACAAGGCGCAGGTGCTGTATTGAAAACATAATAGGTCCCACTTTCTGTAACAGTTAGTGATTGGGTAGTTGCAATGACTGGTATACCTGATGGGTCGGTTGACCAAGAATATGTGGCATATCCATCTGCTGCAGTTAAGACTGTACTTTCTCCACATAAAATGGCATTTTCCTCAAACTCACAATCATCGATATCTGCTAAAAAATTAGTAGCTTGTGGAACTAATAAACACCCCGTATTTGAGCTTACGCTAGGATCATCTGTAATGACAAAATCAGGATTAATAGTTCCTATATAACTTCCAAAAGCTTGGTTTTGAATAAGATTTGAACACGCTTCGACTAAATGGCTACAAGTATCAACAACGTTAACTTGAATTCTAAACTCGACAACAGGATCATTTTCTTCAATTAAATAATCTTCAACAGAAAGTATGAGTTCACGTGTTGTAGGGTTGTAACTTACTGGGTTTACACCTGCTGGTAAATCCAAGCCCGCAGGATAATCGAATACTATATTTATGGGTAAGACATCTCTAATAGTAAATTCTCTACCATCATCATTCCCAACATTTTCAAAGGAAATTACATAATTAAGTTCTTGCCCTAAATTGACCACTTGGTCGCTAATGTCATTTCCAAATTCATCTTCTACTAATTTGGTGAGAACTATTTTTGGTTCAATTATCTCTACAGCAAAAGCGAAAAAATATTGCAAAAAGAAATCACTAGTAGTGGTGAGACTCATAATAGCAGAAGTATCTCCATTTGCAATCACATTATTGCCTGGGTTAGGTACACTAATGACCCCTGTATCAAAACCCAAAGTGTTAGAACTGTTTGGAATTCTGTTATCAACAGGTTGTGCATCAAGCTGTGTTACAAGACTTCTGAAGAAATTTCCAGCTGGTCTGTCTATAGTTGAAAGATCAGTTCCATTAAGACTCATTCTATCACCACCAAGTGACAAATCACCTTCTAAGGTTGCAAAAGCTAAATTAGCTCTTACAGGTTGAGGAAAGGGTAACGTGCGAAACCCATCAATATTAATATCTACAGCTGCTTGATCTCTAAAAATTGCACTAAAACCATCAAAACTAGTAATAGATTTACTCGGTAAGGTAGGATCTTCATAAACTATAAATAAAGACCATCCAGCAGTGTAGCCATTTCTATTACGTGGCGTAGCATTATTACCTACGCCTGTTTTAGTTGCAATATTTGCCACTGTATAATACCCTAGATTTGAAGGGTAGGATTGTACAATGTCTGTTACATCTGCGACACAAGCATACGGATAAGCCGAATTGAGATCTGTGCTTTCATCTCTATAAATGATATCTCCAGTGATGTCTATATAGCCACCTGAGGGTCCTTTAAATTTTACTTGTCTAACGGTATCATCGCTAGTATTATCTTCTGGCTCTACAGCTCCCCAATAGAGTGTCGCTTCTCGGATTACGTAACAATTAGGATTTGGGATAACAAGTTCTGCGCTTGAGGAATTGAATGTAGAACTATCGCTATCAATATCAATATTGAGCATATTAACATTACTGTTGTTACCTATATCTGTATTCAGCGGATCATTACTAGGACCTAAGACAGTGTTGCCAATGGTTAGTATATCTCCTTTTAAATCGTCGTCAAATCTAGGCGTAAAAGGGACTAGATTTTGAGCGAAAGCTTGAAAACTAATGCTGCTCAGCATTATTAGTAGTAATACTCTACAAAAATTTGCAATATTCATAATCAGTTTGATTTGGGGGGAATCCTAACTAAAAAAAATTATATTCAGGTTCTACATTTTTAATTCTCTATTTTAATAATCGACATTCTTGATGTATATGGGGTATTATTCATATTCTCTAATTTCTTATTTGCTGCTTGGAGGGAACTAGTTTTATCTGAGTATATATAATAATTACTTGTATTTATATCATAAAAGAAATTTACATCCGAATAACCAGAGGCAATAACTTTCTTTACAAAATCATCTCTTTTTAGAGTATCGCCATGAACTGCCAATACTATGTAATATGCATTGTCAGTATTCTTAACATTTTTTAAAATTTGAATGCTATTACTTCTTTCTTCTCCAAAGTCAAAATCTTCAACTTTAAGTGGTACACTACTTAATGGTGTATTTTGCTTTAAAATATTAAGCGCTGCCTGATCTTCTTCATACCTATCGTCTTCATCATTAAAAGCAGCTCGTTTAATTCTTCTTGATCGCTCAAATTGAGTAGCTATCTTAATACTTTCAAGAAGAGATATTGCCGATACCTTCGCATTTTTCGTCTCCTCACGTTGCTTTTTTAGAGATGTAATCGCATCTCTGAAATATTGATTAATTTCATCATTACCTCGTACTTTTTTAGTTCTTTGGATGTATAGATCTTCTAGTTCTTCAATCTTTTTATTTTGTTTTTTAAGAGTTTCATCTAGTTCTAGCTTTAGTGATTCTATCTTCGCATTTTCCTGAGAAACACTCTTAAAAGGTCTTGGTTCTACAAATATTCCTTGTTCGCTAAGATCATTTTCGTTCTTAAGAGCCTTAAGGTCACTATCCTTACTATTAATGGCTATTGTAAGACTTTCCAAAAGGGTACTTTGAGAGCTTTGTAATGCTTCTGTTTGAGTTGTTAATATTTGAAGTGAGCGCCCTAATTCATCATTAGGAGTAGGAATATCCATTTTTTCTTCGATATCTCCTTTTTCTATTTCTGTTGCTGCAAGTCGCGCTTGCTCTTCGGCTGCTTCCTTAGCAATTGCTTCTGCCTCTATTCTTGCTTGTTCTTCGGCTTCTAAACCTGCTTGTTCTAATGCGGCAAGTCGTGCTTGCTCTGCTGCTGCTTCCCTAGCAATTGCTTCTGCCTCTATTCTTGCTTGTTCTTCGGCTTCTAAACGTGCTTGTTCTAATGCAGCAAGTCGTGCTTGCTCTGCTGCTGCTTCCCTAGCAATTGCTTTTGCCTCTATTCTTGCTTGCTCTTCGGCTTCCAAACGTGCTTGTTCTAATGCAGCAAGTCGTGCTTGCTCTGCTGCTGCTTCCTTAGCAATTGCTTCTGCCTCTATTCTTGCTTGTTCTTCGGCTTCCAAACGTGCTTGTTCTAATGCAGCAAGTCGTGCTTGCTCTGCTGCTGCTTCCCTAGCAATTGCTTCTGCCTCTATTCTTGCTTGCTCTTCGGCTTCCAAACGTGCTTGTTCTGCTGCGGCAAGTCGCGCTTGTTCTTCGGCTGCTTCCCTAGCAATTGCTTCTGCCTCTATTCTTGCCTGCGCTTCAGCTTCTAAACGTGCTTGTTCTGCTGCGGCAAGTCGCGCTTGTTCTTCGGCTGCTTCCCTAGCAATTGCTTCTGCCTCTATTCTTGCTTGCTCTTCGGCTTCTAAACGTGCTTGTTCTGTTGCGGCAAGTCGCGCTTGTTCTTCGGCTGCCTCCCTAGCAATTGCTTTAGCCTCTAACCTTGCTTGCTCTTCGGCTTCCAAACGTGCTTGTTCTGCTGCGGCAAGTCGCGCTTGTTCTTCGTCTGCTTTCTTGGCTGCTGTTTCTGCATCGATTCTTGCTTTATTTTCGGCTTCTACACTTGCTTTTTCTTCTACAATAGCTTGTTTTTGCTCTTTAATTTGTTGCCCAGAAGTACTTTCGGCAACTTCTGATTCGACATCGTTAGATGGTAAAGTACTCTCTACAGGTTTTGCTGACTCTTTTATTTTGTTTCGCGCTAAGCGACTACGTCTACTATAAGAACTTTTTCTTTTCTTTTCAAAGTTTAAAAGTCCTGTAATTCTTTCTTGTTTAAAACTAGAAGCATCCTGTGTTGGAAGTATGAATGCTAGTGTTAACTCGTGTGAAGATCCTAAGTCAAGGAAATTACCTAGAGATTTTTCATAATTATATTCTAATGCAATTTTTGAAGTAATATTAAAACCAGCACCAGCAGAGCCTCCGTAAAGTGTGTTGTAACCGCCTTGTATCCAAAATCCTTTAGGTACTCTAAGCATAACTAAACCCGAATAAATTGAAGTCTCTTCTTGAAATTCGGCACGTCCTAATACAGAAAATTTACTATTATCAAAAAAGCCATAAGAATCGATATACCCTGAATACATTAAGTGTCCCTGAATTCCTCTTTGTGTCTGCTCTTTTAATATTTGTGAAGTACTCACATCGTAGCTTACTAAATTATTTATAGTTAATCCAACATCTATAAAACCACCACCATAGTTTATTCCAGGACTTATTGTTGTTATTAGGCTAGAAGGCAAGTTATTAATCAAGGGATCTGTAACTGTTGTTACTATTCTATCCATATTAATACTACTATTATACACCAAAAGATTGAGACCAAACGTTAGATTGCTTTCTGGTGCAAGTTGGGCGTTGTATGCAAAATTTACGATACCTCCAAAAGTAGTGAATACTCCGAAGTTTCTTTGAAACAGACCTACTCCTCCACCAATTTTTTCAGAGAATCGACCAGAAAAACTTGCTAAATATGTTTCTGGAGCATCTTCTATTTGAAAAAATTCGCGTTTATTATTAATTGTAATATGCCTATAATCTTCTCTTGCATAGCTTAAGGCGGGGCTAAGGATATATTTATTAAACATTAATGAATTCCGTGCCGGCAAATCCAATGCAATAGCACCTGTGCTTTCCTGAGCTTGAGAAAGAGCAGTACAACAGATAATCAAAATTATATGTGCTACGATTTTTTTCACTTTATCTCACAACTGTTATGGAACCGGTTATCACTTCTTTATTTGGAGGAGTAATCATGTAATAGTACACTTGATTTGCATTGCTTAACTCCTGAGTATTGTCTGGCCAATTATTTAAATAGTCACTAGTACTAAGAGCGGCAGTACCGTTGCTATTAAAAATGACTATCTCTGTATCGGTACCACTTAAATATTCTGCTGGTATCATCCAAGTATCATTGAGACCATCACCATTGGGACTTATGACATTAGGGATAGTATCTGTATTAACTTCTATTTTGATTTCAAAAAATAGTTCTATACTAAAATCACACACACCAGTCGCCGTTACAATAACTTTATAGTTACCAGCCTGAGAAGCAATTAATTGACTTTCTGTAGCATTTTCAATGATTTCATCATTAAAATACCATTCGTACTGAACATCATCTAGCGTAGTTTCTACAGTAACCGTAAGAGACTCTCCCATCTCAATAAAGTTTACTGCAGGTACATCGATGGTTATAGGATCAGCAAGACTTTCAAGTAGGATACTTCCTACAGCAACACAATCTCCAGCTGTCACAATAACTGCATAATTACCAGAATCATTCGTCTGTAGTGTATTTTGATTTGCTCCTTCTATAGGTTCATCATCTTTAAACCATTGGTAATTTCCACCTGTCACCGTTGTAAGTATTGTTCCTTCACCATTGGAACAAAATGAATTTCCGAGACTTGAAGTGATCGTTGCATTAGCTGGCTCTTCACTAGACGCTTGGGAAATAGTAACTCTATTAGAAAATGATTCTGAAGTACAGCTACCATAATCTGTCTCAGCAAAGTAAGTCCCTTCCTCAGATACCTGCAATGTTTCGCCTTGAGCGATTAAAATAGAATTTGTATCGTCTATAACCTTATACCAGTTATAGTTTAGGTTTTCAAAAGTGAGAGGTGATATAGCGCCATCAAAACCTGGATTATCGATCGTAAGCAAGTAAGCTATTCCTGGACAAAAAGTCCCAGTATCTATAAGTCCATTAATCGTAAATGGAGTGTCGTGTAGTTTAAAATAGGCAGGAAAAGCCGATGAAGGGGCACTTGTCGCAGCTGG
>Ga0115554_1001670_pt1 | contig 15638 bp, 18 predicted proteins | sample COGITO_mtgs_1104_3_FD_87283 | JGI IMG/M metagenome (GOLD analysis project Ga0115554, IMG submission 87283) | Pelagic marine microbial communities from North Sea - COGITO_mtgs_110404 | ecosystem: Environmental > Aquatic > Marine > Epipelagic | place: Germany:Helgoland, sampling site Kabeltonne... | reverse complement strand
AACTAAAAACAAACCAATGATTTTTTTACACCCTTTTTGCTTTAAAAGATCAATTGTTGCCAGAAGCGTTCCACCCGTAGCAAGCATAGGATCAATTATTAATGCAGTTCTTTTATCAATATCAGAAATAACTTTATCAAAATACGCAACTGGATTTAAAGTCTCTTCATCCCGGTAAAGACCGACTATGCTTACTTTTGCATTAGGTACGAGAGTTAAAACACCATCTAGCATCCCAAGCCCTGCTCTTAGAATTGGAACAATTGAAAGCTTTTTACCAGTTAACATCTCGGTATTTATTGGCTCACCCTGCCAACCATTAATTTCTCTATTTTCTATTGGTAAGTCTCTAGTCGCCTCATATGTCAAAAGACTTGCCACCTCATTGGCTAGCTCACGAAACTGTTTTGTACTTATTCCTTGCTGTCTAAGTAAGGCTATTTTATGAGCTATTAAAGGGTGTTTGATTGCATTGAGTGGCATTGTAATTCCTAAATTAGTTAATAACTTAATATTAATTTTACAGGTTAATACGAATTGTATTATTACTATAAAAATGATTATTCAATTCTATGTATCATTAGACGATTTACAAAAAAATATTATTATGAAGTTTGGAATATTAGGTGAAGCAAAAATCGCAAGGGAGCATGTTGTTCCTGCAATAATTAACGCTGGGCATGAAGTTACACTTGTTGGAAGAAGATTGCCAGGGCAAACTGCCCTTCCTGCAATCTATGGTGATGCAATAGAGACCGATTATGAAAGCCTAATTAAAGATCCATCCATTGAAGCAATCTATAACCCTCTTCCTAATCATCTTCACGTCCCCTACTCTATTGAAGCACTTAAAAATAATAAACATGTCTTATGTGAAAAACCGGTTGCACTCAACCTAAAAGAATTAGCGCATCTTGAGAATGCGGCTAATGATAGCAAAGCATTTTTCTATGAGGCTTTTATGGTCAGAAGCCATCCCCAATGGCAATGGCTTCAAAATCTTGATATAGGAAATTACCAATCGTCTCACTTTATCTTCAGCTATCCTAAACAACCTGAAGGCAATGTTCGAAATCTAATCAAATATGGAGGCGGCCCATTATTTGATATTGGGTGTTATGCTATTTTGTCAGGATGCATGCTCTTTAAGGGAGAGCCTAAAGTTCTCTCAGCAGTTGCAACCATGTGTGATCAATACGAGACTGAAAAACAGGTTGATGCAACCCTTAGATGGCCAGGTGGAGAAACACTTAGCTTTACCGTTTCAGCTGATGCAGCATTATGTCAATCACTTACTGTTTTAGGATCTAAGGGATGGGCCAAACTGAATGTTCCAGTCAACCCACCAGAACAAACATCTGCCTATTGGTCTAATGGAGGACTTCATGAAGGAAGTCATGTTGTATTTCCTGCGTGCAATCAATATCAGCTTATGGTTGAGGAGTTTGTGTCCCGTTCTTCATCTGGAGATACATCAGATTTTCTTTTTTCAAAAATTGTAACTAGGGCAATCAATGATATTCAAAAAATTGCTGGCTTAAAGACCTAAAGAATTCATCTAAAATTGAAAAGATTACGAGTCAATATTTCAATATTGATAGCGGCACATGGTATCTTATAATGCTATGAAAACTGACACTCCATTTGTTATTGCTGGGCGAACTTTTAAATCAAGACTTCTAGTTGGCTCAGGGAAATATAAAGACCTTAACGAAACAAAATTAGCAACTGAAAACTCCGGCTCTGAAATCATTACTGTAGCCATTCGAAGGACAAATATTGGACAAAATGCCAATGAAGAAAGCCTTCTTGATGTGATATCTCCAGAAAAATATACCATTCTTCCAAATACTGCTGGATGTTATGATGCAAAAGACGCTGTTAGAACCTGCCTTCTTGCAAGAGAGTTGTTAGATGGTCATAATCTAGTAAAGCTGGAAGTCCTAGGAGATGAAAAAACTCTTTATCCTAATATTGTTGAAACTCTTTCTGCCGCCAAGACACTGATAAAAGAAAACTTTGATGTCATGGTCTATACCTCTGATGATCCTATAGTTGCAAAGGAGCTTGAAGAAATTGGCTGCTGTGCAATTATGCCGCTGGGCTCTCTCATTGGTTCAGGTCAGGGTATTTCTAACCCCTTTAACATTAAATTGATAAAAGATAACTCTAGTGTGCCTGTTCTAGTAGATGCTGGAGTGGGCTGTGCGAGTGATGCTGCAAGAGCGATGGAGCTTGGTTGCGATGGCGTTTTAATGAACTCAGCTATTGCAAATGCAAATAATCCTCTACTAATGGCTAGCGCAATGAAACATGCTATCATTGCCGGAAGAGAGTCATACCTTGCTGGAAGAATGATGAAAAAAGCCTTTGCTAGTGCAACTTCTCCCATGGAAAATCTTATCTAATCACATTCACCCCTCATGAATTTTTCAAACAAAATAAGTGATCTTGAAAAAAATCACCTATTACGTTCAAGAAGAATTGCAAAAAGTGCACAAGGCACAAACATGATAATTGATAACAAAGATGTTGTTAATTTTTGCTCGAATGACTACTTATCTCTTGCGAATCATCCAAAGATCAAGGAGTCACTCATCGAAGGTATAAAGAAATATGGAGCTGGCTCGGGAGCATCTCATTTAGTGAGTGGTCATTCAGAATCCCACAAATTACTTGAAGAGTCTCTGGCAGAGTTCACAGGTCAGGAGAGTGCGCTGTTATTTTCATCAGGCTATAGTGCAAATCTGGGAATTTTTTCTGCCCTCAGAGACGAGATTCAATGGTCTATTCAAGACAAATTGAATCATGCGTCATTGATAGATGGCTCTAGGTTAATTGGTCTGCCCATTCAAAGATACCACCATAATAATCTTGAATCTCTCGCTAACAAAATTAAAAAACAGTCTGGCCCAGGACTAGTCGTTACAGACAATGTTTTTAGTATGGATGGTGATCGAGCAAATATTTCAGGTATTGCTAAGATTATTGACAAAAAAAATACAACTCTTATGCAGGATGATGCTCATGGTTTTGGCATTTTTAGTCCAATCATTCCAGATCATTCTATCTATATGGCCACACTTGGAAAGGCTGCAGGAGTAATGGGTGCTTTTGTTTCTGGAGATAAAGACTTTATAGAATTTCTAATTCAAAAATCAAGACCTTACACCTATACTACTGCACTTCCAGCTAGCCTGTGTCATGCACTCCAAAAAAGTTTGGAGTTGATAAGACAGGGTGAGCAAAGGGAGAAGTTAATTAATAACATTAAGCACTTTAGATTCATATCCAATCAACTTGATCTAAGTTTTGAAGAATCGAATAGTGCAATTCAGCCACTAATCATCGGCTCTAGCTCCAAGGCATTAACAATGAGTAGTAGATTATTTGAGGAAGGTTTTTTTGTTAGTGCAATTCGTCCCCCTACGGTTCCTCCCAAAACAGCAAGACTTCGATTTACCGTTTCAGCTAATCATACATTCGATCAAATTGAAGCCCTAATTGGAAAGGTCAAAAATGCTATGGAATAGAACAGTAGGCAAGGGTCCAAACCTTGTATTACTTCATGGCTGGGCATTCAATAGCGAAATATTTCATGAGCTAGTTAGTAAATATCAGAATGATTACTGCATCACAGTTATCGATTTACCTGGACATGGAAGAAGTCCTGATATTGAAGGCAGCATTGAAGATTGGTGTAAAGAAATCATCAGGCTTATTCCTGAAAAATCTATTCTCTTAGGATGGTCACTGGGAGGGCTACTCTCAATTTTTATAGCTAATCAAATGAAACTTAAGGAATTAATTTTAGTTGCAGCAAGCCCCTGTCTGGTGAATAATGATAACTGGGATTTTGGAATAAGTCATGAAGTATTTGATCAATTTGCTCATAACCTCAAAGTTGATAGCACGAAGGCACTCAAACGCTTCGTGAGTCTTCAAAGTAAAGATAAATCTCAAATTCAAGAATTACATAACTCCATTCAAAAATATCCAGCCTCTGAAAGTGCTCTAAATAATGGTTTAGAAATAATTACTAATTGCGACCTGAGGAAGAACTATAGAGAAATCAATATTCCTAAAAAATGTATTCTTGGAAAACTCGACACACTTGTCCCGGTAAAAATTCAACATTGGTATTCTGAAACTGAGACCGAAATTCAAGTCCTGAAATCTGGGCATCTGCCATTTTTAGAAAATAGCTTTCAAATCTAATTTGGATTGAGAATCGCTCTGTATCAACTCTAATAGGTATAAGGTTTTTGGTATAATTTGAATATATTATTTCATTAGTAAAAAGATGAGTGCATTAGTTGGAGTTATTATGGGTTCAAAATCTGATTGGCCCACAATGAAAAATGCCACTGAAATACTGGAAGAGCTCGGTGTCTCATACGAAGTTAAAGTTGTTTCCGCTCATAGAACACCTGATTTAATGTTTGAATATGCAGAAACTGCAGAGGAAAGAGGACTAGAAGTTATTATTGCAGGGGCTGGAGGCTCTGCTCATTTACCGGGAATGGTTGCTTCAAAAACTATTGTTCCAGTTCTTGGTGTTCCGGTTCAATCTAAAGCTTTAAGTGGTCAAGACTCATTATTATCTATCGTTCAAATGCCAGGAGGTATACCAGTAGGGACTCTCGCTATTGGAGACTCTGGTGCAAAAAATGCCGGCATACTCGCTGCTCAAATTGTTGGAAACCATGACAAGGCAGTCAGAGAGAGAGTGAGCAAGTTTAGAGCAGATCAAACTCAAAACGTTTTAAATCATCCAGACCCAAAAAATTAGATTATGAAAATTGGTGTTCTTGGTGCCGGTCAATTAGGAAGAATGCTTGCACTATCAGCCTATCCCCTTGGCCATCAAATGAGATTTTTAGCTTTATCTGAAGAGGACCCCTCCTCGCTTCTAGGCAAGACATTCATTCACAACAATAATCCAGAGGTCATAAAAAAATTCTCTGAGGAATCTGATGTTGTAACCTATGAGAGTGAAAATACAGACCTTAAAATTGTCAATGAAATCACAAGCACTTCTGAGGTCTACCCTGGTGAGATGTCACTTCGATTAACTCAGCACAGGGGACTAGAGAAAAACTTACTGAACAAATTAAATATTCCTTGTGCGCCATTTGAATTGGTAAATAATGTTTCAGAATTAACTCAAGCAGTCACAAAAATTGGCTTACCTGCAATTCTAAAAACTACTAAAGATGGATATGATGGCAAAGGTCAATTTCTACTGAGGTCTGAATCTCAAATTAATGAAGCCTGGGAGGCAATGTCTGGAGCAGAGTCTATTCTGGAAGGGTTTATTAACTTTAAAAGAGAACTTTCGCTTATTGCAGTTAGAGGAGCTAATGGCGATCTCAAATACTACCCTCTAGTTGAAAACTCTCATCATGAAGGAATCTTAAGGTTGACAGTTGCACCAGCACAAGAGGTATCAGATTCACTTCAAAAAAAAGCTGAAAATTATATGCAGGCTCTTATTACTGAAATTAATCATGTCGGCGTTTTAACTCTTGAACTATTTGACTCAGATGATGATTTAATTGTCAATGAGATTGCACCAAGAGTCCATAATTCAGGGCACTGGACAATTGAAGGAGCACAAACTTCTCAATTTGAAAACCATATCAGAGCAATTACTAATAGCCCACTTGGTGAAACATCAGTTAAAAATAGATTCAACGCAATGATAAATATCATTGGTAAACTTGGCCCTACAAAAAAAGTTCTGGAGACGAGTAACGCGCACTTGCATTTGTATGACAAGAAAGAGAGAGAGAACAGAAAATTAGGGCATATAACAATTACTTCTGACTCCTACCAAGATTTACAGAAATCCATCAAAAATTTGAGTGACTTCTTGCCCTAATCTTCGTTGATATCTTGGGGGCTTCCATGTCTCTGTAACTCCTCATGATAAAACTGCTCTGCAAGCTTTTCTTCATAGTGATAAGCTGATATTTCACTGACCTCAACTTCTGCTAAAAACTGGCAAACATGGATCATTTCATGGCACATCGTGATGATAAATTTTTTTTTATCTAATGACTCTTCAATTTCAATGAAAAACTTACCGTCACCCTCATAATCTGTCCACGCAAGAGCATCTTCAACCTTATGAATAGTGAGATCTATTGTAGGAATTTTGTCCTGATGAAACAGGCCATTACAGCAAAAATTAAACAATTGTCGCGAGAGCTCTATTTGTTCTTTATTGCCACCATGAATGTAAATCATAGATTAGTAATGTATCTTTTTAAAAATTCTTTTCTAGGTATTTAATTATATCGTTGGACTCATAAAGCCAGCTCACTTCACCAGCATACTCAATCCTGAGGCACGGAACTTGGACTTTACCTCCGTTGAGCTCAAGCTCTCTTCTGTAATCACCTTTTTGAGCATTGCGAGTCTCTAAATTCAAATTTAATCGTTTAATTGCTCTTCGAGTTTTAATACAAAAAGGGCAAGCATAAAACTCATAAAGCTTAAGCGACTCAGTTTTTTTATCAACTTGGATTTGGTTTTCAGAACTCCTTTTAATAATTTTAGGCCTTACAGCCCAATCAAGAAAAATTAGAACTCTTCCTGAACCCTCTCTAAGTAGCTTTAATATGAGTCTCATAGGCCTTGCTTGTATGCTATTAAAGTATTTTCAAGTAATGTTGCAATAGTCATTGGACCAACACCCCCAGGAACTGGTGTTATTGCCGCTGCGGTATCCTTGATAGCATCAAAATCAGCATCTCCAACAAGTGAACCGTCCTCTAAACGATTGATTCCAACATCGATCACGACTGCCCCCTCCTTAATCCAATCACCCTTAACCATTTTGGGTATACCAACACCAACTACGACGATGTCAGCCTGCCTTACTTTTCCAGCTAAATCTTTTGTTTTACTATTGCAAATTGTGACCGTGCCCCTTGCATTTAAGAGTTCCATTGCCATTGGTCTGCCAACAATATTAGAAGCACCAATAACCACGCAATTCATTCCTTCAATCTGACAATCAATTGACTGCAACATTGTCATGACTCCTTTAGGAGTACAAGGCCTCAAATGAGACTTATTTTGCATTAACTTGCCAATGTTTTCGCTATGAAAGCCATCCACGTCCTTCAAGGGCGAAATATGTTCAATAACTTTATTTGAATTGATGTGTTTAGGTAGTGGAAGTTGAACAAGAATACCGTCAATATGTGGATTATTATTTAATCGCTCAACTTCTTCCAGCAACTGTTCTTCAGTAATATTCTCAGACTTAATAATCTTGTCTGAAAAAAAACCTGCCTGCTTACATGCAAGCTCTTTATTACGAACATAAACGGCTGAGGCTGGATCCTCACCAACTAAAATGACTGCCAGGCCTGGTGGGCGTTCAAAAGTACTTACTTCGTCAGCAATCTTAGAACGAAGATTTTTTGCAATTTCCTTACCATCAATAATATTCATTTTTTAAATTCCTTTTTTACTTTTTTTAAATCACTCTCTGTATCTACACCAAAGCCAGTTGAAGCCTCAGAGATTTCAACATGTATATCAAATCCGTTTGCTAAAAAAGTAAGTTGCTCTAATTTTTCAGCAATTTCAAGTTTAGACATATCCATCTTGGAATAGTCTTTCAAAAAACCTGCTTTATAGGCATACAAACCAACATGTCTAAAACATAAATTTAAATCAATATCGTCTTTAGCCCGAAATGCTGGCATAGGCGACCTCGAGAAATATAAAGCTCTGCCGCGCGAATTATATACAACTTTGACGCAATTCTCGTCAAAGTATTCCTCCTCAGAATTAATTTTTTCACATAAAGTTGCAACACTCATACCCGAGGAAGCTAAGTTGGAGGCTACTTGATTTAGGGCTTCTGGAGCCATCATAGGCTCATCTCCTTGCAAATTCACTATGATTTCATGATCCTCAAAGTCAAGCTCTAAAACAACTTGAGACAAGCGTGATGTCCCTGAAGTATGGTTCTGATTGGTCATACATACCTCTGCACCAAAGTCTAATGAAGCTCGCTTTATTCTCTCATCATCTGTTGCAATGATGACTCTTTTAGCATTACTCTTTATTGCATTTGAGTATGTATGCTCAATAAGGGTTTTCCCATTAATATTCTTTAGTAGCTTTGCCGGCAATCGACTTGAAGCATATCTGGCAGGAATTACAATGGAAAAATCCATTACTTTGTGGATTCTATTCTTCTGGCTTCTTCAACGAGAAGAATTGGAATACCATCGATGATTGGATAGGCTAATTTACTCTTCTCACAAATTAACTCCTCACCGACAAGCTCAAGAGGTGCTTTACTTTCTGGACAAACTAACATTTGCAAGAGGTCACTATCAATCACAACTTTAACTCCAACTGATGATAAAAATCAGATTCTATTTTTGCAGTTACATCTAGATACCACATTTGATCAGATGCGAATTGGGAACATTTTACACAATCCTTAGAAGTCATTAGGATTGGATATTCTTTGTCAAAACTCAAATCTTCTTCCTTATACTGATAATGATCTGGAAACGGTTTGGCAATAACTTCAATTTCAAAACTCCTTAGAACTGAAAAGAATTTTTCTGGCTTCCCAATTCCTGCAACCGCATAACATTTTCTTCTTCTAAAGAAATTAAGGTCTTTCTTTTCTCCTGTGATTAAATTTATGAAGCTCTTAGACTCTAATTGACTAGAGACTTCTCCCTCTAAAGAAGAACCATTATTTATTATAAAATCGACAGAATTAAGTCTGTTTTTTGAATCTCTAAGAGGACCAGAAGGCAGGAATAAGCCATTACCAAGTCTACTATTTCCATCAATCACCACAATTTCAATTTTGCGCCCCATAGAGTAGTGCTGAAGGCCATCATCACTAATAATTACGTCAAGTTGATGTTGTTGATTCAAAAACTCAACCGCTCTAGCTCTTTTTTTTGATATTGCAACTACTGCTTGAGTTTGTTTTTTAATTAATAAGGGCTCATCTCCACATTCATTAGGGTTACTTGAGGATACAACTTCTAAAACCTCTTGGGAATAGTTACCACCATAGCCTCTAGAAACAACTCCTACCTTTTTATTTCTTGATTCAAGATAATTGACAATTGAAATCACAATTGGAGTTTTGCCAGTTCCGCCTGCGGTTATATTCCCAACAACAACGATTGGGATTTTTGATTTTTCAACTTTAAGAATACTCAACTTATATAATCCAAAGTGTATTCTAGAAACAATAAAAAAAACTAAAGACAAAGGAAGAAGTAAAAAGTTGGAAATACCGAATTTGCTATGATTTATAAAACTAAGATTACCCAACATTTTGATGACTTTAATTACTTTAAAAACATTTATTATGACAAAATATTCCGACCATGAGTGTTGAATTTCAGATTTCTAATCAATATTTAAGATCAAACCGAAAAAAAGGTTTTGTTTCATTTATTTCAGGTGTCTCAATGGTTGGTCTAATTCTAGCTGTAATGTCTTTAATTACAGTCATGTCTGTCATGAATGGCTTTCATGAAGAATTAACAAATAGAGTTCTCAATACAATTTCTCACGCCTACATCACAGGATCAGATGATACGATTGAAAGTTGGGATGACATCCAAACAAAAATAAATTCTAATGATCGAGTTATCACCTCCTCTCCCTACGTAGAGGACTTTGCCCTAATGACCTCAAAGAGTGCATCTCAGGGGGTTAGTGTTAGAGGAATTTTGATTGATCAAGAATCTTCCACTTCTGTTTTGTTGGATGATATTAAATACGGTTCATCGAGCCTAGAGGAAGATCAATACTCTGTAATAATTGGTGTGGGCCTAGCAACTCTAATGGGATCTGGTGTGGGCGATCAAATAACACTTATTGCACCAGCAAGAAATGCACTTGGAATTTTGGTTCCCCAGTCTCAAAACTTCGTCGTTGGTGGTATTTTTAATGCTGGACTGAACGACTATAACAACGGATTAGCTTTTATTCATCTTTATGATGCCCAAGATTTATTTAACCTCGGCAATAAAGTTTCTGGGATTCGACTCAAGGTTGATGATCTTTTTGATGCAAATATAATAACTAGTGACGTTGTGAAATCCTTAGGTGAGGGTTTTTATGGAGTTGACTGGATGCAGCAGCAAAAACACTTTATTAGGGCATTAAATCTTGAAAAACAGATGATTGCAATAATTCTCTCATTAATTATTGCTGTGGCTGCCTTTAACATTGTCTCCATGATGGTGATGGTAGTCACTGATAAAAAATCCGATATTGCAATTCTTAGAACTCTTGGGATGACACCAAAAAGAATTGTAAAAATTTTTTACTATCAGGGGATAAGTATTGGGATTATTGGAATTGGTTTAGGAACTATCCTTGGCGTACTTTTAGCCCTTAACATAGAATCTGTAATTTCTGGAATTGAAAGCGTAATTGGATTTCAATTTTTTCCAAAGGATGTCTTCTATATCAATCGTTTTCCATCAAAAATTATACCAAGTGATGTCATTAGCATTATTGTAGGATCTTTTGTTTTAGTGATGATCGCTGCGATTTATCCAGCTAAACGTGCGGGTAAGATTAATATATCTGAGGTTCTTAGACATGAGTGATATTATCGAATGTCGATCTTTAGGTTTTAGTTATGGTGATGGAAATTCAAAGACGTCTGTTTTAAAAAATCTAGACATTAGAGTTAAACCTAATGAAAAAATAGCAATCATAGGTCAATCTGGATGTGGGAAATCTACTCTCCTTAATTTATTAGCTGGTCTTGATATGCCATCAGAAGGAGAAGTGCTGATTGATAATGTAAATATTTCAAGTCTCAAAGAAAGACAAAGAACTGAACTGAGAGCTAAGCATCTTGGATTTGTTTTTCAATTTCATCACCTGCTTAACGATTTTTCAGCAATCTACAATACTGCTCTTCCACTTATTATTAATCATTTAGATAAAAATGAGGCGCTTACAAAAGCTGAGAATATCTTAAAAAAAGTTGGATTAGAAAATCGAATCAACCATAAACCCTCTGAATTGTCTGGTGGAGAGAGGCAAAGAGTTGCGATTGCAAGAGCAATGATTACCGAACCTTCCTGTCTTTTAGCTGATGAGCCTACTGGTAATCTGGATGAACAAAATGCTAGAGAAGTATTGGATTTGATTATTGAGCTTAATAGTAATCAAAACACAGCGCTTTTGATTGTTACCCACGACCTATCTATAGCAAACAGGATGTCGAGACAACTGGATTTAACTGATGGCTGCCTTAAAGAAAAATAAAGTAATTCTTGTAATTATTGATGGACTAAAGTATCAGACTGCTATTGAACAATGTGGTTTTTTAGAGGCTCTAGTAGAGTCAAAAAAAGCACGAAGAATGAAAATGATAGCAGTCTTACCAACACTTTCTGCACCAATCTATGAAACTCTCCATACCGGAGTTCATCCGATACATCATGGGATTACATCGAATGATAATCTTCGAAAATCTAACTGTGACAATATCTTTTCAATTGCCAAGACTGGCGGCTTAGTAACGGCTGCTGCTGCGCATTCTTTTTTTTCAACCCTGTACAATGAGGATCCCTACATTCCGATAAGAGATCAGGAGGTAAATGATCCTAATAAGCCAATACAGCACGGTCGCTTTTATTCCGAAAAAGGCTATTCTTCGTATAACATCTCGTTGCCTTCAGAGCATGATTTAATGAATCAAGGCAGTATGTTGGTTGATCGGTATAAACCAAATTATCTAATGATTCATTCTTGTAGTTGTGATTCTATTGGTCATCAGTATGGAGGAAACTCAGTTGAATACTCAAAGCAGGCATGGCAAGTGAATGATCAATTAGCTCAAAATATACCTTTTTGGATGGATCAAGGTTACAGAGTCTTGGTTACCTCAGACCATGGATTTACTGAATCAGGAAATCATGGAGGTAGTAGTGAAGTTGAGAGATGGACACCTTATTATGACATTGGTCATCCAAATCCTGGGATTGGAAGCGAGGAAGTGTCACAACTTTCAGTTGCTCCCAGTATTTTGTCAATACTTGGGCTCAGTATTCCGAAAAAAATGAATGCGCCACTAATTGACAAATAAAAAATACTAAAGCATCTATCCTAGAAACTGAATCATTATTCCCGCAGCGATTGCAGAACCAATCACGCCAGCAACATTTGGACCCATTGCATGCATCAACAAGAAGTTTTGAGGATTAGACTCAAGACCAACTCTATTTGACACGCGCGCTGCCATTGGAACTGCAGATACCCCTGCAGAGCCAATCAGTGGATTGATCTTTGTGTCACTAAATAGGTTCATCAGCTTTGCCATTAATAGTCCACTCATAGTCCCAATAGCAAATGCCACCATACCTAATAACAAAATTCCAAGGGTGTCCAATTTTAGAAACTCGGCTGCAATCAACTTAGATCCAACAGCTAGTCCTAAAAATATTGTAACAATGTTAATCAGTGCATTTTGTGTTGTATCACTTAAACGATCAACCACGCCACACTCTTTCATCAGGTTTCCAAAAGCAAACATTCCAAGAAGTGGAGCAGCATCAGGAAGCAATAAACCAACAAGCAGCAATAGCATAATTGGAAATACAATTTTTTCAGTCTTTGATACTTCACGTAGCTGTACCATTTGAATTTGACGCTCTTTTTCGGTTGTAAAAAGCTTCATAATAGGCGGCTGAATGAGTGGTACTAGTGCCATATAAGAGTATGAGGCGACAGCAATGGCGCCAAGCAATTCAGGGGCTAATTTTGAGGCAACATATATAGAAGTAGGGCCATCTGCACCTCCAATAATGCCGATCGCGGCTGCTTGCTTTAAACTAAAGTCAAAGACGCCTAGAGATGTCAACGCAATTGCGCCTAACAACGTTGCAAAAATACCAAATTGCGCTGCAGCTCCCAGAAGCAAAGTCTTAGGATTGGCCAAAAGCGGTCCAAAGTCTGTCATCGCGCCAACACCCATAAAAATAATTAATGGAGCTACACCACTAGCAATTGCAATAGTATAAAAAGTGTAAAGCATTCCATCCTTATAGCCCAGATCACTCACAGTTTGCAGAGCTAAAGCGTGTTCTGCGCTAGAACTTTCCTTAAATGCATCATAGATATCTGAAGCTGAACCCCAACTTGCCAAATTAAGGCTGTTAGCTAAAGCACTCAGAACTTCAGGATCTGCCGCATAAATTGCACTTCCCACAGCAGATAAAGCAAGTCCAGCACCAGGAATATTACTTAAAATTGCTCCGAATCCAATCGGCAGTAAAAGTAAGGGTTCAAATTTCTTTACAATTGCAAGGAACAACAACAGAAGTCCAACTAATATCATCGAGCCTGAACCAAAATCTAGCTGATAAAGACCTGAGTTTTCCAACAATATATATAAATTTTCCATAATAGATTAAGCTAAAGAAATTATTGCCTGTCCTGCGGAAACTTGATCTCCCTCACTAACGTTGACGGATATCACTGTGCCTGAGCGAGCAGCTTTCACTTCAGTTTCCATTTTCATTGCCTCAAGAATGACAAGAGTGTCTCCTTCATTAATTTGCTGATTTGGTGAAACCAAAACCTTCCAGATATTGCCAGCTAGTGGTGCTGGAATGTCCTCTGCATTAACAGCAGGAGCTGCTACTTGAGGTGCTTCTGCTTGAGGTGCTGCAGATGCCTGACCAGCAACTTGGATTGATGAAATCTCACCACCAGATTTCACTTCAACAACATAATCTTGACCTTTGTGATTTACTGTATAAACTCCATCTTCTTTTGGTCCCTTACTTGGGGCTTGCGGGACTGGCTCAAAGAAATCGGGATTATTACGATTTTCTAAAAACTGCATTCCCACCTGTGGAAATAGGATATAAATCAATAAATCATCAATTTTTTCTTTTTCTAATTTGATACCCTTTTCTTTTACAATGGAATCAAATTCTGCTTCTAAGGTATCCATTTCTGGATCGATATTATCTGCTGGACGACATGTAATTGCCTCACCACCATCAAGAACGCGTGCTTGAAGCTCAGCATTTACAGGGGCTGGTGATGCTCCATATTCGCCTTTAAGTATGCCTGCAGACTCTTTTGCAATAGATTTATATCGCTCACCGAGTAAAACATTCATTACTGCTTGGGTTCCAACAATTTGAGAAGTTGGCGTCACAAGGGGAATAAAACCAAGATCTTCTCGAACGCGAGGTATTTCTTGCAACACTTCATCAAGTCTGTCTAGAGCATTATTCTCCCTTAGCTGGCTCTCCATATTGGTCAACATACCACCAGGCACTTGAGCCAATAAAATACGTGGATCAATACCTTTCAATGAGCCTTCAAATTTAGCATATTTGGGTCGCACTGTTCTGAAGTAAGCATCAATTTCTTCTAATTGTTCCATATCAATACCAGTTTTACGAGGACCATGATCTAAAATAGAAACCACTGCATTAGTCGAGGAGTGGCCATATGTCATGCTCATTGAAGCAATTGATGTATCAACACGATCGATACCAGCCTCTATTGCTTTAATTAACGTTGCTGTTGAGAGGCCTGTTGTTGCATGGGCATGAAGTTGTATAGGAATATCAATTGCCTTCTTGAGTTTTTTCACAAGATCATATGCAACATATGGCTGAAGAAGACCAGCCATATCCTTGATACAGAGTGAATGAGCACCCATATCTTCAATTTGCTTAGCCATATCAATCCAAAGTTCTGTAGTGTGTACAGGACTGAGTGTGTACGAAATGGTACCCTGAGCATGTTTACCAACTTTTACCGTTTGGTCTACCGCTGTCTGAAGGTTACGCATATCATTCATCGCATCAAAAATACGCAAAACACCAACACCATTTTCTGCGCAACGGTCAACAAAATTTCGTACGACGTCATCACTGTAATGACGATAACCTAGTAAATTCTGAGCTCTAAGGAGCATCTGCTGAGGCGTATTGGGCATTGCCTTACTGATTTCTCTAATTCTATCCCATGGGTCTTCACCTAAAAAACGGATGCATGCATCAAAAGTAGCCCCTCCCCAAGATTCTGTTGACCAATAACCCACCTTATCTAGCTTTTCAGCAATTGGCAACATATCGTCTATTCTCATCCTAGTCGCGAATAGTGACTGGTGTCCATCTCTTAAAACAAGTTCTGTAATTCCTACGGGTTGTGTGTTGACATCATTTGACATAAATTAAGCTCCAGTATGCAATTTAATTGCTTTCTCAATGATTGCTTTTGTGTCTTCATCTATTAAATTATCCGCTTGGGAAGGTGCAACAGAAGTACTAGGTGCAAAGGGTTGGAGTCTTAACACGGCAGCTGACATAAAGCTTGTTAGAACCACCATTAATGCTAAAAAAACAAAAACAAAGCCCATACCAAATAGGGTTAAGTTGATCGCTTCATTCAGTAGATTGTTGTCCATAATAGATAAAATAAAAAAATTAATTCTATTGTTTAAAATTAACCAACAAAAAAAATTTATCAACTCATTCTTGGTACCAGTGGACGGGCTCGAACCGTCACTCCCGTGAAGGAACCGGATTTTGAATCCGGCGTGTCTACCAATTCCACCACACTGGCTTAATCAAGGCTTATTT
>Ga0115554_1001664_pt1 | contig 15668 bp, 10 predicted proteins | sample COGITO_mtgs_1104_3_FD_87283 | JGI IMG/M metagenome (GOLD analysis project Ga0115554, IMG submission 87283) | Pelagic marine microbial communities from North Sea - COGITO_mtgs_110404 | ecosystem: Environmental > Aquatic > Marine > Epipelagic | place: Germany:Helgoland, sampling site Kabeltonne... | reverse complement strand
CGGCGAGACGAGCAGAAGCAGGAGTCGCAGCGCTCGTGGTCGTGGTGGTCGCAACAAAGCAAGACATCATCTCTCTTCTTCTCCTTCTTCTTCTTCTTCTGTGTTGTGTTCCTTCTTCTCGTTTTTAATTCACAGTTCAGTGCGGAATCTCGAACTGATGAGTACGAGGAGTACAATGACGACTTTTTGGTCAAACGTGTTACTTTTTTCAAATCGAAAAAAAAAAACAAAACAAACACAAAACAAGTTTTTCTCTCTCATAAAGTTTCTTGTTGTTGTGGATAAAAGATATCTCTCATCTCTTCTCTCTTCTTCTCTCTCTCTTTCTTTCTCTTTCTCCTCCTTTTTTTACCACGACAGACAGAGAGACAGAACGCGATGACGACGACGACGACGATGACGATGGCTTCTTCCTCTTTGTCTTCTTCTTTGTCTTCTTCTTTGTCTTCTTCGAAGAAGAAGATGATGATGATGATGATGATGAAGAAAAGTTGTTCAACACGAAGAACACAAAAAAAAAGATTTTACTCTTCGGCGTCTCAAGAACAACAAACAACGAACAGTTCTGCGGAAAAAATGCTCTCCATATGGCTGACTCGCCAGGCACAACTCGGGAATTTGGACGACGATTTAGTCATCGTCATCAATTCCATCGCCATCGCGTGTAAGCAAATCATGAGCTTAGTGAAAGCAGCTCCGTTGCAAGGGAATATTGGATTAGCGGGTGGGAAAAATGAAAGCGGAGACGAACAGAAGAAGTTGGACGTCATCGCGAACGATATTTTCTTAAACGCGGTACAAAAATGCGGACGAAGTTCGGTGATTGTTACGGAGGAGGAAGATCACCCGGTTTTATCAGCGACGAACGTTGGGAATGGAGATTACGTGGTGACGTTTGACCCGATCGATGGGTCCTCGAACATCGACGCGTGCGTCACGACGGGTGCGATTTTTGGCATTTATTCACCCGGAGAGTGCGACATTGACCCGACGCAATCTGCCGAGGAAATCATGAAAAACTGCACGGAAAACGCGAATCAATCCGGAGAGAACTTAGTCGCGGCTGGGTATTGCATGTTTTCTTCGTCGTGCGTTTTTATGATTACCACTGGTCACGGCGTGTTTGGTTTCACTCTGGACGAACAAATCGGCGAGTTTGTCATGTCGCACGAAAAGTTACAAATTCCAGACGGCAAAGATATGAAACGCATTTATAGTGGGAACAATGGGAACGTGCAATTATGGGCTCCGGAGTTAAGAGAGTACGTGAAACAGTTACAAACGGGCGAAATCGACGGGAGAAAAGGAGATCCTTGGTCGTATAGGTACATCGGCGCTCTCATCGGTGATTTCCATCGAACGTTGTTATACGGCGGCATTTGGTTGTACCCTCCAGACGTGAAGGCGACGGAAGGTAAGGCGAGATTATTGTATGAGGTTGCGCCGATTGCTATGATTGCGGAGCAAGCGAACGGAATGGCGACGAGAGGGAAAATGGCCGACGAACGGGTCATGGAAGTGAAACCTATGTCAATCCATCAAAAATCGCCCATGTTTGTGGGATCGAACAGCGCTGTTCTCGGATTACAGAAGTTCTTGAAAGAGCACTAAGTAAGAAGAAGTAATCCTCGCGTTGTCGTTGTCGCTGTTGTTTGTTATCATTACGTGTTGTACCACTCGCATCTAAATTTATAATCTATTCTTGGTTTCTCGCTACTTTTCTCGTGTTTGTTTTAGAATTATATTACTCGAAATCTGAGTCGTCGTCGAAGTCGCTCTCTTCTTCTTCCTCTTCCTCCTCCTCAGATTCTCCATCCTCGTCAGCATCATCATCATCTGAATCCGAATCTTCCTTGTATTTCGTCGCCGTTGCGCTAGAACGTCTCGCTGGTCGCGCCTTCTTCGCGATTGGTTCGTCGTCTTCGCTGCTCTCGTCCGACGATATGAGGTCCATGACGTCGTCCGAGTCGTCCGCGTCCGAGAGCTCGATTCGCTCCTCGCGTTTCTTCTTCTTTTGATGTTGCGCCTTTTTCTTCGCGGCAGCCGCGGCGGCAGCTTTGTCCGTCGATGATTTCTTTTTCGCGTTTCCACTACCTCCACCGCCTGGTGATCGCAACGATACCTCTCTCCCGGCTATGCTCGGCTGGATGGGCGAGATTATTGATATCGTCGCTTTCCCTCTCACGAGCGCTTGCGGCGACGTCATGTGCCCGTCGTCTGAATCGCTGTCGTCGTCTCCATCGAAATCAATGTTTCCTAAACCGTCGTTATCGGCGAGATTCTTCTCCGCTTTCGCCGCTGCCTGACGTTTCGGTCTTCGACCACCCGCGGCGTCTTTTGATTTATTATCTTTTCCTCCTCCTTCACCTTCTTCTTCGTCGGAGTCGCCGAGCGTAATCACGCTATCGTCGGCGGCGTCGGTGTTCGCGTCGTCGTTTTCATCTCCCTTCTTTCCTCCTCCTTTTTTCTTGCCCAACGTGCTGTTGTTCTTCCTCTCCCAATCAATCGCCGTCTTCTTATTCCCGCTATTCATGGTCTTCCAAACGCTCTCGGGAATCTCCAACAATGGCTTCTCCTCCGGATTCTCCTCTTTCGTCCCGATCCAAGCCCATTGGGAGAATATTAACACCCCGTCGAAGAAATCTTCGAGATTCGCGTTCGCATTCGCCCCTGAATCTTTCCTCGACGATCCGCCGCCTCCGCTTCCAAGGTTCAAGGTGAAATACCTCGACTCTCTCGCCCTCGCTATGGTCCCGTACAGTTTCATCTTCCCGATGCCGTTCGGGAAGTTGATGTAACAAACTGGATTTTGCGTATCCAAATCCGCGAGTTCTCCAAACTCCACCGCGTTCGCGTTCGTAGCAGCAGAAGTGGTGTTATTATTATCTCCACCACCATTACCACCACCACTCGCGTTGTTGTTCATGAAACTAATCTGCGCGAATTGTCCGGGAAATACCACCATGTGTCTCGACTTTCTCGTGTTCGCTTTCTTCGCGATATCTTTCGCGTCCGATTTGAACAGCTGGTTTTTCCTCGTTTGAATAACCTCCGCGGTGGACGGCAACGCGGACGAGACAATTCTGCTGCTCAGCGCGGACTGATAAATTTTCGTGGATACTTGACGCTCTCTCAAAATTTCCTCGTCTGTCTCGAGGACTGCGGCTCTTTGCGCGTCTGTTTTCCCGTCGTCTTTGTCGTTCTTCTTCTTCTTCCTCGGCGGCATTCTTTCTTTATTTGATGTGTTTGATTGGAAATTCCCCCCAAATCCGTTGTTAGAGTTGTCGTTCCTCTTTCTCTCTCTCTCTCTCTCTTCTCCTACAAAAAATATATTATTAAAAGCAGAGGATGATGATGATGACGATGTTTTAATAAAACGTGCGCGTTGTGTGCTCTAATACACAGTGGTACAATATAAAACGAGACGAGATGAGTGAGGAGAAATTTTTGTGATGCTCAACTCATCAAATCTCTTTTTTTTTGTTTTTTGAATTTTTTTCCTTTTTTCTTGTTTTGTTTGTTTTGTCTTCTCCTTCTTCTTCTTCTTCTTCTTCATACTAAAAGAACTTGTCGAGAGAGAAAAGATGCGGTCTTGTTCGATGATGCTCAACATCATCGCGCGACGAACGACGACGGCGATTTGTTGCGCTCGCACCAGCACGAGTACTACGAGTACGAGTACTATTGCTGCTGCTGCTACGAATACTACTTCTTTGTGTTCTTCTTCGCAAAGAAGGTATTTAGTAAGAAGAGCCACATCTTCGTTAGGTTGCAGCACTTCTTCTGATTCCAATTCTTCTTTGAATTCTTCTTTGAATTCTCAAAGCGAGGATGATGCGAACGATGATGATGAAGAAGGAAAAGGAGTATATTATTACGATGATGATATTAATGATTCAGAAGATTTAGATTTAGAAAACGATTACGTAGAGTTGCAACTGGCAAAACAAGCGAAAGCGGCGACGATAAAATCGGTCAAATTCATCTCCTCGGTCGTTCGACACCAAGACTGTCCGCAAACGAAACTCCCGGAAGTGGCGTTCATCGGACGCTCGAACGTCGGGAAGAGCTCGTTAGTAAACATGCTCACGAACAGGAAAAACGTCGCCAAAGTCTCCAAAAACCCAGGGAAAACGCAAACGATTAATCATTACGAAATCACCACCGGCGACGGGAAGTGGTTTCTCGTCGATTTACCCGGGTACGGCTTCGCCAACGCGCCGGAACATCTCAAGAAGGAGTGGGCGAAGTTCACTCGAGAGTACTTGTTAGAGAGGAAAAACTTAATCTCCGTGATGTTATTAGTCGATAGCACGGTCAAACCCCAACAACTAGATCTGGACGCGTTGGAATTCTTAGCCGAGAACGATATTCCAGCCACGGTCGTGTTCACCAAGGCGGATAAAAAACGGAAAGCCAAGGGCGGGAAACGCGCGACGCCGGCGGTACACGTGGACATGTTCGCCGATGAAATCAGCGAAATGTTCGAAGAGTTGCCGCCGTTCGTGTTTACCAGCGCGAATAGTGGGGAAGGGAAGAAAGAGTTGTTGAATCACATCGCCACAATACGAGAGTTCATGAAGAACGGATCAGGAGATGGAGAAGAAGACGAAGCGTTTAGTGATGAAGACTAGAACTATAATAGACTTTTGTTAATCCCCATTATTATTACTCTCATGCTTTCGTTGGCACCGCTTTTCGCAACGAAGACTTTTATTACTACTTTTATCAAAACACCTTCTTGTTCTTCTTCTGTTACGAACACCTTCTGCTTCTTTCGTCTTCGTGGTCGTCTTCGAAGCGCGCATACGATTCAGACGAGGAGAGACGAGAGATTTTTTTCCTCCTCTTCCATGGGCGCGATGGTTTCCAAAATGGACGGAACGAAATCATCATTCTCGAACACCAAAACAAACTACTCTTTTACCAACGAAAAGAAACGCGAAAGAGGAGGAGGAAAGAAGAAAACGCTGACGACGATTGTTTCAGCAGCACAAGGAGCCAAGAGTAACGACCCCGTCGACAACGACGATAACGATGAGTTGTTAAAAACGCCGACGAAGAAGAAGAAGACAAATAAAACAACGAACAACGTGAAACACGAACGAGCGCCGCCGAAGAACTGGGAAGAGTGTTTAGCGAAGATTAAACAGATGAGAAAGAACGGACCGTTAGCGCCGGTGGATACCATGGGATGCGAGAAAATCGCCGAGACGAGCGACGAAAAACAGAAGCGATACCGGACGTTGATCTCCGCCATGCTCTCGTCGCAAACGAAAGACCAAATCAATCACGCGACGATGAATAAGCTCATCGCGTTGAATAAAGACACCGCGGAAGGGATATTGAACACGACGGAAGACGATTTAGACGAGATCATCCACCAAGTCGGGTTTCACAGGAACAAAGCGAAATATTTACGAGCGGCGGCGAAGATATGCGTAGAAAAATACGGCGGAGACATTCCTCCGGATTTAGAGTCGTTAGTAGAACTCCCCGGGGTTGGTCCGAAAATGGGACACTTAATCATGAACGTCGGGTGGGAAAAACCGAGCGGGATATGTGTGGACGTGCACGTACACAGAATTACTGAGAGATTAGGGTGGGTTTCGGAATCGTGCGCGGTGACCAACGCCGGTTCGCCTCGTAAAAGAACGCCCGAGGACACCAGAGTCGCTTTAGAGAACTGGTTACCCAAAGACGAGTGGGTGGAAATCAACCCATTACTCGTCGGATTTGGACAGTTATACTGTACGCCGTTGCGGCCGAAATGTTCCGAGTGCGATGTCGCCGATTTGTGTCAAAACGCGTTCCGAGATGCCGCCACGCCGACGAAGAAGAAGAATAATCTGAAGAGCAGCAAAAATTAAAAGTGCATAATATTAAAAGCGCTCGCGTATGTGTGTGTTATGTCTGCATGTAAATAGAAAAGGAGAAGAAAGTAAACCGTATAGAATTGCGTGTGCGTGTTTTGTTTGTATGTATATATATGTTTAGAGAGAGAGGGAGAGAGCGTGATGAAATCTAATTATTCCATCTCATCATCGTATGTATACTTTACCTCGTTTGTTGTGTTGTGTTGTTTTTGTGTTTTTGTTGAATTGAACGATCTGTTCTGCATTTAAAAGCTGCGCAGTTACTCGTACGATCGAAAAGAAGAAGAAGAACAACAACATAATAATAACATAAAAATGGCGCGTTTATTCTTAGACCAAGAGCCGTTGACGCAGTATAAAGACCGAAGATTCGAGGGTAATCTCGAGGAATATTTAGATCGTTTGCGAACGTCGACGACGTTATACGTCGGGAACGTTTCCTTTTTCACCACGGAGGAACAAATACACGAATTATTCACCTTGTGTGGCCCGGTGAAGAAAATCACGATGGGATTAGACAAACAGAAAATGACGCCGTGTGGATTCACGTTCGTGGAGTTTCACAACCGCAGAGACGCGGAGTTAGCGGTGAAACATCTGAACGGGACAAAGTTGGACGACCGGGAAATTCGGATCGATTTCGACTGGGGGTTTGTCGACGGGAGGCAATTCGGCAGAGGTCGATCGGGCGGTCAAGTCAGAGACGAATACAGAACAAACTTTGATAGCGGGAGAGGCGGATACGGTCAGTTGTTGAAAGTAGAGCTGGAACGCGCGGAGAAAGAAGAGGAGTACGGTGGAGATTTTATAGAAGATTACGACGGGCAACAACAGGAATACGGCGGCGGAGGAGGAAGAGGAAGTCGGTCGAAGCGAAGAGACCGGGATCAGGAGATGGAAGACGCGGATGCGCCGAGGAAACGATGATACTAGCAAATTAAAACAATAATAACAAATTACTAAAAGCCTATATACATATGTGAAGATGATTCTTAAAAACGCTTCGCGATACTACTACTACTAGTCTAATCTACTACTACTTTTAAAACAGCGCGAAAGGAAGCACTCCGCGGAAGAAGAGCTCATCGTTGAAACACAACGAAGACTGGCCAAGCGCGGCATAACATTCTTTATATTCAATCAGACGTGCGTCGTAAAAATGTACGCGAATAGACACAACGCGCACGCGAAGCCGAAGAAACGGTGGTCGGATGACTTTTGTCCGGGAGATGTGACGCTGTCCGCGGCGTCACTCTGTCCGGGAGAAGTGATGAATGCTGTGACCGTTTGGAAGCTCGTCGTCGCCTCCCACGGTACCTCGTGACCGACCGCGTCGTAGACGAGCGTCGCTGAACTATATTTTGCGGCGGCATCCCGCGACAGATCGTTGGGTATGATGTTGTCGTTTGTTCCCATAAACACCAAAGCGCGGATGTTCTCGAACGGAGCCGCCGCGTCGATGCGGCTCACGAGTCCGAGATGCGTCGTCGGGAGATAGCCGCAAAATATGAGCGCCACCTCGAACGTCGCGCTCGAAGTTTGCGAGAGAAACGTCGTTACGAAAGCTCCTCCTTGGCTGTACCCCAAAATGCCGTAAAAAGGCCCTTGGTTTGCGACGACCGCTTCTAAAGCATTCACCGAAAGCGAGGCGATATCAGGATCCGTCGTCGGCTCCCCTTTCCCGTTCGGTGGATCTGGGATCCATAAATGTCCGTCGTAACTTCCCGTGGGAAAAACAAACTCAATTTCTGGCAAAGCTGCGATGAGCGATTGCATACCGCGCGTATTTTCAAAGGAACCCGCCGTTTGGCCCCCTCCATGGAGGCAGAGGATCTTTCGTTGTTGTTGCCCATCACAACAAGAAGAACAACAGATGATGATGATGAATAGTAGGAGTGCTTTAGGGAAAACCCTGCGTTGTGAGACATAATACTTAAAAGAATTCATCATTGTTATTCGTTAATAACACGTCTTCTTCCTTGTTGTTGTTGTTGTTTCGACAACAACAGCAACAACAACAAAAGTAGTTGCAACCGTTCCTATAGCGTTCGCAAATAAAAAGTGCCAGACTGCTGAGTGAACTCTTTTTTCGTCTTTTTCGTCTTTTTGTTCTTTTTTGTGATTTTTGTTAATTTTTGTCTTCTGCGGCGGCGCTTTTTCTCGTCAGAAACAACTTTAATATCGAAGATTTGAGGAGAGAAAGGCGACAAGAACGACTATAAGTTATTGTTGTTGTTGTTCAGCATGAAAACCAGGAGGGAAGTGGACGACGACGATTCAGAAGACGACGTCTTTGAAGTCGATGATTTCTTCAACGAGAAGAAGAAAGAAATCGAAGTCAAAGACCCGCACTTGGTGTCGAAAGAAATTTCCTCGGTGTCGTTTTCGTTTTACGACCCGAAAGAAGCGCGAGAGATTTCGGTGAAAAGAGTCACCAATCCAGTCTTGTTCGATGCTCTGAATAACCCAGTCGTTGATGGATTATACGACCCGGCGTTTGGCCCGATCGAACAATTCGGCGTGTGCTCGACGTGCGGGTTATCGCAACACCATTGCCCGGGGCATTTTGGGCACATCGATTTGGTGGTTCCCGTGTATCACCCTTTGTTGTTTCCGACGGTGACGAAGGTGTTAAGATGCGCGTGTTTGAACTGTCACAAGTTTAAAATGCACACGGAACGGGTGAATATGTTCAGAGAACGATTGGATTTGATCGATAGAGGGGAATTAGAGAGTGCAGCGGATGTCAGTCAGTGGAAGTTATCGAAGAGTACGATGCGAGAGTTGAGCGAAATCGAAGAGGAAAATCGAAAAGATCGAGAGAACACGAGGAAGGAAGAAGGTGGGGAGGCACCGGAGATGATGGATTTGGACGCTAATTTAATGCCAAAGTTAGATAGTTTGACGAGGAAGAAGACGAAGAGAGGGAACCAGTACGTGCCTTTGGAGTGGACGACGTCGGCGTTGACGGCGAAGAGAGAGTTGATCGATTCGTTTTTCAAAAGCGTGCCGAAAGCGAGGTGCGAGAATTGCAGAGCGTTCGGTCCTGGTTTGAGCACGGAAGGATCCACTAAGATTTACAGAAAACCGTTGCCGAAGAAGCAGTTGGTGACCAACTTAGCGAACGGTATTGACGTGGATTTTTCGATGAAACAGTTGGCGAAAGCGGCGAGCGCGGAAGGGGCGGACGAGCAAGTGGATTCCGGCACCGTGGCGGAAATGACTGGAGGAACCGTCGTTGAAGGTAAATCAAAGAAGATTAAACAAAAGACGAAGAAGAACAGTAGGGATAGAAATAGCGATGGTAGTAGTAGTAGTAGCAGTTCTTCTGAAGACGACGACGACGACGATAGCTCGTCCTTGTCTTCATCGACGGACAGCGAAGAAGACAACTACGACGAAGGAGGATTTAAAGAGCGCTCGACGAAACCGATGTACGTGACACCAATTGAAGCGAGAGAGATTTTGAGAAGATTGTGGGGCAACGAGTTTGAATGGTGCGCGAGAGTGTGGTGCGCGAATGGTCGCGATCAAAGTTCAGATTTAACGACGAAAAGACAAGCCTCCAATCCGAACAGATTCTTCTGTCAAACTATTCTTGTGCCGCCGCCAAAGCTTCGACCGCCTTCGAAAATGGGCGATATGGTTTTCGAGCACCCGCAAAATACGCACTTGTGTGCGATAATTCAAGCCAATTTATCGTTAACTGAACTCTTTCGAACGCCGCCGACGGTTCCAGAACCTCCAGAAGTGCGCGCTTCGAGAGCCGTTCGAGCGTGGTTGGTCATTCAAGGTGGTGTGAATAGACTGATGGATGCCACTAAAGCGGATCGGATCCAAGATCGCGTTGGTATTGGAATTCGTCAACAGTTGGAAAAGAAGCAAGGTTTGTTTCGTATGAATATGATGGGGAAAAGAGTAAACTACGCGGCGAGGTCGGTGATTTCGCCGGATCCGTATTTAGGTACTGGCGAGATTGGCGTACCGCCTGTTTTTGCCAAAACCTTAACGTTTCCTGAACTTGTGACGCCCCATAACGTTGAACTCATGCGTGAGCTCGTAGAACGAGGCGCGGACGAACACCCAGGCGCGAACGCCGTCGAGGACGAACGCGGAAGGATTATCAATTTAGCGCGATTTTCCAAAGAAAAACGAAGAGCCATTGCGAAAACTTTGTTGTCGGTATCAGCCGCAAAAGATGCCGATGGGCGACCGCTTGCTAGGAAGGTCTACAGGCATCTACGCAACGGCGACATTATGCTCACGAATCGTCAGCCAACGTTGCACAAACCGGGGATTTTAGCCCATTGCGCTCGCGTCCTTCCCGGGCAAAGAACCATTCGCATGCACTACGCCAATTGTTCGACGTTCAACGCTGATTTCGATGGAGACGAAATTAACTTGCACTTTCCTCAAGATCATCAAGCGCGAGCGGAAGCATACGAAATTGTCAAAGCCGAGGAGCAATTCTACGCGCCGACGGACGGGAAACCGCTGAGAGGTTTGATTCAAGATCACATCTGCTCCGCTGTATTGTTGACGTGCAAAGACCGCTTTTATAACAAAGAAGGGTTCTCGCAAATCGTGTTCGCGGCTCTCGTGGATTTATGTGATCGCGAGAATTTGACAATTAAGTTGCCTCCACCTACGATTCTTAAGCCGAGACGGTTATGGACCGGTAAAGATGTCATGCGCACGATTTTAGACCACGTCGCGTATCAACGTCCCGGGGTTACATTGAAACACTCGTGTAAAACTCCGCACACGTTTTGGGGAAGTAAAGAGGAAGGTGACTTGATCGTTCGTCAAAATTACATCTGTACTGGCGTTGTCGATAAGAACGCGTTCGGTAAGTTTGGTTAAATACACGCCGTTGCTGAATTACACGGAAAGCAAATTGCCGGAAAGTTGTTATCGGTGTTGTCTCGATTACTCACTCTGTTCCTTCAACAACACGGGTTCACATGCGGGATGGACGATTTAGTTTTAGTCGCAGAATCTGAAGAGTTGCGCGTGAAGGAGTTGGCCAAAGCTGGCGCGGCAGCAAAATCAGCCGCGGAAGCGTTTGTACAAGTTAAGGATGTTCCCGAGATGGCGTTGCGTTCGGCGGTTTCCGCGAGAGTCACCGAACGTCCAGATTCCGAAGCCGCGCTCGATGCTCGCTCTTCTGGAGCGCTCAATCAAGTCACGTCGGCTACTGTCAAAGTTTGCCTCCCTAGTGGCACGAAGAAACCCTTTCACAGAAATTGCTTGTCCTTAATGACCATGTCTGGAGCGAAAGGCTCGATGGTGAACTTTTCACAAATCGCTGCCGCGCTCGGGCAACAAGAATTAGAAGGTCGTCGCGTTCCAAGAATGGCGAGTGGGAAAACGTTACCATGTTTTGCACCGTTTGATTGTGATCCGCGAGCGGGTGGATACATCAGCGACCGATTTTATTCTGGTTTACGACCGCAGGAATACTATTTCCACTGCATGGCTGGAAGAGAGGGTTTAGTCGACACGGCGGTGAAAACGTCACGATCTGGATATTTACAAAGATGTTTGGTTAAAAATTTGGAAGGATTGAAAGTTCACTACGATCATACCGTACGGGACGTCGATGGCACGATTGTTCAGTTCTTATATGGCGATGACGGCATTGAAGTCTCCAAAGGAGTCTACGCAAAAGAATTTGCGTTTGCGCTGGAAAACATCGAATCGTTAAAACTACAAAACAAATCCGCTCTGAGTGAGTTTGACGATAGCTCATCAAAGAAAGAGAATTCCAATCCCGAAGATGCATTCATGGATAAGAAGACGAGAGCATTTCCAGACGTGCCACGAAACGCATCCTCAGTTGTAGAACACGAGAAACGTTATTCCCAGTTCACGAGTTTAGGTATCTTACCAGAAAAGTTTGCAAAAGATTTGGACGATTTTTTGCACGTCACGCATGGCATTCCATCCGACGAAGAGTTTGAACAAGCACACAAAGTCACTCGTAAAGAGTTTGCAAAGATTATGAACTTGAAGTTTATTGCCTCCATGGCGAGCCCGGGCGAAGCCGTTGGCGTCGTCGCCGCGCAATCCGTAGGCGAACCGTCCACGCAGATGACCTTGAATACGTTTCACTTTGCCGGTCGTGGTGAAGCAAACGTGACGATGGGTATTCCTCGACTACGCGAGCTACTCATGGCGGCGAGCAGAAAGCCGACATTACCGGTGATGACCATGCCTCTGCGCAAAGATAAAATGGCTAAGAAGTATGCGGATAGGCTCGCGAGTCGGTTGCGCAAAGTGACTTTTGCAGAGTTGGTGCAAGATCTCTCGTGCGAGACGCGGTTGTACGCGGACGCGCCGTCTGATGGCTGTAAAGCGCGCGTGTGCGAAGTGAAGGTGAACATGAGATGCCCGGATGAATTTTCAAAAGCAAAAGGAAGCGTGACGTTTGAAGAGATGGAAGCGTGCTTCAAAGAAACCTACTTGGCGGAACTGTATGCAATCATCAAGAAAGATTGCAAGAAACGAGCAGAGCAAAGTGCTGATGTTCAGATCGTGAAATTAAGGCAACGATCTGCGACAGGTGCCGCGAGAAAACCGAGTGATATGGACGATGATGACAACGACGATGGCAAGAATACCGCAGACGACAACGACGAAGGCCAACCGAAGAAAAAAGGAGGTAGTGCAAAACTGAACGCAAAGGAACGAATCGAAAATGAAAACGACGCCTCCGACGACGAAGATAACTCTGACGACGAAGAAGGCGCGAAAGCAGATGCGAGAAAAGCTGATCGTGACGAGGAAGCGTACGGCGACGACGACAAAGTCAATGCGGGTGAATTTTCAGACGAAGACGAAGCACAGATTGCAAGGAAGATTAAAAAGAAGTCCTCTTCTGCAAAAAAGAAAAAGAAAGGTTCTGCAAAGTCTTCCGACGAGGATAAAGACGACGGTAGTCCGTCAGATTCAGATTCAGACGATTCAGATCAAACGGAAGTCGCGGAACCAGCTACTGCAGCTTCGAAAAAGAAGAAATCTTCGAAAAACGAAACTGCATCTTCACGAGAGAACGGTGGTTTACGCCAGGACTTATCCGATATCCAAGAAGCCGTCGTCGTCAACGCGAGCGCGAAAACGTTTACGGTCATCCTTGAGTTTGATTTAGCAACGCCATTACTTCTCTTACAAAACTTGCTCGATAATGCCGCGGCAAAGTCCAACATTCGATACACGAAAGGCATTGGCGGCGTTTTCGTCGTCGGCGACGAGCTCGACGGTACTTTAGCGGTCCAATGCGATGGTGTCTCCTTCGATGCCGCGTTTGCAAACGAGGATTTAGTCGACGTTAATCGTATCAAAGCGAACGACGTTTGGCAAGTTCGGTTAACGCTCGGCGTCGAAGCCGCGAGACGAACACTCGTAGATGAAATTTCAGGGGTGTTTGGTGCCTATGGCATTGGCGTCGACGCCAGACACTTGTCGTTGATTTCAGACTTCATGTGCCAGCAAGGCGGGTACAGACCGTTCTCACGAGTTGGTATCAACGATTCCACGTCTCCATTTTTGAAAATGACGTACGAGACGGCCACAGCGTTCTTGACAGAAGCCGCTATAAGGGGTGATGTCGATAAATTAAAAAATCCGTCCGCAGCGATTGTTTTAGGTAAAATGGTCAACGTAGGTACAGGAAGTATCGGCTTACAATACGACGCCAAACGGGCGACAAAAATGGAAGAAGAGATGCGCTCGATGGGCATAGAGCCGGTAAAAAAGTTTGAACGAACACCTCGAGCAGCTGCGGTGAAAAAAGAAAGACATACGACGACGCCGTCCGAAAAGCTTACATTCAGCGCGCTTAAAGCGACTCCCAAAAATAAGCACGTCACGTTTGAAGATTAGCTATAGATCGAGAGTGTGCAAATTATGAATAGTTGTCATCCATCAATTGCTCCTTTTAGTGTATAAATAACGCGAAGAAATGATGGAGTTAACCCCTCCTTACTCGATTTTTTTTATCATCTCCACGATTCTTTTAGCTTGCGCGGAAGCGTTACCGACATACGTCGCCGGCGTCATTGCCGCCAAACTATCAATCGCATCTTGCGGGATATCCAACGACTTCACAAACTCCCGCATACCTTCTTGGTTCACTCTTTTCCCTCTCGTCAACTCTTTCAGCTTCTCGTACGGTTTCTCCACGTCGTGCCTTCGCATAACAGTTTGGATCGGTTCCGCGAGGACTTCCCAGTTGACGTCCAAATCCGCCGCCATCGCCGCCGCGTTGACATCCAACTTCCCTAAACCTCTCGACGTACTTTGATATGCCAACAAGGAGTGGCCAAATCCAACGCCCAAGTTACGCAACACGGTAGAATCTGTCAAATCTCTTTGCCACCTGGATACTGGTAATTTTGCCGATAAGTGCGCAAACAATGCGTTGGCAATCCCCACGTTCCCTTCCGAGTTTTCAAAATCGATCGGATTCACCTTGTGAGGCATAGTGGATGATCCAACTTCACCAGCGATAGTTCTCTGTTTAAAATAACCAATGCTAATGTAGCTCCATATATCTCTATCCAAATCCAAAATAATCGTGTTGTATCGCTCAATCGAGCCGAACAATTCCGCCATATAATCGTGAGGCTCGATTTGCGTCACGTAGGGGTTAAACGTTAAACCCAAACAAGTCACAAACTTTTCTGCGACGGCTTGCCAATCTACGTTTGGATACGCGGACATGTGCGCGTTGTAGTTCCCGACTGCACCCGCCATCTTGCCGTACAATGGCACCTTGGGAATCTGAGCGCGTTGTCTCGCCAATCTGTACGCCACGTTCGCCAGCTCCTTCCCTAAAGTCGTCGGCGATGCCGGTTGACCGTGCGTTCTCGACATCATCGGTACATCAGCATTCTCTACCGCCATCGTAGACAAAGTATCCACAATTTTATCCATTTCTGGCAACAAAACTTCCACGCCGTCTCTCAACATAATAGCGTGCGACAAGTTGTTAATATCCTCAGATGTGCACGCGAAATGGACAAACTCTAGCGCCTTTTTCAACTCCGCGTTCTCTTTCAATGCGTCCTTGATCACGTATTCGACCGCTTTCACGTCGTGATTCGTCGTGCGTTCGACTTCTTTCACCTTCATCGCTTCGCTCGGCGAAAAATTCTTCAAATAGTTCTCTAAAAACTGATTGGCTTCGTTGGAAAATTTTTCCACCTCAAACACCTCGGGGATTTCCGAGAGGGTTTGTAACCATCGGATTTCCACCGTCACGCGTGCTTTAATCAACGCGTACTCGGAAAAAGCAGAGCGCAAAGATTTCGTTTTCGAACCGTATCGACCGTCGATCGGGGAAATGGCGACGAGCTCGGAAAGCGCGTCCAAGTTTTCCGCCGCAGCCACCTTGACAACCCCGCGACGATGATGGTTTTCTCGAGGACTCTGCTTTCGTTGTTTAAAAGTGGATGACGCTCGGCGTCCGGAAGCAGAGACATCGACGCGATGCAAGAGAGCGCACGATGGAGTGACGGATGCCGCAATCATTTTCTATTCGCGATGGGCTTTAAAATGTGCGGGGTATCAAAGGAAAGCGCGCGTTGGTGGTTTTTCTTTTGCGGGAGAAAAGGCAGAAATTTTTTTTTTGAATGATTTTGAATCCGAGACCAAATGAGAAGAGGCCAAGAGGGAGAGAGTGCGAAACGTATAAAACACATATAATACAAAACATTTATTTCTAAACCGAGACTACTTCGTCGTCTTCTTCTAATTCTTCTTTCGCGATGAACTCTCTGAACCTGGACT
>Ga0115554_1001663_pt1 | contig 15671 bp, 10 predicted proteins | sample COGITO_mtgs_1104_3_FD_87283 | JGI IMG/M metagenome (GOLD analysis project Ga0115554, IMG submission 87283) | Pelagic marine microbial communities from North Sea - COGITO_mtgs_110404 | ecosystem: Environmental > Aquatic > Marine > Epipelagic | place: Germany:Helgoland, sampling site Kabeltonne... | reverse complement strand
TCTCACTGAGAAGAAAAGACGACTAAAAATGGCTGGCGCAGGAGAACTCCCGCCTGGATTCGGTGGCATGCCCGGCGGTAACGGCATCCCCGGCGGAGGAGCGCCGTTCGACGTGGAAAAAATCCGCCAAATGCTCGAAGACCCTTCCATAAAAGAAGCCGCAGAAGCGATCGCTTCGGACCCTGCGTTTAAACAAATGCAAGAGAACATGGCTTCACAAATCGCAAAGATGCAACAATCCGGCCAAGCGTTAGGCGCAGGACCATCGTCTGCAGCTGAATTGCAACAAATGATGATGCAAGGCGGCGTTCCCGGTGGTGGGATGATGGGGCAAGGCGTGGACCCACAACAAGCGATGCAAGCGATGGAAGGCGTGATGAAGAACCCGGCGTTCGCGCAGATGGCGCAGAAATTGGGCGAGCAAATGATGCAAGACCCGACGATGCAATCGATGATGAGCGAGATGAATAACCCGGAAACGACGAGAAAGATGAAAGAGAAGATGGATAAGTTGAAAGAAGATCCGGAGATGGGACCGATTATGAAAGATATCGAACAAGGCGGACCGCAAGCGATGATGAAGTATTGGAACGATCCGGAGACGTTGAAGAAGATCAACGAGGCGATGGCGGATGTCATGCCTGGGATGGGAGGGATGATGCCACCTGGGTTTGGAGGTGGTGGTGGCCACGCGGATGTCGCCGAACAGATGAAGAATTTGAACGTAGATAATGAAGAAGAAGAGGAAGAAGAAGAGGACGAAGAGGACAGCGTGTTGACCGCGGCGAGCGCCGGCGACGTCGAGTTGTTGAAACAATTGATCGAAGAAAAGGAGGACGTGAACAAAAGCGACGGGGAAGGGCGAACGGCGTTGCACTTTGCCGCTGGGTACGGAGAAATGGAGTGCTGCAAGATGTTGATTGAAGCCAAAGCAGACGCTTCAGCCAAGGATAAGAATAACAACACGCCGATGCATTACGCCGCCGGATACGGGAGAGTAGATATCGTCGAGTTGTTGGTTGAAGCCGGTGGAAGCGTGACGACGAAGAATGTGGACGGGAAGTCGCCGTTGGACGTGGCGAAACTGAACGACCAAGAAGACGTCGTCAAGGCGTTGGAGAAGGACGTTTTTCTTTAATCATTTTCATCATCACTTTTGATATTCAGTCGTCGAAGAAGAGAGAGCTTTTACTTACATTGTACTAGATTTAATAATAATAATAATAAGACATCGAGTATCAACTCGATAAACAACAACAACAACAACAATAACAACACGTTCTTCTTCTATTAGTAATTACAACTTTTCTTTGTTTATCAAATAAGATCTTTACACATCAACACCTTCCGTTTCCTCAAAATGATATCCAACGGCGACTTTAAACTCATATCCGTCAACAACTCTTCGTACCCTAACTGTTTATACAACGAAATCCCCGGAATGTTATCTTCGTAACAGTGCAAACAGAGCAAATTAAACCCCCACTTCTTGGCGACGTTTTCACTCTCTCTCAATAACTCCGTCGCGACGCCCATTTTCCTATACTCCTCGTCCACGCACATGCACGACACGTACGCGTATTCGCTATTCGCTTCCTCCAAGTCTTTAAATTTCATTATCGATCGTCCAATGAGAACATCTCTTTGCACCGAAACCTCCGCCACGCCGACGATGTTACCGGTATCGTTTTCGCCTTCCTTCGTTTTGTTTCCTCCCATGATATTCTCGCTGTTCGTTTTCTTCATCACCGCCAGCGGCGCGAACCGATCTTGTTTCACGTATCTAAACTTTTCGAGTAAAGTTTCGTCCACGTCGCCTTGGAATAAAAACATCGACAGTTGATCTAACGGCGAGTTTGGTCCTAAAATCGGCGTGAAAAAACACTTCGCTTGTAAGTTGCTCATCTCTTTCAGTTGGTTTTCGGTCACGTGTGTTGCTTTCGACAGACTTTTCTTCTTCGCGTTTAAGTTACTGGAAATGGTTTTCGTGGTTGTCGTGGAGGTGGAGGACGATGCGTTTGCTCCTTTTATTAACTTTTGCTGATTCGTAGTAGTATTACGATAGTAATAAAAACGAGGAGCAGGAGGACGTAAACGACGACGCGTCCTCGCAGTCCTCGCAGCAGCAGTTGGTGTTGTTGTTCTTGGTGTTGGTGTTCTCGTCGTCGTCGTCTGAATCATCGTCCTCGTCATCCTCGTCCAAAGTTTTTTTTTTGTAGAAGAGAAAGAAGAAAGGAAAACGAGAAAAAAACCGACGAGAGAGACGAACGAGAAGAAGAGAAATTTTTTGTCACGATGAAACTCGATTTTTAAAGAAAAAAAACACTTGAAAATTTTGTTAAGCTCTCGTCGTCGTCAGTAGTATTCAGCCTCTCTTTGTTGAGAAGAAGAAGAAGACAAGAAGAAGAAGAAGAAGAATCCTCCTTTTCCTCCTTCTGTCCTTCTTAACTTCTCCTAAACGAGTTTTGTTGTCGTTCGTCTCTCCTCTCTCGTCCTCCTCGGTGTCGTCTGAATCGTCTGAATCGTCGTCGGGAATTTTTTTGTTTACGAGGGGGCGTTTGAAGCGCGGAGGACACGCGCGAGGACATCATCCACAACAACAAGAAGAACAAATACGATTCAGACGACGATTCAGACGACGACCGGTGGTAAAACGAGTAAAAATGAATAACGCTCGCGCTGTTTCCTCTTCGAATGAAGAAGAAGACCAAGAAGCGAAGAAGGTGGTGACGTTTGTCACCGGAAACGCGAAGAAACTGGAAGAAGTAAAATCGATATTAAAATTAGCCTCAACAGACGAAGAAGAAGAAGACAACAAAGGAGGAAAAAAAATGATGATGAAAATTAATTTAATCTCACGATCGATCGACTTACCGGAACTCCAAGGCGATCCGATCGATATCGCCAAAGAGAAGTGCTTGTTAGCTTCGAGAGAGATAGAAGGACCAACTTTAGTGGAAGATACGAGTTTATGCTTCAACGCGTTGAAAGGGCTACCCGGGCCGTACGTGAAGTGGTTTTTAGAAAAAACCGGATTGGATGGGTTGAATAACATGTTGCTCGCGTACGAGGATAAAACGGCGTACGCGCAGTGCGTGTTCGCGTATTGCGAGGGCGGCGAGAAGAGCGCGGAGGAAGTGGAGGTGTTCGTCGGGCGGACGAACGGGAGGATCGTAAAAGCGAGAGGTAAAACGGAGTTTGGATGGGACGCGGTGTTTGAACCGGACGAACAGAGAGATGTTGACGAGAAGAAGACGTACGGAGAGATGGAGAAGGAGGAGAAGAATGCGATTTCGCACCGGTTTCGAGCGTTGGAAAAATTGAGAGAGGCAAAGTTTCGATGATGATACGTTGTTGATAAAAGAAAGATGACTGACCCTCGAGAAATGTATGGTAGTTCAACGACGACGATTCTGATTCTGATTCTGACGAAGAACGCGTGTATTTGTAGTATTAATAATATTATTAACTGGTAATAGTACGTAGTTATAGATGGTAGTTAAAACTTAAGTAGTAGGTATTTACATTTCGGCTTTCGCGTCGCACGCTTCGGTTTCGCCGTTACCGATGAAGCAAAAGATAGTCTCTTGCATCCCGTTCGGGTTACGGCAATAATTAGATTCTAAACCTTGGTGAGGGTTGTCGTTCGGCGTGATCGTCGTTTGGACCCAATTTTTGCACTCCATCCCGGATCGAGTGTGGGTTTGTTTACCTCTGTACGTCAACCCGTTTTCGATGACAGTTTCGTCGTCTGGATCTTGCACGTCCAAGTCCGGATCCTCGCCATCTAATTCATTTTGCAACTCTTCGATGTGGCTTTGCTCGGAGGTCGCATCGACCGAATCCGCATCATCTTCCGGCTCCGGCCCCATTTCAGCATTGGTTTCTCCTTGTTCTTCTTGTTTTTCTTCGGCGGTTTCGGGGGCGGCGGTGCTGTCTGTGGCCTCTGTTGGCTCTTTATGCTCGTCTTCATCGATCGATTGGTCCGACTCTTCGTTCACTTGAATTTCTTGAACATCGCTTTCGTCCGCAACGTCGGCTCCTTCGTCTAACGATTCGTCTTCACCGAGTTGTTGTTCCGCCGTCGCCATCGTGTCTTTGCACGTCGCCGCCGGTCCCATGTCCGGCATGGCGCACTTGAATCGCGCGTGGAACGCAGATGCACCGGAGAACATCATGCCTTGGTTTTGTGTCGACGCTTGGCCGGTGAACGAAGACACGTCTTGAGCAAACGACTTGGCGCGTTGGAACATGCCTTGCATGCCGTCCCATTTCGAAGAGCCGGTGTTCCACTTCCCAATGGCTTGGTTAAACTGCTCGGCGCCTTCAAATTGGCTCACAAAGCTTTCCACCTTCGACGTGTCCCAATCTGAAATGTCTTGGTTGAAGTTAATCGCGTCTTTGAACATGCCTTGCATGGTCTTCGCTTTACTCGTGTTCCATTTGGAAATGTCCGCGTTGAACGCGGCGTTGCCGTTAAACATGCCTTGGAAGCTTTCCACGTTCGAGACGTCCCAGTTCGAGATGTCCGAATTGAACAACCGACAACTGTGAAACATTTGGTACGCACTGGTCAACGAGGACGTGTCCCATTCGGACAAATCACCGTTAAATGCTTCTTTACCTTTGAACAACTCTTGCATGTTCGTGACTTTGGAGACGTCCCAATCCTTCATGACGCCGAATTGCGACTTGGCGGCAAAGTGTGGGCAATTCCCATCGTTCGGCGCTTCTTGTAAGCATTTGTTCACGGCTTCTTTAATGTTCGCGTTGTTTAACTCTTTCGGCGCTTGCAACGGTTCGCACAATTCCGCGACGTTATTTCCAACGTAACAATAGATGGACTTTTGGTTGTCCGGGTTACGGCAAAAGTTACCGGACAAATCGCCATCCGGGTATTCGAACGCGGTGCGTTGCGTGAATTGCCACGCGACGCACTCTTTGCCAGTTTTGGAGAACGTCTGGAAGCCTCTGTACGAGGTACCGTCGCCGTCGAGGACTTCAACCGCCGGGTCAAAGTTACCTTTTTTCTTCGCTTGTTTTTCTTCTTCTTCGTTTACTTCCGGAGTCTCGTCAAACCCGACGCCGGCTTCGTTATTCGGTGCGTTCAACCTTTGCTCTTCCGATTGTAAAGCGTCCGCTTCCGTCCTCAACGCGTCCGCCGTTTTCTCCACTTCTTGCAAAATATCAGTGAACGAGTTTTGTTGTTGTTCCGTGGTGGCTTGTTGCACAGACGCCGCGACGACGTTGGCGTCCGGCTCCGCGGATTCCTCCACCGAACCGCCTCCGAGCGGGTCGCACAACTCGGATTGGCCACCGCCAACGTAGCACCATATCGATTCCTGAGCACCGTGTGGGTTACGGCAAAAGTTTTCCTCTAAACCTTCGGTCGGGTTATCGTCCGGAGTGGAGGTGGTTTGCACCCACTTCTTACACTCGACGCCAGATTTCGACTTTGTTTGTTTCCCTCGGTACGCTTGACCGTTTCCGACGACGCGTTCGTCGTCCGGCGATTGCGGTTGAACCATTTGTCCATCATCGGCAAAAGATCCGTCCGGATCGTTGTTATTTCCGCCAGTTTCACCTTGGAACTGCATCGGCTCTCTCGACCCGATCGTATCGTCCATCTCGTCCGCGGTTGGCCCGTCCGTCACCGGCACTTCCTCCGTGATGATAATCTCCCCGACTTGCGGCTCTTGCGGGTTTGAAGACTCGTCGCCATCCGCGCGCGGCAATTTTGCCTCTTCCTCGGCTTGCGCCAACTCCCGTTCTAATCGTTCCACTTCCTCTTCGTCTTGTGTGAGAAGAACGTTCTTAAAACCCAGCGGTTCGCACTTCTCCGTTTCGCCTCCGCCGACGAAGCAAAAGATAGTCTCTTGCTGTCCTTGCGGGTTCCGACAATAGTTCTCGTATAAACCATCGTTCGGGTGATCGTCTGGGTGCATGGTCGTTTGCACCCAGTTCTTGCAGTCTTTCCCGGTGACTGATTTCGTTTGTTTCCCGCGATATTGCGTGCCTTTTGCGTCGATTAAGAGTTCGCTTTCGTCAACACCATTTTCAGAGAAGTTTTGTGTTCCTCCCGCGGTCTCAAATTCTTCTTCGCCTCCTCCCAATCTGCTGGTATTGAACATCCTCAAAGACGAAGAAGACGAAGACGAACTGGTGGAAACAGCCAACGCGCTGCCGCCGACGCACAAGGCACCAATGGCGACGACAAACTTCTTCGTCGTCGCGTGGTGCGTTTTTGTTTTCGTTTTATTCAAAATCGAACCACGGAACAATTCGTCGTCATCGGGAGATGGAGCGACAAAAGTATTCGATTCGAGATCATCGCGTTGGTGATGTTGCTTCTTAGAAAGAAGCGAAGAGGTTTCGTCGTTGTTAAACATTATATTCTATTATATATTCGCGAATAGACTACTCGATTTTGTGTGTGTGTATATATAATAATCAGAGAAGAAAGATAGAAAGGTCGTCTTCTGTTGTCAAACGCGAATGAATGAAGAATGAAGGCCACAACGACGCGCGGCTTTTTTAACAAAACCAACAACGCTCTTAACAAAAACGAGGAGTTTAGGAGTTTAGGGTATCAAATGCTCAGAAAAATCAAAAAGGAGAGAAAAGGAGAGAAAATTCAAAAAAGGAGCGAATGCAGAAAAGTAAAGCAGACGAGTTCTTCTAAACACTTTAATCGTTTTCATCATCATCGTACTAATAATAATAATAACTTTGTCAAAGTGGTGAGAGGAAGACAACCTAAAGAAGAAGAAGTGTATTGAGGATGACGACGACGACGAATAATACTATACACTCGAAGTCGAATTTTTTAACCGAGTACGAAAAAGAAAGAAACGCGCGAGTGATGCGAAACGAACTGTTGATGCGTCGTTTAGGATTGTCCGACTTTGATTCGCACATGCATCGTAACGCATCATCTTCTAAAAACAAAAGAGAAGAAGAGGATGATTCATCCGATGAGAAGAAGAAGAAGAAGAAGAAGAAGAAGAAAAGGCGCGAAAGAGAAACTGACGACGTTGAAAAAGTTGTCGGTGTTCGAAGATCGTCTTCGCGATTAAAACGAGGAGGAGGAGGAAAAGGAGAAACTGACGAACAACAACAACAAGAAGAAGACAAAGACATCAAAGAAGACAAAGAAGAAGAATTCAAAGAAAGAGACGAAGAACAAGAACGAAAACATCGCATCGCAGAGCAGGAGTTTTCGTACAGAAACAAGATGAAACAGAAGAAACAGACCATCGTGGGCACGGCGTCGTATCAACACACGTTGATGAGAGTGCGAACGATGACGGAACCGAAATTAAGGAACAGGATGCATGCGATATCGCGAGCGAAAGGGCAACACTGCGTAACGAAGATGCGTTTGTTCGCGAGGATATTGTTTTTAGAAGGATACGAGGAACTCGCCGAGGAGTGCGCGGAGGAGTTAAGCGAGTTGATTGGGATTCTAGGAGACGCGAAAGATGACGAAACGAGGGAGGTTGAAGAAGAAAAAGTTTTGGAAGAAGAGGAAGAAGATGACGAAAACGATACTAATAACAAAGAAAACGAAGAAGAATTTTGTAAGCAATTTCATTGCGGGCAAAAGACAAACTTGGACGATCCTCAGATTTTTAAGCGTGTCGTCGACATCGAAAGTCACGCGAGAACGATGAGCAGCGGCGGCGAGAATAAAGACGGAGAAAAGGACGAAGACGTTTACCATCGAGCTTGCCTATCGATGTCGAAAGGCAAATCCGGGATGTTGGATAAAACAGGGGGGGTCACTTTTGTTCTCAACGAGGACGGCACGTACGACGTGGTTAAATCGTCGGTATGAAAGACGAAAAAGAAGACGAGGAAGCAAGAAGTCTCTTGTGTAAAATCAATGTTAATAATCAGTAGCAGCGGCGGCGGCAGCAAACAGTAGCGGTGAAATACAGCAATCTGTGCATAACGAACAAGATACTACAACCTAAAATTATTTCTAACATCTATTATACCACTACATCTACATTTCCTCTTCTCTTTCTTCTTCCTTCTTACTCGTCGTATTTCGGACAAACGAATTCGCGCTCGCGAAGGACATCATAGCCATAGCCGAGAAAACAGCACATATCACGTAAGATTCGTACACCGCGTCTTTCAGAACCAAATAATCCAACGCCCACGTCATCGCAGGTTGTAACAAAAAGTACCTCGCAGTTATGTTTGGGCCTAAAAGTTTCGAACTCTTTGCGAAAATGATCAAATTCATCGCGCTCGGAAAGAACGCGCCGAAGAGCACGGCGTATAAACCATCGGAAGATAACGTCCAAATATCTTTCGCGGTTCCGTGGGCGATTAAACCAACGATGAGTAACCAAAACGCGCCTATACCGGTCATCGCCGCGTTGACTACCTCGATTGGTATCTTTGCGTTTATAATCATTTTTTGCATGACAATCGCCACGGAGCTCGCCAACGTGTTGGTCAACATCCATATCGCGCCGACGACAACGTTCGGCGCTTCGTACTCTTTCGGGTCCCCAAACATCAACGCACCTTTATACGAACACACGACGGCAACGCTAATCGTCACGAACAAAATCGCCAAAACTTTCATCACGTTTTCCGGATGCTCTCGATTCACCTCTCGAAACGAAAAGTGTTCCACTCGCAACAACGCCGAGAAGAAAAACGTCAACACGGGCGTCGTCAACACCAACGCCGAGGTCACGTCCGGCCCCGCGTTCGCGTTCGCTAAGACTACCGATCCTCGTATCAGAGCTAATATTGCGCCTAAAACTATGGAAACTGCGACTATTTGCATCGATGTCACCCCATTTTCATCTTTTGTCTTCTTTGTTGCATCATCGTTCGCCTGTTCCGCCGTCGCCGTCACCACCACCTCCGTCGTCATCTCATCCGTCGTCATCTCCTTCCTTTTCCTCTTCTTCCTCCTCTGTCTGACATAAAAACAATACATCGTCAGTAAAACACACGCCAACATCTCTCTGTAAAAGGATAAAACCATCGCTCTCGTTGAACTTCTCAAGGCGACCGCGAAGACGATGTGCATTCCCATCCAGTTCAGTTGCGAAAGGAACAAGAGGACGTGCGTTTGGATGGATTTGGATTTGTTGTTTTTGTCTGAGTCGTCGTCGTCTGAATCATTTTTGTCGCTCTTTTTTTCAGCAACATTTTGCGCGACAACAATTTCAGCGTGAGCTTTAGCACTGGGAGAGAAAGTTTCACTCTTCTTCATCTCTTCATCTCTTCATCTCTCCATCTTCTTCATTAGAATAACTGTGTGACATAAGAGGAAAAGTCTCGCGACAAAAAATCTGTTGCTTTTTCGGATGGATTTTTGGATAAAATCGAGCACAAAAAACACGCTTTGTGAGCGACGAGTTTAGGATGAAGCCACGCACTACTCAAACGACGACGACTTTCACCACCACCACCATCAAGAACAACAGTTGTTTTCCTCATGTTCGTCGTAAAAGTCTGTGTCGTAAAAGTCGTTCGGAGGAAACATCATCACGGAGAAGAAGAGCAAACAACAACAACGACGATGACTTTGACGACGGAAACGACGATTTTGTCAAAGCGTTGAGGGACGAAGCCTCTCGAGGATGTTCCGAGTGTTACTTCCCTCGAGAGAAAGACCGAGCGGAAAATGTTTTTAATGCGTGCTTTCCCGCTTTCATCAGGTCGAAACCGTTTGGAACCGCGTTACTCGTCGGCGCGGAGACCGGCGAGGTCGTGGAGCGTTTCGTGTCCTCGTGTGCTGCGTTTGAAGGAGAAGGGGCGAAGTTGGCGACGGTTGTGGACGTATCGGAAAAACAGCTCGATCGCGCGATGGAGAAAGTCCCGGACGTGGGAATATCAGGAAACGAGAAAGGCGCGAAGTATTTCCAACTCTCCGAGATGAGTTTAGAGGAAGTGAAACCGTATTTCGGTCCGTTCGACGCGATCGTCTTCAACGACACGTTCGAACAGTTTCCGGAAAAGAAGAGGAAAGAGACGCTGGCGAGAGCGGCGAATTTATTGAAACAAACAACCTCGTCGTCGTCGTCGTCGTCGGGAAGTGATGAGGGTGGCGTAAACGAGGCGACGTCTAGGATTGTTATTTCGTCCAGGGAGACCAGAGAAGGCGACGAGAGTTACGCGAGATTGAAAAGGGAGGAGCTGGAGGCGTTAGTAAAAGGATTGCCGTTAGCGTGGACGGAGGAAGAGGCGAAGAGAGGGAAAGCGTTAGATTTGAGCAGCGATAGTAATATAGATAATAGAAGTAGCAGCAGCAATAGCAATAGCAATAGCAACAACAACAACTCGATAGGAAACAACAACGTCCAAAACGACGACAACGATTTAGACGCCACGAGAGTTTTATACTTGACGGAAAACTATAAACTGGCGAAACCTCTTCACATGCGAGCTAAAGTCGTGAGAGGTTTCGGTCGCGGCAGCGCCGAGATGGGTTTACCGACGGCGAATTTGGATCCCGCCGAAATCTCTCTGAACTGGCAAAAGGAGTTGAACGACGATACCGTCGACGTGAAAAACATTCCATTGGGAGTCTATTTCGGATATTGTCAGTTAGAAGGCGACGAATCGGGTAAAAAAATAGCCGTCTTAAACGTCGGTCGACGCCCTTCGTTCGTCGACAAGAAAAACTACGAAAACGACGTCACGGTTGAAGTGCACTGCGTGGAGAAGAACGAGGACAGACTCGCGTTTGAGAACGGGAAGAAACAGTTTTACGGAGAAACCATGTCCGTGGAATGCCTCGGTTTCGTGCGACCGGAGATGAAATTTAACGGATTAGATGAGCTCGTCACGAGGATTAAAACCGACGTCGGTTTGTCCAAGAACTCGCTGATGAAGATGGGAATTTAAGGACGACGAGTACAGTTGTCTTTGTTGTTACGCTATATTATTTTTATTAAACACGTATCAAAACGTTTCGAGTAAACGAGGGATGGTACCATCAAAACATCGTTCGCTGGACAAGTTTGTCTGTCCTGTAATCTTTTACGAACGCGTTCATCACTTCTTTATAATTTTTACATCATTCTCATCCCGTTTACTTGTACTTTGTTCTTTCTGTTCTTCTAAATTATATATAGATACACGCGTGTACGTGCACGTTTCGTCGTGCATAATCTCGAGACGATACGACCTTTGTCTTTTACAAGCGAGCAAGACATTTTCAAGTTAAGCATCCTTCATCTTCGTCTCGATGAACACATCCAGCGCACCTCCCGGTTTCCCGTCCACCAAATGACTCCCAGTCTCTTTCTTCGAGTACAACAACTCGTTCGTGTCTAATCTCAAAACCTCGAAAGCGCCTTTTCTCCACAAGGCGTTTTCCCCGTTCGGAATCGGCTTTTCGGCTTGGTTTTCAATCGCCCAACCTTGTCCTTCCGGAACGGTTTTTTTCAAAATCTCGTTATCGTTCATGGTAAAAGTAAACTTCCCCGGGTACGCCGCGTCTGCTTTATCGATGAGCATTTTAACGCGGGGGAGGTAGTTTCACTTTTCGCAGTATTCGATGTGGATTGGGATCGACGACGCGGAAATTTTGATCGAAGAAGATCTCTTGTTTGAAAAGGAAAGGGTAGATTTACGAGTAAGTTTTCTTGGGGAAGGTGCGACTGCGCGCGCGAAAGATAAAGTTTGAGACGATGCCATCATCTCTGTCTTCTTCTTCTTAAATATATATATATGTGTGTGTGTTGTGATATATATATATATATACGTGTATGTGAAGTGAAGATTTTTCTCCCCTTGAAAAAAGGGACGATTGAACGCAAAACACAAACACGTGTCAGGTTCACACTTTCTCTCTCTCCCTCTCTCTTTCTCTCTGGACTCTTTCGCTCTCTCTCGCTGTCCAAATCTTTCGCTTTTCTCTCTGGGTTCGAAAAAAAAAGAGGAAAAAAAAATCGAATCAAATTTCTTTTCGAAAAAGCGGGGATTTTTCCAAGAATCCCACCACTTTTTGTTTCTCCCGTTATTATTATTACGTGGAATTATTCTCTCTCTCTTGCGCGTATACTCTAAAGAGAGGGTTGGAGAAAAGGGAGAAGACAAGCGCGTATAAAAGTAATAATAATAATAAGAGAGAGAGAGAAAGAAAGAACAGTTTTGATAATACGCAGAATAGATGAAGCGGAAAAGTCTCGAGCATACACAAACGACGACGACGACGGTTCAAGCTCACGAAGATTATGATGGTGGTTTAACCGAGTTGCAAAAAAGCATCATACGCGAGCAACAACAACAACAACAACAACACGAAGTCCCACCGTGGTACGTGGAAGAGGAACAGATGTTTTTACAGCAAGAAGACGCGTATTTCGAAAACCAACGACGACTCGAGAATTCAAGACCAAAGCTGGCGGTTATCATATGCGACGACAACGAAGTCAACTTGAAAATTTTAACTCGATTGTTTTCGAAAGTGTTCTTTCGGGAAGTGAAAGTCATCCAGTGCAGAGATGGGTTGGAAGCGATCGAAGCGTATAAGAGTATGAATGCTAATGCTGATAATAGTCACGACAGATTGGCAATGATCGTGATGGATTTTCAAATGCCAAAGTGCGACGGGTTATCGGCGTGTAAGTATATTCGAGCCATGGAAAAATTCAAGCAGGAGGAAGAAAACGCGATGATAAATCAACCGAAACGGCTGCCTTTTGAACAAAAGTATTTCGAAAAAGTTCCGATTTTGATGTTCACAACTGAGTTTCACATGATTGTACCTGCGTTAATCGAAGGCATCGTCGACGATCGATTGGCGAAACCGTGTTCGTGTAAAGATTTCGTTCTCACCGTGCATAAACACATGCCAAATTTTATTTTCGACGAGTACGCGGATATGCTCGTTCCGTTAGGGGAGAACGCCCTTTTGAAACGAAAGTATTCCTCGGAAGCGTGTTTGAGCGGGATGCTGTTGGAGGGGTCTTCGAACCTGGATAGTGACGTCTCGGCAATGTCGACAGACAACGGCGTCTTAGAGCAAACGAAACGAAAAGGAAGCGGAAGCAGCAACAACAAAAATACGAAAAATACCGGGAAGGAAGACGTGTGCTTCTACGACGTCGCCGAAGGCGACATATCCGCAGAAGAGGATGACGATGATGACAACGACAATGATGACGATATTCAGCATAAGCAAAACATGGAAGAGGCGAAAAAAAACGCGCGTTGGAATTTATTCTCTTTCAGCCCGAAGAGAAAAGGAAGGAAAGTACAAACGAAGGAGAAGACAGAAGATGATGTGAGAGTTGATGGAAATAATACTACCTACAAAAGAATGAAGCGGCAGCGAGGGAATAATAATAGCACCATCATTCCGAGCTCTGGTTTCACGGGCGGCAAGAAGCGACTATCGCTCGATTCCTACATTCGCGCCGCTCGGAAAGTATGGACGCAAACCAAGTCGCGCTTAGGCGGCATCAATAATCGTAGCAACGGCAAAGAGAAACAAACGCGCGCGTTTGTGGTGGTCAAAAACAACGCTTCGACGCCTGAACTCTCCACGTTGGACTTACCGAAGCGTGATAATTTGCAATATTATCAGCCTTCCCGCAGAAACGGTACCGCGTGTATATACGATACCATGTAACTTAGAGATGTAATTTTGTTTTAATTTTAGTACAGCACATTACAAAAAATAGCATTTACTTAAACGATACCGTCTTCTCGTTCTTTGCAGAAGACTCTTTCTTGCGTCGAAAACTCCCGAGGAATGATGGTGATGAAGAGTAACGCAGACCATCCTTCTTTACAAAAGACGACGACATGGCAGAAAACATCGGTGCTTTCAGCGTGGTTTTAGAGTTATTCTTTCGTCCAGTTCTATTACGAAGAGAAGACTCACGAGCAAGTACGGCTACTTGCGCGAAACGTTTCGGTGCTCCCAAGACAGGTTTCATAATATCACCCATCACAAACTTATCTTTTTGTCCGCTTTCAAACTTCGCGTCCTCTACCGCTCGAGACATGCCAGGCACCGTCATTGTCGTCGATCTGGTCTGATTCGCCGTGATGTTGAGAGACGCGTTGAGTTTTGATAAGTCTTCGCTCAATTTCATAATATTTTCTTCGTCACTCGCGACGGCTACTTCTTCGCTCGTCAAATCGTCTCGAGAGAGCGCTTGCATGAGCGCTTGCGTGGTTTTGCGAGCAGACTGTTCAATAGTAGCAATGTCTTCAATCTCGTCGTTGTCGTTCCTTCTCGTTACGCCGTGATTCTTCTCGCCTTTCATGCCCCATCTCCCGTTGAGGAAGCACTCTTTCTTGGCGTCTGCAATGATTGCGTCCATGCTCTTTTTGGCAAGTGCGTTTGATTTAGTGAAAACACTTCTCACCGTTGATGCCTCGCCTAACAAACGTCCGAGTTCAATGCGCGAAGCCTCCGCTTCACGGCGTTGTTTCGGCGGCATGTTTTCTAAGAAGTTCTTATCATCCCATAAATTGAGCAATTTCGATGGATTATTTGAAATAGTCATTCCTCGACCTTCTGGATATCGCGTCGTTTCCAATTCGCACAGTAAGGGATTGGCACCTTTCGCTAAGCAGTCCTTGACGAGCTTTAAGCCTCCAAATTCTGGTTTGGGGCATCTCGCAGAGGCCGTCACCGCCCATACAAAGGGGGCAGTCCGAGCTTCGATAGACTTGGCGTAATCTGCCACTTTTGCTTCGGATGGTTTATCTTTCGCGTGCCTACCTACAACAGTACAGTCTGCACCTTTCGCGAGAATATCGCGAGCAAGTTCTATGCCTAACTTAACTTGTTCGTCGCTCTCTGCGGTAGCCGCGCCAAAACAGGCTGCGAAAAAAGGCGTAAACTCGAACGGGACCAAATCAGTACCGTATTCCTCTAGAAGTGGATTGCGACAGAGCCTATTCAAAACTCTCGCAGATGAACGCGCGATGAGAGCCTTCGCAACCTTTGTTGCCGATTCGAACCGAGCTTTTCGAAACTGTTCCATCTTTATTCTGGAAGATTTTAATGAACCGCGATCGTCAATTCCATAGTGTATTCTCGCGAGTGACGCTCGCGCGTGATCCTCTTCAAATGTGTTCAATTTGTATTGTTTTTCGAAACCATCGTCGAATCCGAAGACGGTATCGAAGAACATGCCAACCATAAGCGTATCTTCACCGTCATCACCTTCATCATCCGAATCTTCGAAACCTATCGCCTTGGCTACTGTTTTCCAAAACGACTTTTTTTCCTCCGGCACTTGGTTTTCTTCATCCTGAGGGTATCTCAAACGCAGGCGTTCACGTGCGATTTCGGCTTGCACCAAGTGCAGATCTGCCGCATCATAACGAAACTTCGAAGATTCGTATACTGTTTGAGCTACTACCGTCGTTCTTGCCTCTTTTGTGTCAGGTATAGTTTCAGCGTCACCTCTGAGGGACTTCAATCTGTCGTACGAGTCGTGTCTGGGCGTATCTTCCGTCATCCCCAGTTGCTTGCGCCTCAGCTTACCCACTCTGGCGATATCCATAGCGACTTTAACACCATCGTTCTGTTGCACGGAATCAGACGTTATCTCTCGACTATCGAAATCGGAATCATTATTATTACCATACCCGTCACTTACACCACCGTGACCCTGGGCCGAGGCTTCAGTAGCAGATATCGTTTCCAAAGTAGGAATATGTTGTTC
>Ga0115554_1001660_pt1 | contig 15675 bp, 16 predicted proteins | sample COGITO_mtgs_1104_3_FD_87283 | JGI IMG/M metagenome (GOLD analysis project Ga0115554, IMG submission 87283) | Pelagic marine microbial communities from North Sea - COGITO_mtgs_110404 | ecosystem: Environmental > Aquatic > Marine > Epipelagic | place: Germany:Helgoland, sampling site Kabeltonne... | reverse complement strand
GATTCTATACGCACCTCAAAACAGTAACGACCCGATGGCCAACCGGCAACATAGGCGGCGCTGAATTTACGATGCCGGTAATGAAATAGATACCAAAAGAAAATATCAAATCTATCGGTTACATAACTTAATGACTTGAAGACTTTTTCAAAAAAATCCAGATGGGCTGCTGTGGCGTGCGACGCACTAGTTGCATCATCCTCAGAAATATTAAATGAAATTGTCCGGAATAAGCACTTTTACTCATTAGCGTATGTGCATCTTTAAGCAAACGTCGATACCGACCTTGTTTGAGAATGATGAAGCATGTGACTAGCAATTCCACCGCTGAAAAATATCTATCCAATATTTTTGGGTGTCATCTGCTCGAAGCACAAAAATACAACCTAACTGATCTGAAACATAATAAACTCAAACTAACAAAATCAGAGCGTCTAAAATGACAAAGCAAAGAAACTCAGAGATCTGCGTAATTACAGGCGGGGCAAGCGGTATTGGAGAGGCGTGTGCACGCGAAATGTCAGCAAGGGGTCTGCACGTGGTCATTGCGGACATCGACCCAAAAGGAGAGGAAGTCGCCAAAAGTATTGGAGGACATTTTTCTTTTCTAGATGTTAGCGAGGACAAAAATGTTAACGCATGTGCAGCGGCGATAGAAAAAAATCTTGGCCCAGTGAAACACCTTGTTAATTGTGCCGGAGTTCTTCAACCGCCACTATCCCCCGAGACACTTCCAATGGACATTTGGGACAATGTCGTCAGCGTTGACCAACGAGGCACATATATAAGTTCAGTAACTTTCGCGAAGTATATGATTAAACGTAAAGAAGGAACAATCACTAATATTGCATCGATTACGGCGAATCGATCGGTACCGCTACACTCGTATGCACCTGCTAAGGCTGCGGTTGTCGCAATCACGGAATGTCTCGCAGCAGAGTGGGGTCCACACGGCGTTAGGGTGAATGCAGTATCCCCAGGTCACACATTAACACCAGCCTTGGAGAGCGCAATTAAATCTGGAAAGCGAGATCCAATCCTTCTGAGTCAGAATGCACTCGGACGTATGGTGGAAGCCGAAGAAGTAGCTAAAGCAGTAGCTTTTTTGATTAGCAATGACGCAGCAGCTATTACTGGAGTCAATCTTCCCGTGGATTGTGGTTGGTTGGTTTCAACCTCTTGGACAACCTACGGGGGTCTGAGAAAAAATGATGAATCATGAAATATTTAGTGGAGTGATTGAATGAGATCCATGATATTTCAATTGCTAATCTGCTTATTCTTTTTGAGTACTAATGTGCTTGCTAATGAGATTGATCTTTCGAAACGGAATAGTCTAAAACCAGAGGAAACAATCTACCTTGATCCCAATACAATTTTATTCATAGACGTGCGTACTCAGAAAGAATGGGATAAAGGATATATCACTGGCGCAACTCACTTACCCCTAAAAGACTTCAAAGTTAACCTACCGAAAATTATTCCAGATAAAACAATGCCTGTTGTGGTTTATTGTTCACAAGGTGGAAGAGCCGTCGCAGCAACCAAATACATGAATAACCTTGGATATCATGCTGTACCCGTCATAGATGGTGGCTATCTCCAAATGCTCTATGCTGGCCACAAACATTCAAGATAAGCACTTAATCAAACTCAAATTCGTTGGGAAAATTAGGTAATTCAATGCCTCTTATTCGGTTTATATCGGTTGCCGTGCTGTGTCATCTAGCGTTCGTATCTACTCGTTTTTCGGCATCACTCTACGCAATCGATAAGGGAGCCTCAGCGTTTACGGTTGGTGTAATCTTGTCCTTGTTCTCTGTAATCCCCGTGCTTATCTCTGTCAGAATTGGTCGATGGATCGATCATGGTGGTCCATTTATTCCCACAACTGTGGGAATTACGTTGACAGGCGTTGGTGCGGCACTGCCGTTGGTATTTTCCTATGAGGCCGCGGATCTTGCTCCTTTACTCGTATCAGCATCTCTAGTCGGCACTGGCTTTACATTCGCCATTTTATCTATGCAGCACCATCTGGGAGATATGAGCGCCCCCGAAAAACGTACGATAGTTTTTTCATGGTTCGCCATGGGCGTATCCGTTTCGGGATTCTTTGGTCCTGTTTTAGGGGGAATCATCATTGATAACTTCTCGCATAGAGCATCATTTACTCTTCCGCTTGCAGTATCACTATGCGCAGCTTTTTTATTATTTATTTCTCAAAAAAACAATAAATCAAAATCTAATTTTTCTAGTCCTTCGCAAACAATAAATCCATTCCAATTATTTCGTTATAAAGAATTGAGAGATGTACTTATTATTACTGGGCTAATTTCCATGTGTTGGGATTTACAAAATTTTGTGATTCCACTTCACGGGTCAAAGATAGGGTTATCCGCATCAAAGATTGGATTCATACTTGGCGCATTTGCATTAGCGACATTTGGAATTCGCTTATTGGTGCCGTTATTAACAAAATATGTGACGGAATGGCAACTACTGATTAGTACTCTTCTATGTGCCGCCGTGTGTTTTTTTATTTTTCCGTTTTTACAAACCTACTTGTTCTTTATATTAATCGCCTTTGCTCTTGGTTTAGGGCTAGGCGCAGCACAGCCAACCATCATGACACTCGTTCACTCAACTGCACCTCAGGGACGGGTGGCTGAAGCCCTAGGATTAAGACTCACGATTATCCATGGAAGTCAGGTCATACTGCCATTAATTTTTGGCGCATTTGGCACAGCTTTGGGAACGTCCGCTATATTTTGGGTCGTGTCGGTATTAGCTGCAGGTGGAGTTGTTTTAGCCGTAAAGAAGCAAAAACATCTTAGAGCGAGAACTCCTTAAAACTTGCATTGAATTCTATTTTGAAGCGCTAATCCATACATCCTTATTCAAATTAACTTTGGCCTCTTGTTGCAGCTTAACCAGATGGGCCAGAAGAGAACGTTTGGCAAGTTGATGAATTGTCTCAGAAACATCGTCATAAGCGGTAACCACCAATTCATCAATTGTCCCCTCGCCTAAAACAGACAGTGCATTTACAATTTTCGTCTCTCGCTTTTGACGATGAATTAACAAACGATTAACTGCTTCGTGGGGATTGTCCATCAAAAATCCGTGCCCAGGCGCAATCCAGTCAAACTGATAATCATATAGTTTATTTAAAGAGCTAAAGTACGCTGACATATCGCCATCTGGAGGATTAATCACCACAGTGGACCCCTGCATAATATGATCTCCGGTAAACAGCATACGCGCCTCTTCAAAGAGGAAGCATAGATGGTTAGAGGCATGCCCTGGCGTATGCAACACATCAATTGTTAGGTCGCCAAACTTCAGTTCATCTCCATCACTCAGTTCCTCATCAGGGACAAAAGAGGAATCCTGACGATCCATATTTTCCGCCAAGCGTCCAAAAATAGGCGCTCCCGTTAAGCGACTTAGGGGCGCAGCACCCGGAGAATGATCAATATGCGTGTGTGTACATAAAATTCCATTAACCTTATCTGACGTCAGATCTCGAACCAATTCGATATGTCTTGCATTATCAGGTCCAGGATCAATCACTAAATAACCGTTCAAATCATCACCAAGAATATAGGTATTAGTTCCTGGACCAGTCATGATGCTAGCGTTAGCAGCCGTCATTCTCCACACACGTTTATCGATTTGGACCACTACACCCGCCTCTATCTCTCGGGACACCGTCCCTAGTTGCTCAGGATCTAGCTTTCCTGCCTCAGCGTAAGCGAAATCTCCTGGCACCAGTAGTTTCTTTCCACCGGCACCAACCGTTAAGCGCGGCTCCATAGGGGTCGCTGGGGGTGCGTTGCGCGCATAATTTAAGGCTTCTTCCACATCACTAAATTCTGTAAGTTTTTCTAAAGTTTTTTGCGTGGGAAACATTAAATTCAATTTCCCTTGACTATTTAATCTCAGCGCGTCGTCAGGCTTTACCCACCGATGATCAATTAATTCACTCCCATCGTGTTGGGCGATTTGTCCCTGTGGCATTCGCGCAATAAAGAATCTCGTGTCGTATCGACGCGGACTTCCCGCATGAGTTACCCATCGACTGAAATAATGTAGTTGTTCTAACTCTAAGGAGCATTTGGCGTCCTTCAGAGTTTCATGAAAGGTGGCTTCTCCGCGCGCGAGTTTTTTTCGCTCGTTTGATTCAAATACCGCATATTCAGTTTCGGTAAACATACCGCCTCTGTTTGGAATTGCAAACAACACTCCAACCTCTTCAAAACACTCTCGAATTGCTGCAATCCAATAATTTAACCCACCATCAGATACACCGAGAATTTGATTTGCCTTATCCGCACTTAGGTCCCCGGAGATTGTGAAGTTATCACCAGAATCTGACTCATCAAGAGCGCCGCCGGGAAAAACAAAAGCACCCGCAGCGAAGTTTACTTTACTCGTTTTTTCCCCGAGTAATACCTCTACCCCCGCTTTCCCATCCCGAATAATGATAAGCGTAGAGGCCGGTCTTGGAGTTACAATTTCAGGCACGCGTTCAGTCGAATTCAATGGGACGATGCTCGAATATTGCGCACCGCCGACTTAAACGCAGTTTTACGCAACCCGCTTATGTCCGTAACGACGGACACGTATATCCGCCTGAGCTTTGTGTCCTGCGAAGCCTTCTACTTCGCAAAGTCTTGAACAGTACTCCCCGACCATCGCAGATGCTTCTGGCTTAACACGTTGGTAAGTGCAAGTCTTAATAAATTTACCTACCCATAGCCCACCTGTGTAACGAGCAGCCTTCCTGGTTGGTAACGTATGATTTGTTCCAATGACTTTATCGCCGAATGATACGTTAGTCTCCGGCCCTAGAAATAAGGCCCCGTAATTTGATAGATTATTTAAGAAGTAATCGTTATTTTTTGTCATCACTTGTACGTGCTCCGACGCAAGTCGATCGGCTTCCTTTACCATTTCCGCGTTATCTTTACAAAGAATAACTTGGCCGTAATCCCTCCAAGCCTGTCCCGCCACGTCTGCGGTCGGTAAAACTGTAAGCTGTTTCTCAATTTGCTTAACAGTATCCTCAGCCAATCTTCGCGACGTCGTTAACAGAATCGCTGGAGAATTAGGTCCATGCTCTGCCTGACCTAAAATATCAGTAGCGCATATTTCCCCGTCAACCGCGTCATCTGCAATAATCAATGTTTCCGTCGGTCCCGCGAATAAATCAATTCCCACACGACCCGACAACTGTCGTTTAGCTTCAGCCACAAATGCGTTTCCCGGACCGGCAATCATATCGACAGGCTTGATTACATCCGTTCCAAGAGCCATCGCACCAATAGCTTGAACCCCTCCAAGGGCATAAATTTCAGTAGCACCTGCCAGATGCATTGCTGAAACAATCGCTGGGTGTGGACTTCCTTTATAAGGTGGTGCGCAAGCGATAATACGTTTAACTCCTGCTACCTTAGCGGTCACAATACTCATATGAGCCGATGCCACCATCGGGTATTTACCACCCGGCACATAACAACCAACACTATTAATCGGAATGTTCTTATGTCCAAGCACAACGCCAGGCATCGTCTCTACCTCGACATCCCTGAGAGAATCCCGTTGTATTTGCGCAAAATTACGGATTTGCGATTGAGCGAACTTGATATCATCAATCACCTGCTTCGGTAGGCTTTTAACGCAATCCTCAATTTGGGACTTACTCAGTTTGAAGTCTTTGGGATCCCACTTATCAAATTTTTTCGACAACTTCCTAACAGCTTTGTCTCCAGTTTTCTCGATATCTGCGAGAATCTCCTCAACCACAGACCTTACTTTAGCGATATCAGCCGCATCGTCTTCTGCCGAAATACCTTTTTTTAACCAAATCGCCATCTTCGGCACCCCTTAAAACATTTATTTTCAAACACTTACAAGCCCTTAGTTTTAATGCATCAATATTCCTAACCCGTTATTCTCTTCGGTATATCACGATCAGTCAATTACTCCTTATTAAAACGAAGTAAAGAACAATCTACTTTAGGACCGTGAGGTATCTAATTAAAGGACAAAAAAACGCACTATTATGGTGCGTCACTAAAAGGTCTGACGCAAAAATCAACGAAAACAGGTAGACTTATCCAAGTCAGCTCGAAGGAAGGTACCTCATAAAAATGGCAACTTACAAGCTCTCCCAAGACGAAATCACTAAATTCAGTCAAGATGGGTATTTCATCGTCAAAGGGCTGTTTGACGATGAAGAAATATCAATTTTGAGAACTGCGATAGAAACTGACTCAAATTTAAAAGAGAAGCTATACAATCGATTCGACGCCTCCGGACGCAAGACGAACATGGCTACTTGGAATCATCCTGGAGACAGTGTGTACGGGCTTGCGGCCCGAAGTCATAGGGTCGTGGATACGATTGAAACCTTGCTTGGCGGCGAAATCTATCACTATCACTCGAAACTAACGGCAAAAGAGCCGTATGAGGGTGGGGCTTGGGAATGGCATCAGGACTACGGATACTGGTATCACAACGGCATTGTCTTCCCACATATGGCGAGCGTTATGGTGGCGTTAGACCAAACCAATGAAAAGAACGGCTGCCTGCAAATTGTCAAAGGCTCACATCTTTGTGGTCGTATCGAGCATGGCATCCTTGAAGGGGAACAAGTGGGAGCTGACGCTCGCAGGGTAGAGGAGATTTTAAATTTAATGCCGATTGAGTACATCGAATTAGAGCCAGGTGACGGTGTTTTTTTTCACTGTAATTCGCTTCATAGATCTGACCAGAATCGATCAGATAGTCGAAGATGGACAGTTATCCATTGCTATAATTTAGCTACTAACAACCCGTTTTTGAAACATCATCATCCTTTTTATACTCCTCTTAGTAAAGTGGCAGACTCAGCAATCAAACAAGCTGGTATCCGACTTTCAGACTCTGTCGGTGAATTCAATGAGCAATCAGTGAATCCGCCTGAGTTAACGGAGAAAATAAGTTAAAACATTCGCCGAACAAACCGCTCGTCCACAATTAGTCATCAAGTGATTCAATGAATAATCAACCAATCGGTATATTTGATTCAGGTATCGGAGGCCTGTCAATTCTTGGTGAAATCAAATCAATATTACCTAATGAAAATTTAATCTACATCGGTGATACTGCATATTTACCTTATGGCACTAAAAGTAAAAAAATAATTACTGAACGAGCACACAAGATTTGTAATTATTTGATCGGTCAACAATGTAAGTCAATCGTAGTCGCATGCAACACAGCGACAAGTGCGGCGATACATGAATTACGAATTAACTTTTCTGTACCCATCATCGGAATTGAACCTGCAATCAAACCGGCCACGCAAAGCACCAAAAGTCGAATCATTGGAATTCTTGCGACACAAGCAACCTTGGAGGGAGATAAACTCTCAACTTTGAAACAGAAATTTGGGCAAGACATCACGATTTTGCATGAATCTTGTTTAGGCTTAGTAGAAGAAATTGAACTGAGCAATCAACAAAGTCAAACGCTTAAAAATCTTGTCGAAATATATGTAAGACCCCTTATCGAACAGGGAGCAGATACTCTCGTCCTAGGGTGCTCTCACTACCCATTGATAAGGACTCTCATTCAAAAGTGCGCTGGCGACGACGTTATCATTCTGGACCCTTCTTTATCTGTCGCCCAAGAATTAAAAAGACAGTTAGACACAAAAAAACTGTTGAGAGAAAGTAATTCAGGGACCACCAACTGTTCTCAAACAGGTGACAGCAAAACGTTTGAAATATTTATAGAGAAATCTAAATTGAAATATGGCTCGTCCCTACTCACAATCTAACGAGATAAAAAATTTAATTTTATTATTTTTTTAGTCTAGTAAACAAAGCTAACTACTCGATTTAAGATTCAACCAACTACCCAAAATCACGATACTACCGCCCAATAAGACCCAGGCATCTGGATTCTCGTCATAGAACACAAAACCTACTAAAGCGATAAAAGGTAATCGAAGATAATCAATAGGCATAACTACTGAAAGATCACTTAATTTGAAAGCCCGCGTCAAAGAATAATTAGCAGTTAAAGCGAATACTCCCACCCCAATAGTCCAGGGCAAAAGACGTAAGCTCGGCCAAACAAGATCTTGAAAACAAAATACTATCGCAATAACAAATTGAATCGCAGCCATGTAAAAAACGATTGCCGCTGGCGCATCAAATCCAGATAAATATTTTGTGAACGTATGCGCAAATGCATATAAAAATGCGGCTCCCAGCACAACAAGCGCAGCCGGGCTAATTATCTGTAAACCCGGTCTAAGCATAATTAAAACACCAATAAATCCAAGACTAATAGACAGCACCCTTTTTAAACTAATCCGCTCGCCAAGTAACACCACTGCCAATATCGCAGCCCAAAATGGCATTGTGAATTCAAGCGCAAATACTTCGACTAAAGAAATAAGAGCGATTCCATAGAACCAAGCATATTGTCCTAAGAAGTGTGCGATATTTCTTAAAATATGTATCTCAATCTTTTTAGTCTTAACTTGCCCCCAACCAATACAACTCATTACGATTATCATGATCAACAAACCAATAACGCTACGGACGAATAGGATCTGCGATGTTGACAGTTCAACCGATAACTCACGACCAGAAATTGCCATTAAGGAGAAGGAAAGCATCCCACCGAACATCCACAAAACTGCTTTAGTTTGATCAGAGATAATTCGCTCTGGAAAATTACGTGTCATCACACAAGGCCAGATAACCCCAGAAGAGCGCCAAGTGTCATCAATAACAACAAGTGTAAGCGGGTTCTCCATACAATCAATGCGACCATTACTACGCAAGTTAGCGTTGAGAATTCTGAGAAATCTTTCACTAAGATAAATGCTGTCGAAAACAACAGTCCCACAACAACTGGCGAGGCACCAATCGCGAAGGATTGAACCGATAATCGATGCGTATTTCGTTGACGCCATCGAGTGACATAAAAAGCAAATATGGCAGAGGGTACAATCATGGCAACCATAATCAATAACGCCCCACTGAATCCGGCTATTTGATACCCAAGAACTGCTACAAATAAAGCATTAGGGCCTGGAGATAATTTGCCTAAGGTCACCGCAGCTAAAAAGTCCTCGCTGGACACCAAAGATAATCCATCAACCACAACTCGATGCATGTCAGGTGCCACTGCCATGACACCACCAACAGCTAAAAAAGATAAAAATGAAAACTTACCTAGTAGCGTTACCCAAAGGATCAAACTCATTGGTGAGCCTTTCTTTTTGCTAAACGGGACTGAAGACAGTGACGCGCCCATAAATATGAAACCGCCCCACATCCAAAAACCGCCCAAGCTACGGATAACCGCAAATACCCCACCGCGTAAAGCACGACCGCGATCACAAACATCGGCACGAGTCGTCCCACAACATCTGTCTGTATCCCCGATAAGAGCCGGAGTCCAGTTCCTAAAGTCATGCCAACGGCAACAACCGACATTCCTTTTATCATTCCAGCTAGTGGTGAGCCAACTGCTACTTGGTCATAGCTGCTTGCCAACACTAAAATCACACCTAATGGTAGAACGAGCATCCCCATCATGGCTACGACAGCCCCCTTAGCCCCAAAAAATCGATCTCCGATCATTAGTGCTAAATTACATACATTTGGACCCGGAAGAACCTGGGATAACGTAAACATTTCTAAAAATTCAGTCTGAGAAAACCACTTCCTTTGATCTACCAGCGTTCTTTGCATCACCGTAATGACTCCACCAAAACCTTGCAACGTGATCAAAGAAAATACATAAAACAACGCAATGAGGTTTTGGGGTTTAGAGTCAAAATATTTCAAAGACATAGTAATAAATTTACGAACATTAATTATTAATAAAACTCAACAACCATAGCCTTTGTCGCCCGAGAAGTGAGCAGCAATAACAGATATCATACGGTATAGACTATCGCACACGAATTTACAAACTAGAGTCGTACAACCACAATATATGTCCGCATTAAAACTTGACCAGCTCAGCAATGATGATCTAACAAACCTGAAAAGAGGTATCGAGAAGGAGAGCTTACGCGTCTCCACTACAGGTCAATTAAGTCAGCAGAGGCACCCGGAGGCGCTCGGCTCAGCGTTAACACATGGGAACATCACTACAGACTTCAGTGAATCCCAACTAGAACTCATTACAGACACGCACAACCAAGTCGAGGCCTGCCTTAGTCAATTGAAACAAATTCATCAATTTATCAGCCGCAACATTGCGTCAGAGCTCCTATGGTGCTCAAGTATGCCGTGTATGCTGCCAGAGGATAGGGATATCCCGATTGCTCAATTTGGCACATCAAACATCGCCTCAGCTAAGACGGTTTATCGACGTGGTCTAGCAGTACGGTATGGCGCAAAAATGCAAACAATCTCTGGAATCCATTATAACTTTTCAATTTCAAATGAAACTTGGTCTAGAGTTTATGGTGGATCTCATGATCGTACTGAATTAATCGCAATCAAAAATCAGCATTACTTCTCGTTGATAAGGAATTTTAGAAAAAATGCTTGGCTGCTTCTTTATCTTTTCGGTGCGTCCCCCGCAGTCTGTGACTGTTTTGTTAAGGGCCGAGTACATCACCTAAAGAAGATGTCCAATGGCACCCGTTTTCTCCCTTATGCCACATCGCTAAGAATGGGGCCACTGGGGTATCAAAGCGATGCACAATCAGCAATTAGTGTGAGTTATAACAATCTAAAAAGCTATGCTCAATCACTATATGATGCGCTTACGCAGCCTTATCCCCCATACGCAGCAATCGGACTAAGCAGCCAAGGCCAACCGATACAATTATCCAACGCATTGTTACAAATCGAAAATGAGTTTTACGGGACAATACGACCGAAGCAACCCATCCAGTTTGGAGAACGACCATTACTAGCGCTAAACAGAAGAGGCGTTGAGTATGTGGAAGTCCGCTGCGTTGATCTTGATCCTTACGAAGACATTGGAATTACTAAAGAGACTATAGCTTTTCTTGATACGTTTTTACTATTCTGTCTCATGTCTAAAAGCTCCACTGACTCTATAGAAGAAGACCGATCTAACAGTGAAAATCAATATCTAATCGCAGAGCGTGGTCGAGAACCGAACCTGAAACTAAGCAGAGACAAAAGCCACTTATCGGTGAAAGAGTGGGGACAAGATATCCTTGAAGCATGTAAACCTTTTGCGCTAAAGCTAGATGAAGCAAACGACACTAATGATCACGCCCGGTCGCTAGAGATTGCACTTGAGCGCATTCAAGATCCTGATAAGACGCCTTCAGCAAGGATCTTGCAAGATGTTGAAACATACCACGGCTCTTACTTCGATTTTATTATGGACCTTTCGTCAAGGTATACCAACAAATTAAAGACCGATAATTTGCCCGATCAAACGTTAAATGAATATGTAAGCAATGCACAATCATCGATAACACGGCAGCAAGATATTGAGCAAGAGAAACAGCTTGAATTTGAAGAGTTCAGACGAGATTACGTATCCCAAGAAGCCTCCAGGATTATCCTGGAGGAAGAGGGATAGATTGGTATTAACTCAAAATCTCAATTACTAAAAAGCGCTGTTATAAACACCCCCATCAATCATTAAACTTTGACCTGTAATATACCCCGCATGGGCGCTACATAAAAATGCGCACGCTTTACCGAACTCATCAGGTGTGCCAAAACGTTTAGCTGGTATCTTCGATGCTCGATCATCCGCAACCTCCTGAACACTAACGCCCGTATTTTTAGCCCAGGACTCCAATCCGCCTCTCAGTCTATCCGTATCGAAAAATCCTGGCAGAATGCTATTCACTGTAACGTTGTTATCGGCAATCGTTCGGGATACACCCGCAAGAAATGCGGTCAATCCTGCCCTCGCCCCGCTCGATAAATCTAAGCCAGGCACTGGCATTTTGACGCTCATCGATGTGATGTTTACGATCCTCCCAAACTTTTGAGAAATCATATGATCTACGACTTTTTGAATTAATTCGATCGGAGTAACCATATTCATGGTCACACCATCAATCATCGCGTCGCGATCAAGCTCTCTAAAATCTTTGAACGGAGGACCACCATTATTATTAATTAAAATATCCGGGGATGGGCAAGCATCTAAAACTTTTGCCTGTCCATCTTTTGTGCTGATATCAGCTATGACTGGAGTGACCGACACACCCGTAGCTTTTACTATCTCGTTTGCGGTCGCAGTCAATGTTTTTTCATCTCTACCATTCAATACGAGCGACACACCAGCATCGGCTAATGCAACCGCACAAGCCTTGCCAAGTCCTCTGCTCGATGCACATACGATCGCTTTTCTTCCTTCTATTCCAAGGTCCATCTATTATTCCTCCCGCATTTTAGTAGCTATATAAACTATTGTTTTTATTGATATTAATTTATTGTTTCTAACTAATTTCTAACTCTTACTGCTATTTTTTAAGAGGTTGCCACTATTGCAAGACAATAGAAATCAATAATCTACGTCACTGCTAGTTAGAAGGTTCCTAACTGATCAATATAGTTTAGTAATTACAACACCCATTGTCACTCTCTTGTATCGGAGGGCATGGAACATCACCGTAGGAACAAAAAACGCAACAGTCTCCTTTTTTAGGTTTGAGTAATGCGCTGCAAAAGGTGCATTCATAAAACCATATACAAGCATCAGTCGGCATTTCCTCTTTTTTCGAATTATTACAATTTGGGCACGTTAGGGTGCTAAATGTCTGCATAATAAAGATATAGGGCTATTCCCACTCAACTTTTTTATCACACTAAGTATCTGTTTTTGTTGTATATATTTTTCACTTTCTAACTCTTACTGATATTTTTCAAGAGGTTGCCACTATTGCAAGACAATAGAAATCAATAACCTACGTCACTGCTAGTTAGAAACTTTCTAACTACATATAGTACTGCAAAATGCTAACAACGTAGCGTTCGCATAAATACAAATATGCAACCTACACCAACAACACAAAGCACCTACAACCCAACAGATGAAATGAAGCGTTTGTTGGATATTGTTAAACAGCAAAGCACCTACACAGACATAGCTACTCACATACAGCAACTTGAATTACTAACAAGTGCTGTACGTGGACAATTGGCAGCACTGCGTACTAAACATAGTGCTGAATCAAACAAAACATACTCGACTACTGCAGTTGCTAAAAAGAGGTTAAAACCTAAAGCGAAAGCAGTTCCAAAACCCAAGCTCCCAAAGCTAACACCTAAACCCAAAATACCTAACAACCCACAGCTACAAGCTCAAACACTACCAACACAAGTAATACCACCTCAAAAACCGTATACGCCAAATCCAATAGGGGCAAATCGCAAACCAAGCACACAAGCATTTGGTGCTACCAATAACTCTATTGATCCATACATAAAAGTGTGAATCTCTCTTTGTAAGAGATTATTACTTACGCTACGAGGTTAACTATTTCGTTAAGTTTTTTGCGTTTTGTACTAAATAAAAGTATGGAACAAAAAACCTTTAAACAGCAAATAGAAGACGCTTGTACAGAAATGGTAGTTAGAAACGAGTTTGATTTGTTTGTGACACTACCTTTCAATATACGTGTGTTAAACAGAAAGCATATAAGCGACGAAAAGAAGCTAAAAGCACTAAGCAAGTTCTTCAATAATTTAGATACGCTTGTATATGGGAAAGCAAAGCGTTTAAAAGGAATGCGCTTGCCACGCTTAGTTGGAATTCACTATGGATATAGTGGGGAAAACTTACACGCACACGCATACTTTATAGAACAAACAATAAGCACCAAAAATGGGCAACAACAACTAAGCGAAATAATAAAAGAATTGTGGAATAAAACAGAGAGCTTTTGTCACTCTGCAGATACGATCAAATTTTACAATGACAAACAAGCAAGCGATTTATTAAAAGCAATCCAAAAGAAACCACTCAGTAAGGTTGCGAAAATGGCTTGGAAAATTGGGATACAAGCACAACAGCACAGAACAAGCTATTTGGTACACGAAGTACGAAACAAAGACACCGATTGGTTGAATACCAAATTTACAACAGTAATGTGATTATTTAATGCGTTAAATCTTTCACATAAATAAAAACGCATTTGCAGTACAACAATTACGATTCAAATAAGTAGCATTGCTGAACCCTATCTAACAAATAGTCTTTGCTGATACGTAGTTGTTCCATTCAAAACACATAGCAAGCGATACATTTTGTAGACGCTTTACTACTTCTATTATCAAACACTTCTTAAACATCAATTCAAACAACTTCAAACAACTTCAACTTAATAGAACTGTAAACATTGTAAGAACAACAACAGTTTTAAAAACAATAAAAACAGTAGATATATAGCTAAATACGTACGTTAAAACTTTAATGGAGAAACTAACCAAATGACATTTTTAGAAAACGTATATGGAGAAATGAAATCACTTAACTTAGTCACAAGCACTGATGAGTTAAGTACAAAATACTTAGGTAAAAGCGAAAGCTATGCTCGTGTAATAAAAGCAAAGAGAGAGGATTTAAGTATTTCAGCTTTAGTACGTTTAGCTGAACGTCTCAAAGCTGACAATGATGCATTAGCTACAAGTGATACAAGTTGGATAAACAAATACCAATTTGTAAGCAAAGATTCTGTCGAGCAACGCAATAAGCGTATTAGGTTTGTACAGCAAGCAGTATTAGATGAGGTGCAAAACAGAGTATTTGGCACCAATAGACACTTCAAAATAACCCTACAACACGCTTAAACACCACCTCAAGTACTCGTGTAGCTGAGCCTCCCTTAAAAACGCACAGCGACGCTTATTTTGCGTCAGCTTCCAACTGTGCGTTTTTTTATGGGTTTTTGACACGAATATAGCTTATTAGCGACTGCTAAAGATTTAGCGCAAACAACCACAATTACTTACGCATTTGAATACCACGCCTAACCTTAGTTTTAGCAATCTTGTGTTTAACCACTTCTTCAGCAGTTTGTTTAATTGGAAACACTTGGTAGTTTCGTAAGTTCGCCTCTTTGTCATACCAAGCTGTACTAGCAACATTCTCAATCATTCCTTCAGCCTCTTTTTTCCATCTAATAAATGACACACGCTGTACTACTGCATCACTCATACGCAAACTACTCAACAGCTTTTCTTTTTCACAAAGCATATCTATCAATTGGTATTGCTTAAGCTGTTTCTCTTTTGGTAATTGCTTGTGCGCTTCCCAAGCGTCGTAGCACAACAGCGCACGTTGTAAGTTTGGCACTGAGAATGTGTGCGTGATTTTAAAAGGTGCAGTGCTATCCATTAACTGCTCCTTACTCAATCTTCCCTTCTTTCGTTTAATTCCCTTCTTCTCTCGTTGCACAACTGCACGTTTCACTTCATCCATAAAACGTCTATGCAGTACTCGCTTGCTGTTATCCAAGTTAACTGCTAATACCAAGTAGTTGTTCTCGTCATCAAACTCACTACTCCAATCATCTTTGCTCGTTAATTTTGTAGCAATAGATTTACCTTGCTCCTTAAACAAAAGCTCGTGTCTTTGCTTGCTACCTTTAACAGTCTTATCTCTATAACTCCACCACTCCCAAAAGTTGATTGTGCGCACATCACCCATATG
>Ga0115554_1001658_pt1 | contig 15680 bp, 11 predicted proteins | sample COGITO_mtgs_1104_3_FD_87283 | JGI IMG/M metagenome (GOLD analysis project Ga0115554, IMG submission 87283) | Pelagic marine microbial communities from North Sea - COGITO_mtgs_110404 | ecosystem: Environmental > Aquatic > Marine > Epipelagic | place: Germany:Helgoland, sampling site Kabeltonne... | reverse complement strand
TCGGGTACGCTGGGACTATTCGGGGAGGTCGAGGAGGAGAGGGTCGCGAACGGGGGACCGAGGAGTAGGGACGGGGGAAGGATGAACTGGAGGCTTTTTATGGACCAGTTCATCAAGGACTTTCCCGACGGGATTAGGAGGCAGTGCGAGGTTCAGATGAAGGTCGTCATGATGGAGTGACTTGGAGGCGGGAGGTAGAGTAGGTTTTTAAGGTACTTACCCGGGTATAGATTAAAGAGTAATTTTATTTAAAAATGAGTTCGAGTTAGCCTAGCCCAAAACCTCTCTCTCATCTTATTATTTTTGCTCTTTCTCTTACGGAACATGTTTTGTAAGCTCTTCTATTCGTCATTTCAATTCGATCCACCCCCTCACCGCTCACCCCCACCGATCACTCTCACCCCCACCGTCCACTCTCACCCCCACCACACACTCACTCTCACATACCAACCAAATCCCTTACCTCCCCATCAAGACTCTCCCAGTCCTCCTCAAACAGCTCCCCCTTAATTACCCTCTTGGCCATATCTAGCTTCGGCTCCTTGTGCAGTGGGTTGTTGCACAAGTCGATCGTCTTGGCCTCCTTCTTGCTCTCGTCGTCGCACCAGCTTTCGCACCAGAGCCACTCCTGGGGGAGGCTGAACATCGGGACCTGCAGCTGCGCGAAGTTGGGCAAGTCCTGGTCCAGATTCGACAGACTATCGGGGTTCGCGCTGAGCTGACTATAAATGGATCGGAGTATGTCACCGACCTTGTTCCTGCGGAACACTTCCAGATCGACGACGTACAGTGCGCTGATGTGGTAGCTCCTGTCCTCTCCTAAATGTTCCTTCCAATACCCCTCCCGCCAAAACTGGAATCCTAGAGTTTCCTCTCGGCTCGTGCAGAACGGGACGTAGCCGTACGCGGCCCCGCCCATGTCGAGATTCCACAGCTCCACCAAGTCTCCTCGGACGACTTGGTCCGCGTCGATGTATATGACCTTCTTCAAATCCACGGGGAAGAGAACGTCGAGGAAGAGGATCTTGTAGCCCCAGATTATCCTCTGCAGTTCCTTTTGTGAGCGAAGCCAGTGAGGCCATTTATACGTCACGAACGCGACCTCGAAGCCAAGGGCCTTGCCGAGTTTCATTGCATTCGCCCTAAATTCGGGGGACAAATAGTTGTCGAGAAGCCAAAACTTCACTTTCGAGGAGGTCCTCTTGGACACGGAAAGCATCATGATCTTGAGGAAACGCTCGTATAAGTGCCCTGTGCAGAGGCTGAAGACATGTATCGTGTCATCATCATCACCGTCGTCGTCGTCGTCGTCGTCGTTGGCCGATTCGCTCCCGTTACCGGTAATGTCAGTTAAGGCCTGTCCTTCCCTTCTCCTAATCTCGAGCATCTCATTGTTCCCGACGTAACTGTTGACAAAAACGGGTCGGTCTACAGGCTCAAACGCACCTTCCCCGTAGGACCCCACCTTAATGTTGACAAATTTTATCGACGGCTTCGTCCTGAGCTGAAAGTAACCCAAATTCTGCATGACGATCGTGTCGCTTGCGACCCGTCCGCCGCGGTCGTTCAAAACTAGCTGAAGCCCATTGGGGGGGACCGAAGTGGCGTCTTCGTAGCAACGGCCCTGCACGATGAAATTATTAATCTCGTACTCCACGATAATTTCTCTTTCGCACTCGACATCGTCGGTGCACCTCATCGCGTCAGTGTCGATAGTAGCAGCTTTCTTGCTAACGTCGAAAGAGTCAGGAACGTCGAGACGCAATGTCAACACGTGTTCGTGCGGCAGGTCGGTAAATATCGCCCTGGGAACGAGAGGATTCGCGACGAATCTGTAGAAGCTCATGATGGGGAGTTGGTCATAGCTGTTGATCTCCGTCTTGGGAGCAAGCAAAACCACCAGAGGGAGTTGGAGCGTATCCCTAATGAGTATCAGCAAGGGAGATAATCGCTGCGCCGACTCACTCAGTGGATCCAACACGGCGGTTATTTGGACCGAGTTCTCGTCGTCGTCATCTGGGTCGTTCTCATATTCGAGGGTATCCTCGAACTTATCCTCGAAGTTGTATTCAAAGTACACGCCCCCCTCCAATGTAAGAGTGCTCATTTCGCTTTTAATATCTCTTCGCGGTCTTGTTTCCCTCTTCCTCACATTCCCCAAGAAGGAAGATATTTTCGCCACAAGGTGCCGGTAGCCAGGGCCGTGCGCAGATAATGTTGATGTAAGAACTTTGGCACTGGATTTTTCTGCCGATATCAACATGGAAATATCTTCGGCAGAGATCGGCGATGCGGAAGAATGGGGGAGAATTCGACCGTTCACGCTCAGCTCGTTGCATGGCTGTTGTTGATTGTTGTGTACCCTTGGATGCTTCTGCTCATCTACTTTAAGGTTGTAGGCATACTTTTTCTTTTTCTGCAAGGGGGCAGGACCGCAATGCCTCACGTAGTAAAAAATTCGGCTGTGAGGATTGTCCATCACTGCGGTCGAGTTCGATTTGGTGATGTTTTCGATCGCATCAAAAACAGATCCCCCCCAAGAGTCATCATTGAGGTCTAGTTTTGCAATGATGGCAATATCCGCCGCATCGTCCTTGTCCCCATCGCTTGTGCAATCAACATTGCCTTGGCCATCGACGTCAATGTTGGCGCTGCACTCCCTCTCTATCTCATTCAATACCACACCCTCCATCCACTCATCTTCTTCGTAAGTCTTTTCTCCTTCTTGTTCACTGAGCAGGGCGTGGTAGCGACTGTATATGCCGTCACCGGTCAGCAACTTGGCGTAGATAGATTTGGTTCGGTCACTGATCCGACGCTGTGCGAAGAGGAGTGTCAGGCGGTACTGCTCCTCCTGTAGAATCCTCATGAGGTTTTGAAGGAAGTCTACCTCTCCGGTAACGACCGGAATGCCGTTGACAAACGCCGTATTCATTTGGATATTCTTCTTTGCCGCAAATTCAAGTGCCGTTTCGTAATCAGTCTTCCACGATGGGTCCGTGGCGAATGCGGCAAGTGCCTTATCAGCGAACTCTGGCGAAAATACTTGGCTGTAAATACTCAGGGTTTCCTCAACAGTTGCAGAACCACCGAGACTTGCTAAACCTTTTAAAAAGCTCGCTGCGACCAGCCCGCCCGAAACACCCATATTCTCAGCTACTGTCGACGACTTCGTCGCATACTTAAACAACGAAAAGATGAGCTCGTTTGTTGTTGGTGCGGCTGCGTCAGAGGGGACGTTAATAGTCTCGTTTTGCGGGTTGGGTGGTGGCGTGATTGTATGTGTGTGTGCTTGGCGGTGAGCAAGTGAAGCGACCTCCTTTTCACCCACGAGCAAAACCCCCAAGCGAATGCTGTAACCCGCTTGCATGAGTTTGAATATCGTTTCCACTGCCTTGAATGCATTAGGGCTATTCAGCACGTCGATCGGGACGAGGATGGTGTAAAGATTCCGCCGGATGGGAGGGGGTCCCATCATCGCACCCATCGGTTCCATCGCGGAAAGGAGCTGGGAGAGCGATCGATCGAGCGATTTGTACATGGGATTCTTTTCCATATCATTTAAGAAGACAACGGCTCTTTTACCGCCGCGACCGACGTCGATCCGAGCGGTTGTGGCATCGGGTTCATTGTTAGAGCCATCCATCGCATTATTGTCGGCACCGAAGCCGTCGACAATGAGCTTCATGACCTCTCCCTTGAGCTCCTTGTGATTGTCCACTAAGTTGCCCACTTGACGCAGAACCCCCTCTTCCTCCCTAATTATTTTGAGTAGCTCGAACAGATTAAACGAGCTGCGTCCCACATCCAAAGGGATGCCGTTGACATAGAGGAATGATGACCCCCCGCCAAAGAGAGAGGAGAGAAACGGCGACTTGGCGTTGTAGGCGGCTGATTTCGTGACCGAAGCAAGGTTATCAGTAGAAACCGCGGAAATGGAGTGAGCTCGCGAGGGGAGATTTTGGGACAGGTCTTGAAGAGTGGAGAGAGGGTCAGAAGAGGAATTGATCAAGTAAGAGGCCTGGAGGGAAAGGGATTTGATCGCCCACAAAGGTGGAATCTTACTGGAGGTACGGGGAGGAGAGGCAGTCGTCGAGAGGGACAAGAGAGATTTGTGGAGCTTTTTGGAGGCTGCAGAGTCGGCTTGGGTTGGGGGGATAATATACCGTAGGTCAATTCCCGCAACATAAGTCGAGGTTGGGGGGAGGGGTGGTAACGAGGATGAGTCGGATGAATCGGATGAATCGGATGAATCAGGTGCGGAAGAGGAAGAATCACCGGTTGTTGATTTATCTTCCGTTTCCGTCTCGAACGAAGTATACTCCACATTTTTTATGTCCAGACGGGCACCATAGCCCGCAATACTGCGACTGCCGCCGCCGTCGTCGATGCCGTCGTTGTGGGGATGATGGCCAAGCGTTCCCCTTGCAATGAAGGAGAATTTCTGTTTAGAATCCATTAGGTACTCATGAGCTCGGGCAAAAGAGGAGGAGCCTATCACCCCGTAAAGGGTCAACAAGGCCAAAGAATCGGAATCAGACGAGGTGGAGTAGATATGTTCACCAGGAATGACATTGGAAGTCAGCCAATCGATGTTTTGGTTGAGGCCGTCATCATCGGTGGTGCTTTCAGCAAGGGACGACTCCTGGCACGTTTTCTTCACTAATCTCTCAGCATCAGCAGCATTTTCGACTACGAAATCAGATCCTATATTTCCCCGACCACCACCACCAACACCATACCGACAGATCACGTGGATGGCGAGAGATGATGTAGAGTTGAGGCTCGAGAAAGCGTCCTGGATCATTGAGCAGTGCGGGTCCAGCGCATTGTAGGACATCTCCGTCCGGTACATGGTCTTGGCCAGACTTGAGGGGAGTAGTGATTCCGCCACTGTTGTGGTTGCAGCAATTATTTTTTCAATGAGAAAATCGACGTCCACTGATGTCTCACCATTCTCCAAATAGGAGTCAACCATTTTTGTGTCCACTTCAACCATAAGTTTCTCAACGAGCTCCTTGTAATCCGAACTCGAACTCGAGGCCGGGGAAGAAGTGGTAGACAGAAAATACCCTGGCGCAGTACACAGAGGCAAAAGGGGAGATGGAGGGGGCAACACAGCTGATCCAGTCAACTTCAGATGAACCTCACGTCCACACACACACGACAAGAGCAAAAGAAATAACATGTTGGTTGTGTTTTGTGGATTTTGTGGACACTGATGGTGAGGATTCGTTGCTGCGGAGGACCGCGGCCGCGTGGTAGTCTGTGGTCTTATGTCAGGTAGTTTCAGGAATCTGTCGTTTTTCTATTGCAAAAGACGATGTAAACAACGCTCAATGAGGCAAAATTCAATCACGTCGGTATGAAACCATGCAGTGTGCACGGAAATAGTTTCGTCGACATTCATTTTCTGAACGACAGAATATTCACATGAACCAAAGACAGAGTCACTTTCTTCTTTTCGACACGCTCAAAACAATACTCCCCCCCTCTTGGTCGCTTTTCAATGATCAAGGGGGGCTCTTCCGCTTTGCTGTGCTTCAGGGCGGCACCATCCTTTCGACATGCGCCGCGGATCGGGAGGACATTACTGACAAGGACATTTGCTACCATTGCTCCCCCAAGCAATAATGATTCTGCACAGACCTCACAGGTCCCCCTTGTGGAGGTAACAAAGACGACAAAGGATTATTATGCGAAGGAGAACGAGCTCGCTGATTACAAGTCCGATGTTCGCACCCAGCTTCAGCAACGTGATTACATCTCGGCAAAAGCCTCAGCTCGGAAAGCCCTCGACCTGAGCCTCTCCCACTTCACTAAAAACCACCCAGTCACAGCCAGCTGCTACTCAGACCTCGGTCTCCTAAACAAGGAGCTTGGGGATTATGACGAAGCAAAAGATAACTACTTGCGAGCGTCTGCTATCTACGAGGAGACAGTTGGCAAAGAGCACCCAAGCTACGCCACAATGATCAATAATTTAGGCTGGGTATTTCGAAGGCAGAGCGAGAGCTCTGATACTCGTGCACTCGACCGTATCATGCTCTTAGAGAAAGCGCTTGAGTGCTTCGAGGAATGCTACAAAATAAGAAGCGAGAATTTGGGCGAGGGACACGCGGACACTTTGCAGGTCTTGGGTGCGAGGGGAGGTGTGAAGTTGGCCAGAGGGGAGGGGAGGGAGGGAGAAGTTGACCTCAGGAAGGCCCATGAGTTGGCAAGAAGGGTGGGAGATTCTTGTGAGGCAAGTGCTGCACATAATCTCGCGGTACTACTGAAAACACGAGCAGTGAAGGAAAAGAAGAACAAAAACATCGATGTCGAAGCGTATTTTGCCGATGCAAAACGTCTATACGAGTCAGCGCTTGCCTGGCGCATAGAGAATTTGGGAGAGGGTGCCACTCCGACAATTATGACTATGTCAAGCCTTGCTGAATTGAAGCAAACAATAGAAGGTGAAGATGGTGGCCGTGATCTGTGGGAGCGGATTAAGAAGGTTCTGTAGGAAAAAAAAAGAAGCTCTGGATTTGTGTTTTAATTTAATTTGGCTGCTTGATCACGTCGATAATGTTTGTTTCAAAATGCCTCACAGAACTAACATTCTTGACCTCCAAGAGTGCACAATCTTAAACTTCGCTAAATGCACACAAAAGAAGTATATAAAGGAGTCATGTCTTGCTGCAAAAAATCATCTGGTTGCCGAAAATATTTCTCTACTCCTGTCACTAAGCCCAGGCAATGTAAAACCTGGGATCCAATGTTTTTGCTTGGGATCCGCTCCCACCCCCGCCCCCGCTGCCGCCCCCACTGGAATATTTACCACAGGGTGTTGCTGTTGTTGTTGTTGTTGTTGTTGTTGTTGTTGTTGTTGTTGTTGTTGTTGTTGTTGTTGTTGTTGTTGTTGTTGTTGTTGTTGTTGTTGCTGCTGGAGCCGATTTCTCACTAACTCACACACCTCGCACTCACATGACATCAAAAATCGAATTCATCGGTTCCTTGACTGTTTGCCGTCGTGCCTGCCAAGCTGCCCCCATTTCGGAATTCGGGGCTTAAATCTTCATCACTGAAATGTTTTGTTATGTCTGCGGTCAATCCCATTGCTAAGAGAGGAAGAGCGTTTTCTGTCCCCTTCCCTCCTTGCTCGTCATTTTCGTTCCCTCTTCCTTTCTTACGATTGTCTTCGCTTTTGATAACGTCTTCCCCCGCTGGATTCTCTAACTCGGCCTTCACATTGACCATCATTAAGCTGTCATTGACAGATTTCCGCCTCCGCGTGCCTATTCCTTTCGCTTTTAGACTTTTTTTGTACTCCTCGAGCTTTCCCTGCGCAGAGAAGGGGTCGACTACTTCCTCAATGTCATCATTGATAGTGCTGTTCCTTCTGCGCCTCTCTTCATTCTTTTCCTCTTCAGTTTGTTCTTCCAGCAGATCCTTTAGGTTTGTATACGCTGCGTCGACAGTGTCTGTCCTTGCTACGTACGCCGTCTCGACGATTTCTTCTCCCTCGGCAGGTTTGGTTGCATAACTATCTCTCCTTTCTCTCTGCGAAGCAGACAGTTTCAACCCATCTGCCACTTTGCTGTCTCTCGATAAGCAAGGCCCCATTATTTCCTGCCAAGGGGGAGCCGTAAAACACTGGCCACAAGATAATGTATGGAAAGAAATCGGTGCTACAACCTGTCGCAACACAAATTCTTGTTTTTGCGTGGCGGGACAGCAAAGCAACAACAACAACACAAAACCCCCTGGAGTTGGAGTTGGTGGACTTGGAAAACAAGGGCCCAACCTCAATACCACTCTCCTTCCTTCCGCGAAAGTCCCCCCCCTCCAATCTGCTGCACCTTGAACGACTGAATTTGACACAACACAAATATCTCTTCTTTTATTGGATTTCATTTTTTCCATCCCTAGGGATTCAAAAATACCCCTTCCTCTCCCTTGTCGCTCCTTTCTTTCTACCCTTAGGCACAACCGGGATTTCAAACGCGTACAACCCCTTCCGACAGTTAAAACATGTGGGAAGGGATAAACAGACGGTTTGGTAGTGCCTCCGCTTTTGTTGCCAAGACGGCTCTTGACTTGACTGATTCAGTGAATGGGGCCCTGTCTGATTTGAGCGGAGATGACGAAGAAGTAGCAATATACAAGAAGATGCTCGCGGACTTTCAATTTGAGCAGATCAACCTCTCTCGGGAGTACCAGAAGATTGTTGCCGAGAAGGAGGCTGATCTGTCTGATCTGCGTGCCAAGCTGGAAGCAATTAACTCCTCCTCCTCCACCACCACCACCACCACCAATACAACGGACGACGATGACAACGATTCGCAAGAACAGAGGGATCGAGATAAGAAGCAAGACATGATGGACGCAGAACGACTGAAGGTCGAGAATGAGATTCTGGGAGACACTGTCAAAGCCTGGGAGAAAAAGCTTCGCGACTTGCTCCTCGAAAAAACAGACTTTGCGGCGACGATCCAGAAGCAACGCAGTATAATAGAGGCCTTGGAGTCAAAATCATCGAAGCGCGGCAAGTTGCCGCCAAATCCTCCGCTAGCATCAGCATCAAGCCCAAAGTCTCGAACCAGTTCCATGCCTTCGCCCCCTAAGACCCCCCTGACCCCCAATGCCGCTTCAAATCCCCGTGACCAAGAGACGATTGATAACCTTGTCAGCGAATACAGCCGCCTTAGCTGTGAGAGTGAGATACAAAGGGAGGAGAACATCGAGCTCAAGACGCGCCTGGAGGAGTACATGGTGAAAATGAAGGCTCACGAGAAAAACATCCTTATCCTCACTGAGCAGAACAAGAACGGTGGGGGCAGGAAAGACAGCAACAATGACGAGAACCTGACGCCAAAAATGGGAAGAAACAGGGGCGGTAGCAGCAACGGCAGCAACGCCAACAGCGATATGGTCGAGGAGCTCAAGGACAAGGTCAACACACTCACACAAAGCCTAATTACCTCTGAGGAGAATGTAAAGACTCAGACCGACGAGCTCAAAGAGCTTAATAAACTTGCTCTCGGCCAAAAGAGCTCCTTCGAAAAAGACATGGCAAACCGTAAGAAATCTTTCGAAGAAGACGTGGCAAAGATAAAAGCTGATATGCAAACGTTGCACGACGAAGAGATGACAAAGTTGAGGGAGGAGCTGGGGTCTTCAGCCACCAATGCCTCGGAAGACAATCTGCGATTGAAAAATGTTATCAAGGAAAAAGATGCTCTCCTCATTAGCACAATGAAAGAGAAGGACGAGAATCTCCGAGCCATTATGAAGGAGAAAGACGAGCATTACAAGAAGGCTCTAGAACTGAAGGAGGAGCAGACGAAGAAGCTTATCAAAGAAGCCGAGAGTGAGCATGCCTCTGTTGTAGGGGCAATGAAGAGTGAACACGCTAAGATTGTCGAGGGGTTGGAGGGTGGTTTGTCATCCTCCGCTGAAGCATTGAAAGAGGAACAAGCTGCTGCCATCGACTCCATAAAGCGAGAGCACGCTGCTGCCATCGACTTAATTAAAGGGGATCATGCTTCTGTGATCGAGTCACGCGAAGGCGAAATAGAATCTTTGAAGAAGGAGAACGCTGCCGCAGTCGAGTCACACGCAGCTGCCATCGATTCTCTGAAAAATGAGCTCAGAGCGGCGACAGAGTCACACGCCAGCGCCCTCGAGTCTCTTAAAGTCGACCACTCGAGCGCCCTCGAGTCTCTTAAAGCCGACCACTCGAGCGCCCTCGAGTCTCTTAAAGTCGACCACTCGAACACCCTCCAGTCGCTAAAGAGCGAGCACGAAACTGTCGCGGAGTCGCATGCCACCGCAATCGAGTCCTTGAAAAGCGAGCACACTACCGCCATTGAGAAGATGGTGGACGAGCACACTTCGGCGACCAATGTTCAAGAAGCTAACCACGCAGCTGCCATCGAAACCCTCAACACTACACACTCGACCAACACAAAAAAATTAATAGATGAGCACAGGGAAGCCGTGGAAGCTCTCAAATCTGAGCACAACAGTAATGTGGAGACTCTTCAGCAAAATCACCTCGAGCAATTGCAACTCCTTGGCGAGAAGCTAAAAGAAACTCAGGCCAACTTGGAGTCCGTGGAAGTGAGATGGAAGAAGATCATCGAGGATGAACTTTCTGCACAGCAAAAAGTCAATGACGAGCGTTTGGCTTCTGAGTTGGAGAATCAACGTCTTTCGTTTGTTCAGACGATTCAAGATGCGAACGACGAAAGAGACGAGTGCAAGGCTTTGTATTTGAAAGAAAACCAGCGTCGCAAGCTTATCCACAACAAATTGATTGAGATTCAGGGGAACATTCGTGTGGTGGCTCGAGTGAGGCCGGCAGTGGAGGTGGAGGTGAGATTGCGCACACGGCTTCCTACTTTCCCTCTTTCCCACTTACCAACTCTCCCACCAATCGTTCTTCTACCCGTACCCCGTTTCTTTTTTGCTATTTCACCCCTCCCCACTAACTCGCTCAATTCCCCCTCCTCCCCTCTCCCTTTTTAACCCTCTCTGCACTCAGCTTTCGCAACCTGATCACCGTGAGGTCATTGAGTGCCCGACGGGAGAAGACCTGACTGTTCATCGCGATAAGACGACTCGGACCAAGTTTGAATTTGACAAGGTCTGCGACCAGGACAGTACTCAGATTGAAGCGTACGAAGTTGCTCAGGCTCTAACCATCTCCGTCTTGGATGGCTACAATGTTTGTATCTTTGCATACGGACAGACGGGCAGCGGCAAGACTTTCACGATGGAGGGCCCCGAGGACAACAGGGGTGTGAACTTTCGTGCACTCAAGGACCTTTTTGATATTATAGAGGAGCGACGAGAAGACGCCTCTTACAACTGCTATTTGTCAATATTGGAGATCTACAATGAAACAATTCGAGACATTATGAACCCATCGTACGATGAGTACAAGAATCCCAAGAAGCTGGACATAAGACAATCTGCAGACGGAAACGTGGTACAGGGACTTAGCGAAGTGGAGGTGAGTTGCTGTATTATTTTCTCTTCCTTAGCTTCGATCTACCCAATTTTTAACTGACCGAATCCCAGATCACGAATTGCGATGATGTGTTTGATTTCATTGAATCGTCTGCCAAGAACCGGGCAGTTGGAAATCACAGCATGAATGAACACAGTAGCAGAAGCCACCTTATTCTGACCGTCCGGGTCACGGGGAAGGACCTGCACAACGGCACAGTCACAAGAGCAAAACTCAATTTGATTGATCTCGCGGGAAGCGAGCGTATTAGCAAGACAGATGCCGAGGGAGAAAGACTCAAGGAGGCGCAGAGTATCAACAAGTCCCTCTCCGCTTTGGGGGACGTGATAAACGCGCTGGGAAGCAAAAAATCAGGCCATGTACCCTACCGCAACAGTAAGCTAACGCATCTCCTGCAAGACTCTTTGGGAGGAAATAGTAAGGTGATGATGTACGTCAACATATCACCTGTGCACTACAACATGGGGGAGAGCCTGTGCTCCCTCACTTTCGCGTCACGGTGCCGGACGGTACAGCTGGGCGGCGCAAAGAAGAACGACAATAGCAAAGATATGGAAATCAAGCGCTTAAAGGGTTTGCTGAGGGATAAGTCTGTCTCCTAAATACACAAGAACAACCCCCCAAAACGACAACGACAACCACCACCACCACCACCACCACCACCACCACCACCACCACCACCACCACCACAGAAAATAAAGAGCTACTGAAGAAAACTATACATTTTTCGCCAAAACAACACATTTTAACAAATTTTACACACCGACCTCTTCCAAATCCACCTAATTTAATCCAATTGTGGTATTTGCGTCATGAAAACTTGCGCCTTGGTCATGGGGTCGTCCCTGACTGTGAGACTCTTTGGCAAGCCCACCGGGTGGTGGTGTTTTGCCAGTCTGGCGTTGGCCTCCGTTTGCTGTTTTTGTAGCGCCGCACTACTGGTTAATGCCGCCCTCTCCTTCTCATCCGCGGCAGCTAGTCTCTCTTGCATTTTGACCCGTCTCTGCTCCATTTCCGCCTGTCGTCTAGCTTCTCCTGCCTGGCGACCGCTACTCATCTTCAAAAATTGTCTGCTCGGCACTATATTCTCAACAGCTGCAGAGTCGTCAATCTCAAGGTCATCAAATCCTCTGTCCAAACCCTCGTCATCCCCCTTGCTAAACATCTGGGTGCTCGACTCAGCTTTCACAGAGGTGATCCTGCAGTTGGCCTCTCCCAAATTCGGGTTTTCGAGTGTTTCAACCGTTTCGTTCGAGACGCTATTGCTCATGACCGTGCCATCTTCTAGCGAGTTGGAATCCTCATCATTCGGTAGCACGCTGAACCTTGCCGGGCTACCATCCCCGCTCCCGATGGTGTCCAGCATCTTCCCCAAAATGTGCTCCGTCACGTTCAGCATCTTCAGAGTGTCATAGGCGGCCTCGATTGCACTTGTAGTGGCACTCTCATTTAACTGGGGAACTTCACCGTCTAGTAAACTTGTGTAAGCCAGCAACCTCTGGTACAAGCCCATACCACCCTGCCTCAGACCCACAAGCACACCCTCCAATCTCTCACAGGTTGCCTTCACCCCCTTGCCTTCGATCCTCTCATTCAGCATATCGGCTTCGATCGTATTCAAAATTTCCCTGTTCAATTCTGTATCCCCGAAACCTACCTCCTTGCTCTTGTTGAAATTACTCTGGCATTCTTCCAGGTTACTTTTCGCACCTGTAAGCCTTTCTTCGGCGTCCTTCTTCTCAATCAACAGCCGGTCTCTGTGCTCCCGGTGGTTGCTGAATTTATCCACCATCTCCGTTAATGTATTCACCCCCGTCGCATCCTTGATGTGCTTGAAGGCCTCCTCCATCTTGTGTAAAATTTTCAGGCGCTGCTCTATCTCCCCATGCTGTTGCTCCCTCTTATTCTTGTAAGCATACATCGTGGCAACCAGCTGCTCCTCTTCCTCCCTATTCATGTCCCCCTTTAGGCTCTGAGCAAGCTCTTGACGGCTTTTCTCTGTGCTATTTCGCCATTCCTCCATCTTACTGGCATTCTGTGCCTCGTTCTGCTTGCTGCTGAGGGTTCTATCCCTGTCGGTCCGCTGGACTGTCACGGCCTCGATGGTACCTTCCAGCTCCCTCAGAGCCTTCGTCCTTCCCGCCTGGACTTCTCGCATCAAGCTTTCGCAGTGCATAAATTCCTTCTCCGCCCCATTGTACGTATCCTCCATGGCATTCAAATGCGCATCAAGCGTCACAGAGTTCTTCTGCAGTCGGCTGTACATGTGATTGAGCTGCAGTCTGTAGTGAAGCTTTCTGTCTGTCTGGGTATTCACTTTCTCAATCTCTTTGATTAGCTCCTGGATGCGCTTGCTCTCTGGGTTCGTGCAGTTGATCATCTGGTCAAGAGCCACATCATTTCGCTTCAGATCAGTTAGTTTATCCAACTTCTTGTTGTACTCGGCTTGTAGCCGGTCAGCAACGAGCTGGTATTCGTTGTACTTCTTTGCGTTCATCTTCACTCCGCTGTCCATAACTTTCACCTGGCTACCAACGTCCGGGTCGTCAGCTCGCACCCCCGGCTGAATATCCTTCTGGGCCTTCATCTTTCTTCGCAGCAATAGGAAAGTGCTATCAAAGGCCGGTGCCTGCTTCCTACAGGCTTCCACTAGCTCCTTCTTCGTAAACTTCTTGACGGGGCCGTCGAGGGGGGCCAATTTCTGGCTCATTGACTGCTTCATCCGTTGCTTATTGCTTTCGTTGTTGGACATGTTCGTTGGGGGCACTAGAATCGGGGGGGAAGGAAATAATGTCGGCTTACCCGAGATTTTTCAACTTAGGCTTGGTTGCTCTGCCCGCTACAGCCAGTTTTCAAAGTTTTGGATTAAATCAGGGGAGTCAGTCAAGCCTTTCCCAATTCGGTTGCGAGCTAGCTCAAAAGCTCGTTGTGCCCTGGCCAATTGTTAATTTCTGTCGCCCTGAACGACACCAATTTAATTATTATTCAGGTTTGCCATGGATCCGACTGACAGTGGGCTTGCTAGCAGGCTTTATAGCTCCAAATCGACGTAAGTTTTTCATCTTGGATTTGATTGAGGGGAGATGTTGAGTTTCTTGTGTTGGTGTGTGGGGTATTTGGGTGGCCACTTGGAGGGGTAACGGCGCTAGGGACGCGAATCTTTGACCCCAGGAGACAGTCTCGCGGAACGTTTGTTACTTTGTGCCCTTCCAGACCGAAACCTTCAGCCCTGCTGTCGGGATTTTCTTTTGTCGCTTCTCTTGGCGTTGGCGATTGCTCCCCCCTCTGAAATTTCATTCTTTTTCTCACACACACTCGCATCTGCTTCACTTCCATTCCATTGCACCAACAACAGGTCATCCCTGGCCACGAAATCACCCAACACAACATCATCTACTTCCCTCAGACGAAGCAACAGAAACGGCAACAGTAAAACCAACAATAACAAAACCAAGGCTTTCAAGCCCCGTCTTGTCAGCTCAAAATCCAAACCTTCTCTGCACTCCACCGCGACTACCACCGCTTCCGCGGACAATACTCACCATCCTCTCCTCCTGCAGAAGAAGAGGAATGAGGACTTGCTCAGCAGCACTCAGTTGGAATCTACTCTCAACACACAATTAACGGATTATGACCCTCGCACGGAAGGTGGCGGGCTCCCCTCCCCCCCTCCCCAAAAGACACATCTCCTCGCAACGATAGAAGACGACAGGTCTCGACTTTCCCAGGACATCAGTAGCAGCTTCATCGGGTCGCTATACATGTCAGCTCAGCAGCTGGAGACCTTCCTTGAAGACGACGGGAGTTTTCTCTATCTCCAGCACGCATCGACGGTGGGCCGGTCGGCCTATGACTTGGAGATCGTAGACTACAGCACGACCAAGTCTCAAGAATACTACACCCTCTCCAGAAGTGGCATCACCCGTTTCCAGGAGTCGGACAGTGACTTCACTCCCCTGGATCAGTGGGAGCGTGAGTATGCCCTCTTCAACAAGATGAGAGGGATTCCCTTTTTTAGCAAGTACCGTAAGTGGAAGACGTTCGCAGTGTGGAAAACGAATGTTAAGGGTGCAAATCTGTCCACCGCTAGGGATTCACTCCAGCAGAACCTCTTCATTTTCATCCCTTCTCTACGCGACGCTCTCATGACGATCAAGAACCTCTGTTTTGAGGTCGCTTCTTTGCGACTCATTGACATCAGCAGCGACAAGACTCTAACACTGGACGAGTTCATCAGCGGCCAGCAGCACCTTCAGAAGAACTTGACAGACAAGCTGAGTGAGTTCAGCATCGAAATTCACAATGCCGTGAGGGCCGCATGCGATGTTATCGTGGACGAGTTTTTGAAGGCCAACAGTATCGTGGCCGACCACAAGATGACTTTCATGGAACGTGCTTCCCTCCGCAGCGAATGTCGTAAGTTGACAAAGTTTTTGAGGCTGACTGACTTTTTGGTCGTAGATACCCTTCACGACATGGCAATAGAAAGTGTCAGGTAAGTTTGTCCTACGCGCGACCGAGTTCCGACACCCTGCTTCCCTATCTCTCGTCTTTCTCACCTTATTTCCTCCCTAAAATGCCCGCACATCATCACAATTTTTGCTGCCACTTACCTCCTCCCCTCTCTCCCCTCTCTCTCCTCTCCCCCCCCCCCCCCCCCCCC
>Ga0115554_1001655_pt1 | contig 15697 bp, 9 predicted proteins | sample COGITO_mtgs_1104_3_FD_87283 | JGI IMG/M metagenome (GOLD analysis project Ga0115554, IMG submission 87283) | Pelagic marine microbial communities from North Sea - COGITO_mtgs_110404 | ecosystem: Environmental > Aquatic > Marine > Epipelagic | place: Germany:Helgoland, sampling site Kabeltonne... | reverse complement strand
TACGAGGTGAATAGTGAAACGAGAGCGTTGGTGAAGAGATCGTCTCGCGCGGGTGATTTGAAGAAGAAGTTTAAGATTCAAGAGATGTCGTCGATATCGACTTTGGAAGTTGCGTGGGAGAATAAATTGTTGTGGCCAATTACTTATTTTTTCTTCATAGAATCATATTTCTGCTGGGAAGTTGCTCGGACGAATAAACTCGAGTTGCTCAAGTGGGCGCGAGAGGAGAAAAAGTGTGAGTGGGATGAATTGACGATTGATGCGGCCGCATATCAAGGTAATCTGGAAATGGTAAAGTATTGCGTTGCAAATGAGTGTCCTATCGATGAGAGAGCGTGTGCAAGTGCTGCCTTACACGGTCATCTCGAGGTACTCAAATACTTACGCGAAACAGCGAAAGCGCCTTGGGCTGAGGGTACTGCCTCTTTGGCGGCTGAAAATGGTCATCTTCATTTACTCGAATATCTTGTTGAGCGTAAGTATGATCAATATAACGCATGTGTGTGTGCAAATGCGGCCAGGAACGGCCATTTGGATTGTTTGAAGTACTTGCACGAAACCGCCAAAGCGCCTTGGAACTCTGCGGCCGTTCAAGAAGCGCACCGCTACAACCACCCCGAATGTTTACAATACCTCCTCGACAAGAACTGTCCTCTCCCATTTGGTTGGCGATACGAGTATGGAGAGTTGATCACAGACTACTCATCGTCATCGTCATCATCGTCATCATCATCGTAATCATCATCGTAATCGTCATCGTCACCTTCGCAAAACTTGTGAGAAGTGAATTTGCGTTTTGAGGAATATATATTTACTTCTAAACCCTAAGAGATGTTTGGCTCTTCTCTTCTTCAGAGGAGAAAGAAAAATGTGTGAGTTGTCCAGCGTTCGATTCGCTGTATCTCCAAACTATCATCATTCGGGGATATAATTCAGTTGGTAGAATGCTCGCTTTGCATCTTCTTTTTTTGCTCGCGTTCGATGAGTTGGTCTTCGATTGAGTTGTTGGTTGGTTCAGTGCTCGCGACGTATAACAAATACTTCTCGATAAGTAATTTCTAGCAATATAAGAAAAACAAATCACTACAACGTAACTACTATACTACTACTTCAATTAAAATATGATCGAGTCCATCCCTCTGGCGTCTCTTCCTTCCAACACTCTCCCTTGCGCGTCTCTTTGCGGCTTGACTTTGGCCGCTTTTTGCCGTTCCAACTCGGGAGGTACTTCGTTGTTGCTCTCGATGAGGAGTTGGCGCAAGTCGTACATGATGTCTTGGTCTTCGCTGGTGATGAAGGATACCGCGGTCCCTTTCCTTCCAGCTCTACCGGTACGGCCAATTCTGTGCGTGTAGTTTTCAATCGACGCCGGTAACTCGTAATTGACGACTAAATCGATGCCTTTGACGTCGATACCGCGACCGGCGACGTCGGTGGCGACTAATATGTCAAAGTCGCCGCGTTTGAATCCAGTTAACGCGGCTTCTCGCGCGTCTTGGCCTTTGCCGCCGTGAATGGAGCCGCAGGAATAGCCCATGGAGTGACAGGCTGTGACGCACGAATCCACGCCTCTTTTGGTGTTGACGAAAACGATCGCTTGCGTTTGCGTGTGTTGGGAGAGGATTTGTTCGAGCGTGCGCTCTTTTTCCGATCGGTTGACCCAGATGACGGTTTGTTTGATCAGATCGGAGGTTTTCCCAGCGGAGCCGATGGTCACGACCGCGGGGTTGCGAAGATACGTGCGCGCTAATCGTTCCACGGATGGAGGCATGGTGGCGGAGAACATGTACGTCGTTCTGTACTTCGCAGACGTTTCAATCGATTGTTTATTGTCAATCGCCTTGTTGTCCAACTCTTCCGCCATATCGATCGGTTTCAAATTCGAGCTCGGCATAGCTTCCATGACTTGCGTCACTTGCGGTTCGAAGCCCATATCAATCATTCTATCCGCCTCATCGAGAACGATGTAGTTGCACTGATTGAGAACGGTGTATCTCTTCTCTATGACGTCGATAATTCTACCGGGCGTACCGACGACAATCTCGACGCCTTTGCGCAATTGCACGCCTTGGTCTTCGATAGATTGACCGCCGACGACGCACGCGACGCGATATCCCAAGAAATGTGCGAATTTTAACGTCTCCTCTTCGATTTGTTGCGCGAGTTCTCTCGTCGGGGCCATAACTAACGCATACGGACCATCCGCGGCGACCTCGTCGGTCATTTTTGGCAAACCCATGATGTGCGCCAACATGGGGACAACAAACGCGCACGTTTTACCGGACCCGGTTTCCGCAACGCCAATGACGTCTCGCTTCAACAACCCGATAGGAATCGACGCCATTTGAATCGGCGAAGGTTTTGTATACCCAACTTTCTCAATCGCGCGTAAAATTTCCTGCGGCAAAAGCTCGTTCTCGCTCCACGCGCGCATCGGGTTCGGCACTTTCCCGCCTTTGAACGTGATGTTAAAATCTTCCCGAAAGATTCGCCAATCGCGTTCGTTCATTTGTGCTAACGGTTTCGAACTCCAATGGGTGGTTTCCTTCTTCTTGTCGTATTGATTATCGTATTTCTCGAGCGCTTTCGAATGCTTATCGATTCTGCGCGCGTTTTCATCGCCGGCGGCGTCGTAACTTCTACTTCTATTGTTATTCACAGTATTTCCCCCTCTCCTCTTCCCAACAGAGTTCTCAAACTTGTGATTTTGCTCCATTTGCATCCTCGCGTCTACTCCAGCGATCGTTCCTCTCCCGAACAACAACTTTACGTCGTGCTTGGCGTCGTACAAAGGATTCGCGTCTCGCGAAGTATCGTCCTCTTTACTCCAATCGAATTGAAACTTATATTTTGCCCGTTCCGCTTTCTGCTTCATCTTCTTCATCTTCTCGGTTTCGTCTCTCACCCCGGCGTACTGCTTCCGAAACTGCTCCAACTGTTCCTGTCTTTCTCTTTCCGATTGCTCGCTTTTGTCTCGCTGGTACTGTCTCTCCGCCACGTCCCGCGCGGACGTCGCGCGAGCAAATCTCGACGACGACGACGCGTGATGATGCGCTGTCGCCACCGTACCACCATCGCCTCCTCCTCCTTCCTCTCGTCGTTTCTCTTTCAACCGCTCCATCGCCAGCTTCTCTCGTTCCTTCTTCGTCAAAAATGTCGGCTTCGTCTCCGCGAGTTCCTTCTCTCGTTTCTTCTGCAACAGTTCTTCCACCGAAAGCGGTTGCTGCGCTTGAGATGAAGATGCGCTTCGATTGAACGGATTATCTTGAAAAACAGTCGCAGCATCACGGCTACCACCACCACTCGTCGTCGTCGTCGTTTTCTCCCTCTCGCGAACCTCTCGATGCGGGAACTGTGCCTCTCGCTCGGGACTTCTCCCTCGCTTGGTGGTGGTGTTTCGATGCCAATTTCCCCCGTTGTTGTTGTTGTTGTTGTTGTTGTTGTTGTTGTTTCTGTATCCACCGCCACCGTTATTAGTGTTATTGTTTCTGGAAGAACGATGGTATCTCTCGCCGTTGTTCTTGTTCTTCTCGTCGTCTCTTTGGTAATTGCCGCGGTACTCGCCGCGCGACATGATGAGAAGACGTTTCTCTTTCAGAGAGGGGGAATGTTTTTGTGTGACGACCACAAAGAGAAAGTGAGAAAAAATAGGATATAAATGTTTAGGGTGTTAAACCCTAACTCTAATAGGTGTAATCACTCTCTGCACAGACAACTTAAGACAACTTTAAGACAAGGTAAACTACATGTGATATATATATTACGAGAACCATTTACTACTATCGCTTCCGACGATTTGACACTTTGGCGCGCCGCAATCGTACCCGTTGGAATACGACCCTTCTTCTGCGATTTCGTAGACCTTATTCTTCGCTTTGTCGTCCAACGCCGCTTTGGCCATGACTTGGGCGACTAAGCGTCGATCGATTTCTCCGCTCGCCATGGCGTCTTCTTGGCCGACGATTAAAGAGCCAGATTGGTCGTTTTTCAAGCCAGCAGGACGAACGATGACCCAGTCGATTCCGGAGTTTCGCAAGTAGTTTTCGCCGACGAGCTTTTCGTCCAAGACGCCGCCGAACGCGTTGGTTATTTTGAAACCGGGCGAGTCCGCCAAACCAGCCGCTCTGCCGTTGGTGAGAATGCTCGAAATTAACACGATTTTCTTCACGTTCCCGGCTTTCTTCGCCGCGTTGACGCAATTCACGACGCCTTCGTTATCCACCTCGTGCGCAGCGGCGTTCATTTTGAACGGGTTACCCGGGACGAACCCAGTCGCGATGACGACGACATCCGCGCCGGCCATAGCCAACGCGAGGTTCTCGGTCGTATCCGTCACGTCCACTGTGTGTGTTTATAGAACAGATGTTTTCATCGTAAGAGGTCAGAAGAATGTTTACAGAACAGAGATTTTAAGACGAGGTACGAAGACAAAGAAGACAAAGAATCAATCGATCCGCAATCGATCGCGCGAAGACTTTTCGCTCACCTCCGCCTAACAATTCCACCCCGTTCTGGTCCAATTTCATTTTCTTCGCTTTCTCCAGCGAGCGACATCCGGCGATGACGTTCGCATCGTTCGCGTTCGCCAAGGAGGCAACCACTAACTTTCCAGTTTGACCGGTCGACCCGATGACCAGAACGGTCGGGAGTGAGCTGTTCCGCGCGTGCGAGACGTTTTCGTTTTGGGAATGGAATGAAGCCGCCAATACAGTTAGGGAAACCGCAAATCCACGCCGGGACAAAAGCGCTTGGTTACTCCCATCATCGTCGAGTTCAGAAGAAGAGGAAGGGGAAGAAGCGGAGACTTTTACGACTTTGACGCGTTTTTGTTGTTGTCTTTTCTTTTGCGCGGCGGGTTTTGCGACGAAGGCGTTCGGGAAGGAGGTCTGGTGTGTTACAAACGACATTTTTTGTTCTGAAGTACTTTTAACTTCGTTTTCACATTTTCTTCGCTACATCGTCTACATCGTCTACTACATCGTTCTCTGAATCATCGTTCTCACCTTGTTCCTCTCTCTCTTTCTTAATGCGTTGTTGCTGTTGTTGTTTCTTGGCTTGGTATTTCGCCCAATACTTGGCTTGGTCTTGGCGTTGTTTTTCGAGGCGTTCGATGCGATCGACGCGGAGGTTATGTTTGCGCTTGGCGTCCTCGTCCTCTTCGTCCAGGTCGCCGAGTGCGCGAGGTTGTTGTTGTTCTTGGTTTTTTCCTCTCTGACCGTCGTCGTCGTTTACGTCGTCGTCGTCGTCGTTTACGTTTACGTCGCGCTCGGGTTGGTCGTCTTTCTTCTTCGCCAGCGCTTCGTCGTCCTCGTCTTCAACTTCCTCTCGCTTAGAGGATTCGCGGACCGCGTTGCCGATGCTACTTCTACTGCTACCACTATTCTCTATTGCTTTCGCCGCGTTGCTGAGACCATCATCGCCACTTCTGTTCCTCTCTAAAACGCTTCCTCCTCCTCCTCCTCCTCTTTCTAAACACCTCTCCAACTCCCCTCGCAACTTCTTCTCTCTCTTCGAACACCCGTCGTACGCCTCGCTCGAATCCATCTTAAACTCCTCCATCTCTTTCTCGTTCCCTTGTTTCATCTCTTCCATTTCCACTCTCATCTCTCTGATTTGCTCTTCCAACACTTCGTTCCTCTTCTTCGTCTCCTGCGCCATCTTCGCCGCCGCAGTCGGTTTCGATTTTTTCAACTCTTCCTTCAGCTGATTAATCTCGCTGTTTTTCTCCTTCAATCGTGTCCGTTGCGTGTCTCTTTCTTTCTCTAAACTTTCCATCCTTTGCGAATTCTTCGATAACAATTGCACTTTACTCGTGAACTCGTTGATCTCTTTCGAATATTTTTCGTGCGTTTGGTCCAATTCGAGTTGTAACGAGCGCCACTTCGAGGATGAGAAGTGGAGCGAAAAGAAACAGACGAACGAGCAAAAGAGGAAGAAACTTACGCCTCGTCTCCCCCCGAGGAATGATGATGACCCCGATGATTTAATAACGGTGCTGTTGTTGTTGTTGTTGTTGTTGTTGTTCATCGCAAGAAGCGCTCCTCCGGAAGGAGGTGGAGGCATCGGAGTCGGAAGTCTACTACTCTTTGTGCGGTGTCGACGAGTGTTACTTTTGTTGTTCTAAATGGGGAAATAAAACACCTAAAACACGCGTTTTTAACGCAATAGGCGCAAGGCAACGGTAATCCTGCGACAACACGTATAAGGATAGATTTCTAGAGCATTGAGGCGTAGAAGAGAGCGTGGAATTTTACAGGAGGGGCATCTTTTTGTTTTCGTCTTCTGTTTGGTCATCATCATCATCATCGGGTTAGGCGAACCCTCTCCGACACCTCTCGTCGTCCATGGGCGGTCGACAGACTTTCACCAACCCGATTTTATCCAAGGCTTTTAAAAACGCAAACTCTAACCCAAACGCGTGAACGGATTCTCCGTGCGCGCGTTCGCTTCCCGCTAACGTGTAGTATTGGTATTTACCTCGAATGGTTCCGGGGCCGAATCCGTAGAGATTGACCTCGTCGCATCGACCGGCTAAGAGCAACGAGGCCATTAATCCGGAAGACGGCGTCGATCCACCCGTGAAGGTTTGTTTTTTCGATGCCAGGCACGAGCGGAACCGCTTCAGTTGCGCGCTGATGACATCGTAGAGTTTGAAGTTCATGCGCAAGACTTTGATGTTTTCGTCGCCGTCGGCGCTCGAGGAGCGGAACTTGTTCATCAGCTTCGTGATGGCTTGGAAGTTCCCTCGCGAGGCTAAGAAGAGGACGCCGTCTTCGTTCGGGAGGTCGGAGTCTTTCACGTTGCCGTGTTCCAAACGAAGCGTGCCTCCATAGCCTAAAACCCAGGATTTGTTGAGGATGCGCACGGTCGTTTTCTTCCCGACGCGGTCCTCATATTTTTTCGTCGGCGCTTGGTTCAGTCGAAAGACGACGTCGTGCGCATCGATGAATTTCCCAGCCGCTGGGCCTGAACTCAAAATCGCCGAATTCCCAACCAGAGCGCACGTTTTAAATGACGACGACGAGGAGGGGGAGGAGGAGGAGGTGCTGCTACTGCTACTGCTACCACTACTGCTAGTACTACTCGCTCTATTCATAATCTTCGTCACGCTCTTGGCGCTCTCCGGTAACAGCTCCATCTTAAATTTCGAATCCTCGCTCGCCGTCTTTCGGTGCACGAACCAATCATCTTTCGTCGTTTTCTTATCCCAGGACAACCCAAACTCCGTCGCTTTTGCGTCCAACACGCTCTCCTGGAAACACAGCGGCGCTAACGATCCGAACGGATTCCCTCGATTGATCGCCTTCAACGGCACGCCGCCTTTGCCGATTTTCGCGCACTCGCTCTCGCGACATTTCTTCCCACTCGCGAGTTGTTGTTTGAGCACCAACGCGGCCGAAGCGGAATGCTCGTAGCGCTGTAACTTTTCGTATATGGTTTGCGAGAGGTCCGGGTGTTTGGAACTTGAAAATCTGTTCTCGTCGTTGTTGTTGTTCGTCCTCGATCCGCCGTCCTCAGCCTCAGCCTCGAAAGAATCATCATTTTCATCATCATCATCAGAGTGCACTTTCACCGCCTCATCGTGTGCTCGAATAAACGTTTCTCGCTCGTTCTCCTCGTCCCCACTCAAAATATCGTGAAACGTTTTCTCCTCGTCCTCGTGGTGCGCGAGATTGATCGCCCGTTGCCGCTCTCGGTGACGTTTCGCGTGTTCCTTTTGGAAAGAAGATAGAAAGGTGTTTTCCCCGTCGTTTTCCCCGACGAATGTGAATACGAGGAGCAAGAGGAAGAGGAGGAAGGCAATCGCGAGGAGCTTTTCGGCGAGTTTACGCTTTAAAGATTTCGTGTGAGTGGTCGTTGGCGTGACTGTTTCCATCGTCGGTGTTTGACGACGACGACAAAGAGTTTTTGTGACGATGATTTGATGCAAAACTTAAAGAGTGGATGGATTGTTCAAGAGTGATACAAGCGGAGACGCGACATCGAACGCGGACGGCTTTTACGTCGACGACGACAGCAGTAAACGACGAATGGAAACAAAGTCGACTATTCTTCGGATTTGTATTACAACGCTCTCATCACTTCCGTGACACAACTATGAGCAGCACTCTATTCAAACATTACACCGCGAAACGCATATTCACTCGCCGTCGTATTCCTTCTCCAAATCGACATTTTTCAATCGCTTCTGCGCGTCCACGTACGTCGCGTCCGCGTTGACGAGATACACAACCTCCTCCAAACTCTTAATCGCCGCGTTGGCGTCTGTTTTCACGTCGTTCGCGGTTACGTTTCTCTGATCTCCTTTCCGTTGCTTTTCCGGAACTTCCATCGCTCTCATGGCGTTATCCCACGCTTCCAGCGTTCCCACGGTTTCCGCCGCTTCGTACTCGGCGAACGTCGGTCTGCGCAACGCGACGTACGAGGCTACTTTTTGTAAATCTTTCCGTAAAGAAGACGCGCCGCCTTCTCGTAAGAGCTGTCTCGCGTTTCCGTACTCGCCTACATCGGAGAGGAGTTTCGCCCGGCGGAATGACGCGAGCGTGACGGAGAGTCTTTGGCGGATATCTGTCGCGAATTCCACGTCGTCTGCGTTTTGCTTCTGTTTTAACGCTTGCACTATCGCACTATTACTATTGTTACTATTCATTGCCGCGAACGCGTAAAATTCGTCGTTTTGACTGCTACTACTGCTCGCGAGTGTTAGCATCGTCATCGTCATCATTCTTCTCGTTCTTCTGTTTCTTCTTCTTAATACTTCTTCATCTTCATCTTCATCTTTCCATTCGTCGTCCGCTTTTAACTTTGCACTTCTTTTTTCCAATACTCTCTGGTTTTTAATGCAGTCACGATGAAGTCGTTGCTTTTTCTGCTGTTGCGAAGAAGATGTCGTCGTCGTAATCATCGGTCGGACGTGCGCTTTAGTAGCATTCATTATGTGTGTGTTTACTCTTTGTGTGTTCTTCTTTCTGTTTGTTTGTGATGCGCTAAAACTGTGAAGCTATACTGTGCCTACAAAAATGTGAACTAAACGCGCGTTCCCGACTACCCTTTAATAACCGCAATCGGTCGTAACTTGACGCATTTTTTACTAATTCCAGCGTCGTGACACGTATCGACGACTTCGGTGACGTCTTTATAACTTTCCGGCGCTTCCTCCATGACTAACTTTGGCGAGGCGACGCGGATGGATATGCCTTTGGTTTTCAAATTTTCCAAGACTTGCTCGTAACTGAGTTTTTGTCGAGAGTTGTGTCGACTTCGGGCGCGCCCGGCGCCGTGACAGGTGGAGCCGAAGGTTTCGTGCATGCCTTTTTCGGTACCGGTGAGGACGTAGGAGCAGGTTCCCATGGTGCCGCCGACGAGGACAGGTTGGCCGGTGTATTGGTAATCGACCGGGATGAGCGGATGGTGCGGGGGAAACGCGCGGGTAGAACCTTTGCGGTGAACGAGTAACGTTTTCAACTCGCCGTCGACGATGTGTTCTTCTATCTTGGCGATGTTGTGGGAGACGTCGTAGACGACGTGCATGTCCAGCTGTTCGGCGGTTTTGTTGAAGGTTTTTGCAAACGCTTGGCGACAGAGGAAGGTCATGGACTGTCTGTTGACCCAGGCGTAGTTGGCGGCGCACGCCATGGCGGCTAAGTAGTCTTTACCTTCTTGCGAGTTGATCCGCGCGCAGGCTAATTGGCGATCGTTCAGTTCTAATCCATCTTTTGCCATCGCTTTTTCCATTTCTACGAGGGCGTCCGTAGCGACTTGGTGGCCTAACCCTCGCGAGCCCGAGTGAATCATAACCACGACTTGGCCAATTTTATCGATACCCATTTTCTTAGCGGCGAACTGGTCGTAAATTTCATCCACGACTTGGATTTCCGCGTAATGATTTCCAGCACCTAACGTACCCATTTGCGGCAAACCCCTTTTTTTCGCTCGTTGCGAAACTTTGCTCGGATCGGCGTTTAACATTCGTCCGTTTTCTTCGCACCGTTCTTTATCTTCGATCCACGCGTACCCTTCTCGAACGCACCAATCTATGCCCATCTCTAACGCCGTGTCCAACGTCTTCGCGTCGACAGGGATGATACCTTTCCCACCGACGCCAACGGGAATGTGGTCGAACAACGCCTGCGCGACTTCCTCTTTCAGCGGTTGCACCTCCGCTTCGGTCAAATTCGTCCTCACTAACCGCACGCCGCAATTGATATCGAAACCGACGCCTCCTGGAGAAACGACCGCTTTCGGGTCGTTCACGTCAAACGCCGCTACATTCCCAATGGCAAACCCATACCCAGAGTGCACGTCCGGTAACGCGATCGATCGACCGACAATACCCGGCAACGACGCCACGTTTGCGATTTGCTTTACCGCGGGTAAAAATCCGCCCGCGCGACCTCGTTCGGCGTGTTGTTTCAACTCCTCGAACGTTAATCCGGCGAGAAATTTGTTCACGTAGAATATTCCAGGCACGCGCATGTTCGCCACGAACCCGATTTTAATCACGTACGACGTCGGATCTCGGTTTTCAATGTACGAGCATTCCTCTTCGTACGTGCGTTGTTTCTCATCATCAACAGAATCATCTTTTCTCAACTTCATCATCTCCACGTCTTTCTTCTCAACGCCGCCGCCGCTCATTCGTATTCGTCTCTCAGAGTATTATCGAGTATTCGTATAGTATTCTCTTCTCACTTTTTCTTCTTCTTCTTCTTCTTCTGACTCGTCTTCTTCAACGAAGAATACCAGAGCTCTTCTTCACGAATACTAAAAGTGATACGAATGAGTTTTCCAATTCTTCTCGAGAGGAATGATGTGTGTTCAAAGCGTCGTAAACCTCTCGCCGTCCTTCTCGGAAGAAAGACCAGAAAGAAAGAGCGAACGAGAGAGAGAACTTTTGCGCTTCAAAAGTGAAACGCTCTCTCTGACTCCCCGAGTATTCGCGTGCTCCTCTTTCGCGTTTCCGACGGCTTTTAACAAACTTTTTTCTTGAATGTATAATTTAGGGTTCTAAACCCTAACGAGCAAGGCAACTCTGATCTCTTCTTCTTCTTTCCTCTGTTTTTCTCTCACTTGTGCGCGCGCGCAAAACGTCGTCAAACCACCACCTTTTCTCGAAAAAGAAGAGAGAGAGAGATGAAGATTCACTTGAAAACACTGTGCGTTTTAGAGCGTCTTTTCAATTCTTCTTTGCTTTTGTTTTTCTCTCGGAAATCTCTCTCGTTCCTTTTGCGCTGCTTCGAGGCGGTTTTTTCCAATCCAGATTTGGTTTTCTCTCTCTCGTTCCTTCTCTCCTGCGAGAGAGCGATGCTGACAGTTTCGACGCTCTTTTCTCTCTCTCTCTCTCTCTCTCTCTGTGTGTGTGTCTTTTTCTCTCTCTCTGATGCGTGATGCACAAAACGACGACATAAAAACAAATCAACGAAAGACAGAACGGCGCAAAAGTTCGAGATTGAAATTTCGGACCCTTCGAAAACGACTATTTTGCAGTGCAAAAAATTGGCGATCGAAGGGCAACCGCAACTCGGCGCGGAAACCGATTTCTTAGTGTTCGTACACAAAGGACAAGTGCTCGAGGACGAGAAGACGGTTTCGGAGGCAGAGATTACCGAGGATGGGTTTGTGGTGGTGATGAGCAAGAAGACGAAGAAACCGGCGGAGAAGACGACGGCGGCGGCGCCGGCGCCGGCGAATCCTCCCGCGACTTCGGCGCCGGATGTTGCGGCGCCGGTGGCGCCGGCCGCGGCGGTGGCGGCGGCACCACAAACGACGGCGGAAGTTCCGGTATCGTCTCCGGGTTTAGTGGTTGGTGCGGAATTAGAAAAAGCGATCGAGGAATTACAAGCGATGGGTTTTCCGAGAGATCAGTGCGTGGCGGCGTTGAGAGCGGCGTTTAACAACCCAGATCGAGCGGTGGAATATTTGTTGAACGGGATCCCGGAAGGGATGATGGCTTCAGCGCCGGCGGCGAATGCGGCAGCAGCAGCACCAGCACCAGCACCAGCACCAGGGGCTGATGCCGCGGCGGCGAATGCGGTGAGAACGGCGGAAGGTGCGACGGCGTCTGCTCCCGGGGTTGGTGCGGGTGGAGCTCCCCCGGCTGCCGCGGACGGTTCGGCGCCGTTGAACTTGTTCCCGCAAGGCATTCCGGCGAATTTAGCAGCTGCTGGTGCCGGTGGAGCGGAAGAGGAAGCGCAAGAGGGCGAAGTGAACACGTTGGCGTTTCTTCGCGATAATCCGCAATTCCAAGCCATTCGCGCGATGGTTCAAGGTAACCCGTCTATTTTACAACCCATGCTCGGCGAGTTGCAAAGACAAAACCCGCAATTGTACCATTTGATCAACAGCAATCAGGAGGAGTTTTTACAACTGTTGAACGAACCGAGCGATTTTGAAGCGCAGGGAATGGGCGAAGGCGAGATGGAACAAATCGAATTGTCCAAAGAGGAGAACGAGGCGTGCGAACGATTGATGGCTTTGGGTTTTACGATGGAACAGTGCGTGGAAGCGTACATCGCGTGCGATAAGAACGAAGAGATGGCGGCGAATTACTTGTTCGAGGCGCCACCGGATGCGATGGGCGAATAAAATAGAGAGAGAACACACCGAGCGCGATATTTACTACTAGATTGGCATTGATATATACTACTTCAAAATACTACCTTGAAACACTAACACTATCGCACGTACCGTCTGTCTCTCCTTCTTCTCTCTAATCGAAGCTCTTTTCAATCTCTTCTACGCTCTCGAACGTTTTAGTTAAAGGCGCATACGTGGCGCGTTCGTCAAAGCCTTCATTTTGGGCAATTTTAACTGCGCTTTTTAGCAACATTCTCGCGCTCGCGACCGATTTCTTCGTACACGCCGAGGACTCTTTTTTCAGCGCATTCGCCCAGTTCATCGCCGCGGAGACGTACGCGTCGAACGCGTTCCCGTCTTTCCTCCAACCCGAAGCGTCTAACGCTCTGACAACTTTCAATTTTGCTTCAACCGAAGATGCGAAATCGCCACAATTCTCCGCGTGTCTCGATACCAGGTGCCAAATGGCCGCGGTATCGTGCATAGCTCTCGGCGGCGCGCCGCTAGCGTTGTTACCTCCACCAGAGTTTGTGTTTCCAGACGCTGCTTTTGCCAAGATCTGCTCGAGAAGTTCCTCGATTTTAGCGACGATTCTTGGCGCGCCCGTCTTCTCGTCGATCTCTTCGTCGCGAACGTTAAATTTGGTTCCTGTTGCTGTTGCCGTCGTCGTGTTCGCTTCGGTATCGTTCACGCTAAAATCGCTGAAGAACGACGCTATATCCGCCGCGGCTTTGCCGCACGCGGCATCGTTCCAATCTTCCTCTTCGTCGTCATCCGACGCCTCGCCTTCGTCATCGGAAGCGTTCAAACTTAGCAACGTTGCGTCCTTCTTCTTATTCGCCTCGCGTTCCCATTTCTCCGCGTCGCGCATCCACTCACACTTTTCGGGACCAAGTTTTCTTCCTTCTTCGCACATGTCTAAAAGCGTCGATATCGTCGGTATGTGGACTCTAGCTCCGTCGGTTAACTCTATCACCTTCATTAACGCTCTCGCCGACGCGACGAATCTCCCTGTTTTCGCAGAAGCGATGGCTAAGTTTTCCCACGTGTGCCACGACGTGCGGTAATGCTTGACCGCTTCTTGCAATGCAGCGCGCGCAGCTTGGAACTTTTGCTTATGCATCGATAACGCGGCGACATTGTTCCAAGCTTGCCCGTTTTCTGGGTCAATTTGGGCGCATCGAACAAACGCCGCCAACGCGTCGTCCTCCCGACCTTCGCACTTCATTCTGCAATAGCCGCAGTTAAACCACGCGCCCGGGAAGAGTGGATTCAGCGTCAGCGCTCTCGTCCAGTGCACGTCTGCTTGCGCGAAATCATTCCTTTGCGCACACAATCTCGCTAACGTTCTTTGCGACCTCGCGTCGCGTTCCTCGGATACTTCCCACGCTTTGTGATAACACGTCTCATCGCCAGTTGCGTCACCTAACGCGCACCACAACTTTGCATTCCCGGGTTCTTCGTTCAATCGTGTTTTCACCACGTCCGCGGCTTGTTGCTTCTTTCCGAGCAATTCGAGACAAGAAATGTACGCGTCCCAGTGTTCAATTTCTTCGAAGAGTTTCAACGCGGCGCCAACCATGCCTATCGAAATGAGGGCTTCGCCTAACTCTTTTTTCAGCGCGTGAATAGGTGGAAACCAGACAGAAAAGGCGAACCGCAGTCGTTCTTTGCCAATTTTAGAGAGTGAAGTGGTTAAATCTCGTTTCACTTTCTTGCTTTGTCTCATCTTCTTGATGGCGTTCGCGGGGACTTCAGAGACGGATCTCGTCACGTCTTCTAAGGATAACAAAGCGCGTTCGCGCGTTCGCGCGCGCGTCTTTTCGTGTCTAGTCATGAGTACCGTGGCACTCGCTCGTACGATCGGGCGCGATTTTGCTTGCGTCAGAACGCGTTCCAAGTACGGTGTCATTTCCCAGTTACGCAAGCCATCGTCGGCTTGCTTTTTACGCACCGCGACGCACTCCGCCAAGAGAACGACTTGGGCTATCGTCGATAAAGGTGCATTCAAAGACGGGTCGTCCGCATCAGAGGCGTTTTGGAGTTTTGGTTTTGGAAGAATTTGACTTCCATCCGCGGATAAACCTTCGAGTTCGACGCGCAAGCGAGACATGGCAGAGGAAGAGGAAGAGGAGTTCGACGCCTTTCCTCCCTCCGCTACTTCCGTGTCGTCGCTCTCGTTGCCTCCTCCTGAACCGGCGGCGATACTTTCGTCTTCATCAGTATCATCGTCGTTTTCGTCCTCGTCGTCTGACTCGGCGCTCGCTCTTTCCTTGCACGTCACTCGCAGCACCAGCTGGGCTTTCGCATCTTGTTGATGGATCGTGCGGTACCCCAACGCGCCAGACTTTTCAATCGTAACCCCTAATGCATCTTTAGCGCGTTTTAAAAGATATCGCGCGGAATCGTCGACGCCGAACTCGTGCTCCATCAAAGACGCTTCTATGAGGCACGTGCCGTAAAGGTAGTGCGCGTCTTCTATTTTTTTCTTTTCACCATCCCCTACCAACGAGCTCGCGCGCGACAACCCTTCCAACGCCCTCGCGAAGAATCCCAAGCACTGTTTTCTGAGCGTCACCGTTCGTCCAAACAATACTCTCTGGTGTGCCAGGGCGCATCTCGCCGCGAACCAATCTCTCACGACGTGAAATTCCTCGTTGCTATTCGTCGTCTCTTCCCCGTCCAACGCTTCCGCGGCTGCGCGCCTACACCTCCCCATCGGCGACGGTCTCGCGGACACGTCCAACGTCTCGTCTCTCTCCACGAACTCCAATCTCTTCATCATCTGTTTCGAGTTCACCAAACACTCCACCGCCAACGCGAGACATTCGGGGTGCTCGATTCTCCCGCTCGCGTCTTCGCCGTCCCGCGACAACACCTTTTCGAATGCTCTTCTCTTTCGCCGTTTCGCTCGCCTTCGGTCCTTCTCCTCCTCGTCCATCTCGCCAATCGACGCTCGAGAACTTCCGAATACTCCATCAACATCTCCATGTAATAATCCGTCGGCGTTTTGCGCATCATTCAGCGCAAAACCACCATTACCACCATCACGAAACGTATCATCTCGAAACGCTTGCAAAATCGCATTCGCAAACCCTTCTTCTTCTTCTTCTTCTTCTTC
>Ga0115554_1001641_pt1 | contig 15753 bp, 9 predicted proteins | sample COGITO_mtgs_1104_3_FD_87283 | JGI IMG/M metagenome (GOLD analysis project Ga0115554, IMG submission 87283) | Pelagic marine microbial communities from North Sea - COGITO_mtgs_110404 | ecosystem: Environmental > Aquatic > Marine > Epipelagic | place: Germany:Helgoland, sampling site Kabeltonne... | reverse complement strand
GAGCGTAAAAGAAATAAAAATGTGAACGAGACGGGATTGACGAAGCAAAACCTTCACAAGGAGATATCAAGGAAGCTTGAAGAAAAATTTCCCACAAATCCCACACGCACAGAAACAGCGATCAAGCTCGCGATTAACCAACGAGAAATACTCGAACCTTTTTGCAACATTAGAGAAGGTTTTCTCTCCTTGCTTGCAAATGAACGCGAGTGTGCAATCGGCATTAAAAATACGATTATTCCACGGAACGAATTATGGAGAGGAGGCGGAGCAGACATGGTACGTCGCGCGAAGGCGCGTTTGTAGAAGTAAGATGTAAAACACACACACACGCATATACACACACGCATATACACACACGCATATACACACACACGTAAAACTAGTACCTGTTGTCGTTGTTGTTGTTGTTGTTGTTGTCTTTGTTGTAAATCATTTATTAGAGTTCTTCGTACTTATTTCAAAAAAAGGTTTCAACGACGACGCCACCGGTAATCGACCAAAGCAACGCAAAGCGTTCACGCACGAACCCATGAACCCATAATTGTTGTTGTTGTTCTTCTTCTCGAACCTCTCAAAACCCCACCAAAACTGAACGACGTGTTTGCAATATTTTCGTAGAAATTTTTTCCCTCTTCTTGACTGTTTTTGTTGTACCAATTTAACGAGCTTTTGCGTTTCCCCCAAAACTGTTACCGCTCTGAATAACACTATTATTCCATCATCCTCGTCAAAAGAACCATCCTCAACAAAATATATTTTAATGCTCTCCAGCGAAGAAACTAGAAATACCACCATCGCTCGCACCAACAACGCAGCCGCGTGTAAGACCAAGTAGCTCGCAAAATACGCAAACGTCGTCGGGAAGAAGAGGAAAATGGGTGGCACGAAAAGAACACCAAACACGAGACTTTCCGTGGACTGTCTCTTCGTGGTGTGTTCCTCTTCTTTCCGTCGTTGCAAGGGACGACCGAAACCAGCCTCGTAACAAAATTTTCCAAACGCAACTTGAGCGGTGATGAGTAAACTCGAATACACGTGCAACGCGGCGGCGTGCGAGGTGAATAGGAACATGCAGTCGGATAAAAACGCGAGTTGCGTCGTGAGACCGAGGAACCACAGACGTTCATCGATATTTCGGACGATGGTATCGAATCGAACGCCTAAAACGGAGGCGTATCCCTCCGCAAGTACTACGGCTAACCCACTCAACGTTCGACTCAACGGTAAGTGAAGCTTGACCCCCAACGGGTCACCTTTGGCGAGCCAATTCGCGTTGCGAATTAAATAGTCGCCGTTGATGAACCCGGAAGACATCATTTGAACCCGGGATGATATTCGCGCGAAACATGCTCGCGCGAGGAAAACATCGAATGCAAACGCGACTATCGATTTGAGCAGAGGCGCCTGATATACACGTCGTCGTAACAGTATCGCTACGCGCGTCGCGAGCAAACGCGAGCTGATGCTCACGCCAGATATTGGTTTCCGTTTCAATTTGCCATCTTTCCAGCTACTGTTTCCTTTCCCACTTCCGGAAAAATACGGCACAAACTCGTACTCGTCCAAGACTTTATGCACCGGCGAGAGGAATGCGGAGGAAATCGAGGTGAGGAAAGCGTTGTTGCTCGTTCCTTTTTTACTTTTCCTCGCTTTTTTTTGCTGTCGTTCGTAGGACGCCAAGGAAGACAAAGACAGCACCTTGACGATTGCATCTAGCCCCGTTCTTTTTACCTCTGTGTGCTCAGAACGACGACTGTTATCACTCTCATGCGCGTTACTATTATTCGTCGTCGCGTCGATGGCCTCGCGAGCGACCGAAACGAACAATATGTCGTCAAACTCTCTCTTTCGTCCCTTCGAGTCGACGACGCTCACCGAGAACGGCACGCGGTGGGAACACGCTTTTAAGCGAAAAGTCACGAAATAAACTTCGGCGTCGTTTGCGTCGTCGTTGTCGTTCTCGTCGCTCTTATTGTTGTACTCTTTATGCTCATCGATATCGATATCGTCGTTTCTAAATATTATTTTGCCTATTCGTTTCGCCTCGATGACTTTAATAACGTTCCTCTTAATGGTTTCTTTCTTGTGGTTTCGTCGTGGGAACAAAATTCGCAGAACGGCATCATCATCATCATCATCATCATCATCATCATCATCATCATCATCATCATCATCATCATCATCATCATCATCCTCGGAGAGTTGAGAAGAAGAAGAAGAAGAAGAAGAGGAATCGAAGGTAATCTTCTTCGCACCAATTTCGCTCACCACGCAGTTCCAAATCTCTCGTTTTTCTCCTCTCCTCTGTTCGTCCTCGTCTGTATCGTCTGTATCCATAAATCCATCATCGCTTCGAAATATCCAACCGTAAACTTCTTTTTCTTCGTCTTCTTCTTCGAAATACTCCGAGGGATAGAATATTCGCATCATCATTTTCGCGTCTCGTCTTCTCGGTGTGGTTGTTTTTGTTTTATTTTCAGTCGAAGAAAGGAAAGACGAGGAGGCGTTCGCGTTTGACCGACGACGACGTGATGTTTGACGCGCATCCATTTTTGCTTTAATAAAAAGATGTGAAGAAAAAAGTGACCATTTTGAAGAAGAAATATATTATAAACAACAGTATTACATTACCCTCCTTCTCCTTCTTTATGCTATTGCTATCGCTGCTATCGCTGCTGCTGCTGTACAATTTTCGTGTTTCTTTTTTCTCTCTTTCCTCTAAAATCAACGACTTCACCTGCTGTCGTTTCTGCAGTATCGACAGGCGGTGCGCCCGCGATTTTTGAAAGAGTTCGCCCAACCGCATTTATTCGTTTTGGGATCGTAATGCGGGCACGATCTGGTGTTACGCGCCGGTTTGTTTTTCACAACCTCCGCTCTTCGTTCTCGTTCTATTCGCGCCTCTCTCTCCCTTTTTCTCCCTTCTTCTGCACCGAGAAAACAAAACTCGCGAATGAGTAACCACGCCTTTGCGACGCCTTCAGGGTACCCGGTGAATTTTACCTCGCCGATCTCCAATATCTCGTACTTAACTTTGAGTTTTTGTCCAAGGTATTCTTCTGTTTGTCTTTGTGTGACATATTTTGATCCTTTTAGCATACCCAGCATGTTACCGACCTCTTCAGCGATTGTTATTTTACCATCGGTGTCTCTCTTGTACTTGGTTTCGTCGTCAATGAATGCTGTAATTTCCGGTTTGTACTCTTTTATCAATCCTTTCGAAACCAAGTTTCTGAGACCATCTAACTTCCATATGCCCGTTCTATTTACCCGTCGTTCGCTCAACTTTGCCGCAATGTGCCTGAGTTCACGAGTACGCAACCAAGCGGATTTTGTGCTCGTTTTATTTCCGTATAACCAAATGACGTTCCTCTCGTTGAATTTTTTCACCACAAAACCGGAATCTTCCTCCATAATCTTTCTCTTCAAATCGCCCACCATCCGCTCGTCAAAGTAACTCGCATCGCATCCATCGAGACTTACTTCCACGTTTACTTTCTTCCCTCCATCCATCGGCAGTTCGTCTATGAAATCAGTGCTTTCTTTTTCGTAAGGCGTAATCTTCTTCAAGCGAGCTTCCTTAAATTGAAGCCAATCGCTCTTGGACTCGCTTTCTCCCAGTTGCCCCGAGACTGGAGTATTTCTAGCCGTAGGCGTTTTCGAAGGACTTGTATCTTTGGCGAGATCGTCGTCGGGATTTTCACTCGGTTTCAACCGGGGATCTTGCGTGTGAGTAGATCTCGTCGCGTTCGCTGACAAACTTTTTTCTCGCATAGCTTCCGCGTGCTTCTTTCCGAATGCGTGCCCATTCCAGAGAGATTTCCCATACAAACCCGTTGTCACTTGGCAGCAATCACAGCTCCATATCAACTGAATAGAACCGGTGACAGGATGATGTTTAATTTTGGGTCTGAAATACTCCGCGCCTTCAATTTTCTTGCTCTTCAAGTTTTGTTGGTGACAGTTAGTTTTTGCGTGTTGATTCCAACAATTCTCGATCACAGCATCCTTATGGTGTTTTCCTGCGAACTTCACCCCGCACAAATCACAATACAAACCATCAGGCGGCTCTGCTAATTTTGCCGCTGCAGAAAAAGGATTATCCGCGGAGGCGCTTGGATAAGTCGTGGTCGCCATGTGCGCATCCCGAGCCGTCGCGGAGGAAGGTGGTGTGTACCCAGCGAAGTATCCAATATTGAGCACAGAGTTGATTGGATCCTTGGAGTCCAGTATGAACTTATCCGTTTTGCTCTTCGCGTACGCCGCATTTTCTTTCTCCCTAAATTGTACGTGAATAACTTTCTTTTCTCCTCCAGCGCCGAAGAAGGAAGTATCGTCACGAACCGTTACGTGCTGAAATCCTTCGAAGAATCGGAATAAGTTAGTCAGTTCCCTTTCTGTGACGTTTCGTGCACTCGTCTTGATGAGCAGACACGGTTCTGCTCTTTCCGGGGCTACGAATCCAAACGGCATCTCAATTCTGAAATCGTCCAAGTGTTTGTTCTCGTCGGCTTTTTGTTGTGTTTGTTGTGTTTGCTGTGTTTGCTTTTGTTGCTGGACATATCTCGGCAGTGGCGGATCCATTGCCGTCGAAGAGATAGTAAGCTTTGGAATAACCGGCAGCGGACCACCGTTGACAATTGTTTTCACGGGTGGTATTTCTTTTCTCATCACCACGTCCAATAAAGTGCTGCTTCGTTTTGGGATTTGCGTCGATGTCGACTTCTGCTTCTTTTTAAGCATATCATCGATGACACGTATCGCCTTCTTCTTGTTCTCCGCTTCCTTTTCCTCTTCTTCTGCTCTCATCTCCAACGTTCTCTTTTTCTCACTCTTCCCTGACGCAGCCTTCGGTCTCGTCTGTTGCTGTTCAGGTACTTTCTTGCAGTGAGCCATGTGACCAGTCACTTGGTTTTTCGACGTGAACGCCGTCTTCGTTTTTGGATTGATCGTCGTTTTGCAGCGAGGACATGTGAACTTCTGCACCCACTTCTTGTCTTCCTCCGAAATCTGCTGCGAACTTTTTTTCGCCTTGAACTTCTCCTCTTCCACTTTCTCCTTCTCCTCTCCTTCTCGTTTGCCTATTCCTCCTTCTTCATCATCGCTGCTGCTCTCGTCATGCGCGCCTCTCGGTGTGCCTTCCAACGACCCCGATAAAATCTCGTACGTGCTCTTTTCTAACTTTGCTCGATCCTTCTCCGTATACGCGCTCTTCCGTCCAATCGTCGCTTCAAACATCACTTTTAAATCCTTGAACGTCATTTCTTTTATGTTTGTCCAAATATTACTCCGTTCGTCTTCGCTGTCGCACTCCAAATCCTCTTCCGCTCTCGACGTCGTCGCTTCCAGGCCGTCGGCATCGTATTCTTTTTTCCGTTGACCGTGCCCACGACTTGGCGATAGAAGACGCGCGTTCATACCCCCAGAGAACGGTGACTGCCCCGACGTCGTCGGTGGCGTGTTCGATTGTTGCTCGCGGCTCGTCGAGGTGTTGTTGTTGTTCGCGCTCGCGGCGGCGACGAGCTGTTTTTCATCAGATAAAGAGGAGTTTGGTCAACAAAAATCAACGAAGAGACGCACACACAAACACAAAAGGCAAAAGTAAAAAGAGAACACAAAATACGCGCGATCGATATTACCTCCACGCGCAAGCACCCGCCGTCGATGTCCATCTCGTCGTACTCCTCGATGCATCTCTCGGCTTCTTTCTTCGATTTAAAATCCATCTCCCCGGTGTTGTTGTTTCTGAAAAATCGAGTTTTGGATTTCGGGTTGATGTTTTGGCACATGGATGTGAAATCGTCCTCGTCGAACTGCTCGGGGAGGTTCGAGATGCGTACGGTATGCGTTGAAACGTTCATTATGGATACGTTTTAGTCAAGAACACTCATTTGAAGTGGTTTTTTACTTTTATGCTGTTGTTGTTGTTGTTGTTCTTCTTCTTGTGATTTTTATAACGAATGTGATTCATAAAAGTATACCCATATATTACAAGAAATTCTCTCTAGAAAAATTAAACCATGACTGAATTCATTTGAATGCCGCTAAAATACCCGCTTTGGTCTAAATCCGAAGACGTCACCTTCTTCGGATAATACATCAAAATCGGTCCGCACATCTCCTCGTCGTGATTGGTCCCGTATTTCACCTGCTGCGTAATTTTTGACGTATCAAACGTGCACTCGATGACAATTCTGTCCTCGCGACGTACTCTCGCCCGGTTCGCCAAGACGAAAAAGTCTTGGTCTTTTCCGTAACCACCATAGTTCTCGATGTACTTGACGACGTTTCTATGTCCAGAGGGCGATTCTACGGAAAGTTTAAACTTCTTGGCCAAATCGTGCGCGTGTAAATGCGCGGCTAACAACGTCACGCCAAAGTTCTCCTCTTCTCCGTTCGAGAAATCATCTTTCAAATGGTGCGCGTACACTTGATTTTCCGGACCTACGGAGTAATGCACCACAGTTTCGTCTTGACCGGGTTTCAACACCATGCTCGTTTTCATAATCGTCAACACGCCGGCGTCGACAACCGACGGTCGATACGGATCTAACTGCATGATTGCCCCGGTATCGTCGTTCCACATCTTCACGGGTTTGTTTTTCGGGTACAAGTAATGCACTTGCGTCAATAACACGTCAAACGCGGTACCTTTACCAACTTTGTAACCGAACCCGGTCGGGTACGAAAACGTACCGGCGCCTTTATCGTACGCCCACGCGACTTCTAAACACGGTGAATCCGGTTCGCCGTAAAACGGCCACGTCCCGCACTCGTTCGCGCCGTAAAAGGTACCTTTAGTCGTTCCAAACTTTTTGTGCATGCGTTGCGCGTTGCACGCGAACACCGTCACGTGGTGCGTCGCCTCCGGGTTGGACAATTTTGGCGTGAATGATTTCACGTGATACGTCTGCGTCTGCGCGCCTGGAATGCGATCGAACGAACACGCGAACCCGACTAACGGATTCTTCTCTTGGTCGTCGAACACTTTATCGTCTAAGAGTAAATCGTTGGTGGACACTTGGAACCGTTTCGACCCGGAGGGAAGTGAAGGGATTGAACTTTGCTGCTGCTCGAGCTGTTGCTCGTTCCCGAGGTTCGAGAAGAAGTTTGGCAAGTGCATGCGTCTCGGTAACGTCAAAGAATACTTTCTCGTCGTCGCTAAATCCTCGTCTTCTTCGATTTTCGTCGTCGTCGTCGGATTTGTCGTCGTTCTTTCTCGACTTGTGGCAGCGGCGTAATCCTTCGCAGCACTCATCGAAGAAGAAGAAGAAGAAGAAGACCTGGATGATCCGAAATACGATAACGCTATGAACACTAACGTCACGATCGTGGCCAAGAACGGTGCGCCGTACATGCTCACCGGGTTCTCGTCCCTCCGATAGTACGCGATTGAATTTCTCACCATGATGATTTTTTTTATGAGGAAAAGGCGCGGCTCCTTTATACAAAATGGTGTGTAAAATGTGTTCTCTTCGGCTGCCTTCTTGTTTTTGTTTTCGTCTGTCTGTTTTTTTTTCTTTTTTTTCAAAAAATTTTTCTTTTTCTTCCTTCTCAAAATTTTTCCTCAATCGAAAACAAACAAAAAACAAACACGAATATCAAGTTTCAGCAGAAACATCATCAACATCATCATCATCATCATCATCATGGTGGTGTTGAACAACGCGCTCGTCTTGACGGCGGTGATGATTGCAATTGTCGTTTGGATGCTCTTTTCATCATCATCATCTTCTTCTTCTTCTCTTTCTCTCTCGTCGTCATCGTCATCGGCTTTTGCTTCGAACAACAACGACGAAGACGGTGGTGATGGATATGCTCCTCGTACCAACACGATGAAAGAAGAAGAAAAAGAAAGAAGAACGAGAACGAATACGGTGTCATCGCAAAGTCATCATCAGCAGCATCCCCCTCGAGAGAAGGACACGTTTGATGCGCACCACCACGCGCAGTTTAAATCGATCAACGAGGAGGCGAAAAAATGCTCTTTAATAGTGGCTTCGTTTTACGCCACAAAACCGGGCGGGTTTGACAGGAAAAAAGGCGAGAGGTGCAACGGGTGTCACGAACCTCCGATGTTCATCACCATGGAAAGCGCGCGAATGACTAACGGGCCTGGAACGTGCGTCGCGTTGATTACGGACGAAGAAACGGAGATAGATATGAGCAAACCGGGAATGGATAAAGTACAGTTGCACCGCTTCGAGGGTATATTGGATCGAACGAAAATCGGGACTGGAGCGTTAATGTTGGAGAGAATGAAGTTATACAACGCTTTTATTAAACGCGCGAGAGATAACGACTGGAACGCGGACTTGTTGATGGTGGATACGGACATTGTCTTTGTCGGGGACGTGAGCGATTTGTTTCAGACGAGAAATTTCGATTACGGCGTGACGATTCGAGATAACAAAGCGTACCCGGTTCAAGGCGGCGTGCAGTTTGTGCCGAAAGGAAAGTACGTCGGCGCGGCCAAATTTAGCGACCACACGTTGGATTTATGGAAGTCAGACTTAGAAAAAAGTGGGAAGGAGGCTGGATTTACCGGGGACCAGGCGGCGTATCAGAGAGGATTGAACGTCCCGGCTTCAAAAGTACAATCGTTAGCGAAAGGAAAGAAAGTTATTGATTTACCGGTCGTGTGCGGGAGCTCCGGTGCAGAGGTAGTCACCGTGCGAATGATACCTGGGGATCAGTATAATTTTGTCCCGAGCGGGAACGGCCAAGGTTTGAAAAAGAAGGACATTCGCATCTTACATTACAAAGGCGGTAAAAAAGAAGGCATGTACGTCCCGTACAAAGCGATGCAGAAGAATGTGAAAGACGTGTTCAAACTGAAAAAGCTCGTCGTTTGATAATAATAGAAAGAAGAGATAGAGAGAGATAGATGTGTAGGTTATGTAGTTCGTAGATGGTACCATGGTACCACTGGTACAGAAAGAATATAAAGAGCGACACTTTAGTTTTGAGTTTATACAAGAATACGGTGATTGTACCGGTACCTAACTGTTTATCGATCGCTTTTGCGCTTCTTCTCTTGCATGAACGAACCGTCTGTCGGAGCGCTCGAGGCGTACTTGTACAAATCCGTCGTCGTCGTTTGACTATTGTTCTGTTGGTGCTGATCTTCCAACGGTTCTGAAAGCGTAGGGTCCCAGTTCGCGTCCATATCAATTTCTTTGTTCATTTGAGGCGGAGGCGAAGTGTTTGGAACGTACTCCCCGCCTTCTCTAACAGTTTTCAAACCAGAACCGCCTGATGGGGACGCGAATCCAGAAACGCGACTCATGGGCGAGAACGCACCTTTTTCTTTGTTGCTTATGCTCGCTGAGTTGCCGCTAACGACACCTGGTCCCCACCAACCGGCGTTACCAGACCCACCGAAACCACCCGAGGCGGATTGTCTCGGCATGGATTGAGGTAAGCCCGAAAACGTCGAAGAGGAGCTTCCGCCGCTCGAGTTTTCGCCGCTTTGTTGCATTTTGTACTGTCCGCTAATGCCAAAGTTGTTACGAATCAAGTTGTTATTTCCTACGTTCAAGGCGTTTTGTGCCGCGGTCGCCGCTCGAGCCGCCTCCGACGCGGTGTTCATTCCGCCCGCGGAAGCCTCGCCTCCCAGCGTCCCTCGACCGGGACCTAAAGGACTAGCGTACACGACTGGAAGCTGAACGGCCGCGGCTGCTTTCGCCGCAACTGCGTGTTGTCGTTGCATGGACAAGTTCTGCATTTGCGAAGTCGGTGGCGATTGTCCAAAGTGTAACGGATGTAGCGCGGCGGAGTTCATGGCGTGAGGAGAACCGACGAAATGGTTTCCCAAAAACTGGGTTCCGCCTGGACTTTGTCCAAAGCTTCCGACGCCAAAAACAGATTGCGTTTGACCAGGGGAGGCTTGAGACACCATGGCTGCGTTTGCAGCTGCTGCCGTTTGCATTTGTTGAGCTTGCAGAAAGTTTGTATTTCCAACAGAAGTAGCGGTTGCCGAAGCTGAAGCGAACGCCGCGGCTAAACCGCCGACAACCGGTTGTTGCTGTTGCGCCGAAACTGCTGCTGGTACCTCGGCAATAACAGCGGCTGCATTCGCAGCAATGCCGGCGGGAACCGGTTGTTGCTCCAAAGGCGGTGGTACGAAATCTGGAAACGGCGTTTGGACGGTTTGCTTCGGTTTCTTCGCCGCGGTAACTTCTCTCTTTGCGCTCTCCGAAACCGCAGCCGCCATTTTCGCCGCGCTCCGTTGATGTTCTTTTCTCGTTTCTTCCGATGTAGTTTCCATACACGACGGTGGTTTAAACGGATTCTTCGCATCGAACGGCTCGCCGGTTATGTACGGGTGTAACAGCGCTTGTTTTGGCGTCCAACGTGAAGTTGGATCGAGCGTCAACATCCCGAATAAGAAATCTAAAAACGACGCGCGCATGAGCCTTTGTTCCTCGATGGCGTTTTCTCGTTCTCTCGATCCGGGACCATCCACGCCGAGATCCTTATACGGTGCTCCAAAAACAATATCAGCTAGTTTCTTTTGGTGGAAGTATCTCTTCCCTACGGCGGCTCGTTTCCCCGAACGTTCTTCGTATTGTTGTAAGTTCAACAAACGATAGTTCGACTCTCCGTTTCCATTGGCGTCCATGTTGTTTTTATTCTTCATCATGTCCGAATCAGATTCCGAGTTTAGATTCATATCTGAAAAGCTGCTGCTACTGTTGTTGTTGTTGTTGTTGTTACTAGTGTTACCGTTATTCTCTCGTACGAAATATTTGTGCCGATGTCTCGCTTTGTGCAACATCGAATCCGGCGGCGGTTCAATCGTTTCGCACATTCGGTTCAACAAATCAAACTCGCTCGCGCCTGGTAAAATCGGCAATCCTAGAAACATTTCCGCCGCTACGCAACCTAAACTCCACATATCGATCGGCATCCCGTATGGTGTTCCTAATAAAACCTCTGGACTCCGATAAAATCTCGACTGGATGTATTGATACACCGTTCTATTTTGAAAGCAGGCGGAACCGAAATCGACCAATTTCACCTCCGTGGACGACAACGACTTCAACAGAATGTTCTCTGGTTTTATGTCGCAATGAATCACGTTCGCCTCTCTCAACACGTCCAAAGCGTTCAACAGTTGCACCATGAGCTCTCTCAGCACTCGCAACGAGACCCCTCTGAATTTGTTCTTCCGTAAAAATTCGTACAAGTTGATGTCCAACAATTCGAAAACTAAACACAAGTGGTTGTGACAGACAAACTGGTCCAAAAGTTTTACGATTTTCTTCTCCCCGGTTGGGTCGCACCTCGTGTTTAGCATGTGGAGAATACCAATCTCCACGTGCGCCTGGTGGAAATACGCCGGATGGTTCTTGATTATTTTCAACGCCGAGACTTTATTCCCATTCTCTTTGTCCGCGTTGCTGTCGTCGTTGTTATTTCTTTCGTGTGAGTCGTTCTGAGTCACTTTCTGTACCCGCAAAACTTGTCCAAACGTCCCGCTTCCTAAACTGCCGAGCACTTTATACGCGCATCGGTCGTCACCGGCGCGCAAGATATCGTTTTGGTACACAATCAAATCGCTATTTTCGTTGTCTCGTCCGTCGTTGCTGGCCGGCGTCGCCGGTTTACTCAAACACGCTCCTCTTTCCGTTGGATCGTCTCCCGAGGGAGATTTCCTCCGCGAGAATTCCATTTTCTGTTCGAAAACGTCGACTCCCTCTTGTGTCGAATTTGTAAAACAGTGGCGAAAAGGCACGACGATTGAAAAGTCTTTGACGAAAACACGACACACGTGGAAGACAAGAAAGAGTCTCTCTCAAAAAAAAAAGCAACAAAAAGTTGGTTCTTTTCTTTCTTCAGTTTTTGTTGTTTTGTCTCTTTTCTCTTCTTCATACTTTTTAATAACAACAACTATACAATATTATAATGAACACGTGTTATTATGTGAATACCCGGTGAATAAGAGTGGGTGGTGCGATTAAGAAAAAGAAGAAAAAGAAATGGTGAACAGTGGACGGGTGTATCGCGTGGGAGATTTACGGGATATCTTTAAGAAAGAAGAAGAAGAAGAAATGATGATGGTGGTTACGAAAACGACTTTTCTGGACGACGACGACGAGAAGTCAGAAGAAGAAGAAGAAATTGTAGAGACCGAGAGGCAAGAAGACGGAGAAGAGGAAGAAGAAAAAGGAGGAGATGATGAAGAAGAAGATAAAGAAGAAAACGTGTACGAAGTCTCCGTGCGCGTCTTGGGCACTTTGGAAAGTTTCGACGCTTCAAATTCCGTCGGTGTTTTGAAAGACGACGCGTTCGCGCTCACCTTCGACGCGTCTTCAATGTCGCCGACGTTTAAGTGGAAGTTGAAGAGTTTATATTTTTTGATTGGGGAGTACGAAAAATGTTCGTTTTCTTCTCCATCGTCGTCGACTTCGACGCGGTTTTCTATTTTACGAAACGGTGTTTTACGCGTTCGGATAGCGCAGAACGCGAGCGGCTTGGACGTGAATGCGTATCACGAAGCCGCGAAGATTAGAGAGGAGTTTTTACACTAGAAGCTTTATTTAGAGAGGAAGGGAGTAGACCGTAGAAAGTAGCGCGTAACAATGATAATATAATAGTGTGTTGTACCAGTGTGTGTGTCAGTGTGCTAAAAATACAAATCAAGACAATTCTATAATAAATAATAATATTAACGCGGTTGTTGTGAAATGACGATCGATTACTTGGCGGAAGACGTCGTGGATGTTTTCAATAAAGCGCTCACGGTCTCCCCGAACCAACGCAACGAAACCGTCCCGCCACTGCGATGATGGTTCACACTCACTAATACGCCAAGGAGTGCCATCCCACTCACCACGCCGAGGAGATAATCTCTCGAGTTAAAGCCACTCCCGAACCCGGCGGAACCGGCGGCGCTTCCGGCCAACTGCGCGAGTTTGCTCAACGCGTTTGACGAAGAGATATCGTCGTCGCTACTACTCGCCGCTTTCGATTTCTTATCGAGTTTTCCTCGAACGCTCGCAATTTCTAACCGTAACGCCGCTATCGTCCCTTCGCATTCGGCCAGTTTAATCTTCAAAGCATCTATGCCGTCCTTATTCGTTCGCGGGTCCATCAACGCTTCTAACGAGACGATTTGCTTCTCCAACTTTGCAATTTCTCTCACTCGGTCGTCTGCGATAGATTTATACTGATGATGGTGATGAAGAAGAAGAAGAAGAAGAGTCAGTAACGAGAAGCAAACGCAGAGAAGAGAGAAGTTTATTTTTGAAAAATGAGATGATTTATTTAGGTAAACGAAAAGAAAAGAACACAACAACAACAACATTAATACCTTGTTCCTAGCCGCGATCGCGTTTTCGATGACCGCGATGTTCTTTTGCTTCGCCTTCTCTCGCTCTTTTTCGTTGTTGTTGTTGTTCGACATTTTATACTAACTCGTCGGGGTAAAACTAACTGTGTGGTGTTTTTGAAGTGATGATGATGACGAAAATGAAGCCAAAAACAAGGGGTGTTTGTTCCAAGTGTTTTTTGACTTTTTCAAGGCAGATTCATCAACGACTTTTGTCCAAACAACACAAAAACGCTCTCTCATCAGCGCGTATCAGCGCGATATAATAAATAACAATGATGCGAAGGAAACCGTGTCTTTTGCGCTCCACTTGGCCAGAGGAGGAGGAGAAAAACGATTTGAATGGAGGAGCAAGAGACGCACCACCACAAAAAGTAACTTTATTAAACAGAATGGAAGTAAGACGACGCGTGCATTCAATACCTTTGTCTAAAATACTCGCTTTGGACGAATGTCGGAGCAAAGAGGAGTACGATGAATACAGAAGAGAGTTGGGGGAGTTTTCAATTGATGATGCCGATAAAAGTGCAAAGGAAGAAGAAACATTAGAAAAAGAAGAAGAAGTTAAAAACAAAAAGAAAGAAGAAGAGGCGATGTTAGACGACTTGTTAGACGACGACGATTAAATCGATTAAAACGTATAGAAACGTATAGAAACGAATAGAGTAGTTAGTTAGTTGGAATTTTATGATTGTATTATAATACGTTCGGAGCAAATCATTATTAATTTACACGTAATCAGGACCTGGGAACTGTAACTGAACGTATCCTCGTCTGGATCGAACCGTGCGTTTGCGTTTGATGAATCCCAACAAGAGCAAACCAACGCCGGGAATACCGAGCGCACTTCCGACGACAATGAGCACGATTCCTTCTATTGACACTTTTGCGCGGTGTCTTTCGTAATTCCTCTTGAAAATCGTTTGGTTTTTGAGCCAGAGTTCGGGATCGAACGCGTGTTGAATAGTCACCGTTTGCTCGGCGAAAGCGACGCGAATTTTGTTCGCATCCGGAAGGGTGGCTTTGATTTGAGGCGCATCGATACGTTTCCGTATCGATGGTTTCCACAAAAGTGATCCATTATCACTGTTTCCATTCACTGCGGTGTTTGTGATCCCAGTATTACTATCGCCGCTTTTGCTATTGCTGCTGCTACTACTACTACTACTGCTGCTGCTGCTATCGCTACTACTACCCGAAGAAATACCTCGTACTCTCGTTAGGCTCCCCGGTTCGCACCCAAAATTACCGAACGTATCATCCAAAACCCAATGCGCATTTTCTTCTACGCCACTCTTTCTGACTTTGAAACACACGCGCAAGAGCGCTGAATATGTCTCGCAATTTTGTGTGTTAGTATGATAGCCACCCATTTGATATTTACAAATCTTATTGTTCACGTGGGAAAGTATCGTTTTTTGAAACAGTATTTGCTCGCCTAAATCGATCGAGGCGACGATTTGGTTTGAAGCCGTGTCTTTTCCTACGAGCGAAAGCGAAAGCGGCGTCTCGAGCATTCGAGAGACGAGTGCCGTGTTGTTCATGGCGTCGTTTAAATTAGTCTTATCGCTAGTTTTGTTCAACAACTTTGTCGTCGTCGCCGGTATCGGGTTTCCTTTTTGAACTGCCTCTCGCAACGTGTCAATCGACGGCATGTACTCGGCGTATTTCGGATAAATTTTCGGTAAAACGTACGTTTCCATCAGATTTGAACTCTGAAATTTCAAAGCTTCGTAAGTTTGCGGTGCAGCTAACTTGGGCGCTTGATAATTAGTCGCCTCCGTTGTGCTCCTCAACGTTTCGATATTCGGCGATGCCTGCGCGTCGTTGAAGTAGTTGTCGATCAACATCCACTCCACGCGTTCGAATTCATCTCTGTATATGTTATTCCACTTGTTCAACTTTTCGACGAACACTCTCGTGTGCAAATCTCCCGGTATCTCGTGTCGTTTCAGTTTTGATTCTCTGACTAAACCGCTTCCGAACAAAATCAAACAAAACGAGAGCAAACAGGCAACGGAGCCAAACTTGATTGAAATTTGCTGCTCCGAGAGATGTAACGTGCTACTATTAGAGGACGACGAATGAGAGGTGCTCGAAGCCGTCGATTGTCGAAATACCCTGTTTGAACCAATGTTTCCACCTCCCGAAGTATTCATCATCTTTGTTTGATATTGACTGGAAGAAGAAGAAGATGCCACCGGAGTCGCCGGTCGAATATTATTTTCAAACGCATTGTTGTTGTTATTCAAGTTGTTGTTGTTCTCCAAAATCGTTTGTCCCGACGAGTGGATGATTGCGGGGGCGGTAGCGGCGGAAGTGGAGGCGGCGCGAGGTGAATTCGACGACGACGTGTTGTGCGAAGAAGCCGCAGCACCTCGTCTCATGATATACTTTTTTTTAACACTCGTGCT
>Ga0115554_1001639_pt1 | contig 15766 bp, 8 predicted proteins | sample COGITO_mtgs_1104_3_FD_87283 | JGI IMG/M metagenome (GOLD analysis project Ga0115554, IMG submission 87283) | Pelagic marine microbial communities from North Sea - COGITO_mtgs_110404 | ecosystem: Environmental > Aquatic > Marine > Epipelagic | place: Germany:Helgoland, sampling site Kabeltonne... | reverse complement strand
CTTCGACGCATCGCCTTTGGGGTGCTGCTACTTATGAGTTCGTTGTTTTCGTTAAGTGCAAGCGCGGCCAATGTCTTAGCTTTACGATGGTAATAACGACTTAGTTCGCGACTCCTCGTTTAGTGCAGGCTCTTTCGCGAAGACGAGCTTTAGCGTTGAGCTATGGTTCAAATCGGATGCTGTAAACCGAGGCTATTTAGTACAGAGTGCTAATTCGAGTTCAGCTTACGCTGGTGAAAAAATACAATATTCCATGCGCCTCGAAGCAGGAGGCAGCGTGATAGCCAGCTATGGAGGAAAGGGTTCTTACGTCAGTGCGGCCTCTTCGAGCTCTTATGGCGATGGCAACTGGCACCATGCTTCTATGACTCTCGCCAGTTCAGGTGTGTTTACTTTGTATATTGACGGCGCCGCGGTTGCTACCGATTCTTATTCAGAAGCCTCGGGTACGAGGTACTACACACATTCTCTCTATTTAGGCGTTTTAACCTCTACGAGTTTCTCTAATAGCAGCTATTTCAAAGGTCAGATGAGAGACGTTCGCTTTTGGTCGGATACTCGTTCTGCCGCTGAGGTTCTGGCCAATAAAGACGCAACGCTCACGGGAGCAGAGTCGGGCCTTTTCGCATGGTATACCCTCGACCAAGGCGCAGGCGGCGGGACCAGCACCAGGACGATAATTGACTCGGCAGGTTCAAATGATGCTGAGCCGTTGAATTTTACTATGGGCGGGACCGTGTCTAATTTCGTGGCCTTCGTCGATAACACTGATCTGGATGCTTCGCTGACTGCCGCTGCCGGCGTGGCAGAGCCTGTTGCGATTCCTACTACCGTTGATACGGTTGGCGAGTCACTCGATGTCTTTGACTTCACTCTCACAGACGGCGGCACCGCAGACGCACTGGCGCTGGGCGTGTCGCAGGTAGTTGTGAACGTCTCGGGCACCGCGACCGATGCCCAGCGCAGTCAGGTCACTTGGCGTCTGAATGGCCCCGATGCGAGCAACGTGACCGGCACTTACTCTGCCGGCGCAGACACCCTCACCTTCTCAGGCCTGTCCATCTCCGTTGCCGACGGCACGAGCGAGGTCTATACCGTTAACGCCTACCTCAATGACAACACGAGTCTTACCGACAACGCGACGGTAATCCTGTCGGTAGACGGCGATACTGACCTGACAGTGTTGGGCACTGGCACAAGCATGGCTGCCACCACCGCGGTGAGCAACGGTACAGGCACGCTCATCACGGTGGCGGCAACGAAGCTTGCCTATGCGACCGAGCCTGCAGGGTCAGCATCAGGCGTCGCGTTCACGAGTCAGCCGGTGGTCCGCGCACTAGATGCCGCCGATAACCTCGACTTAGACTTTACCGAGACGATTACGCTTAGTACGAGCGGCGGTGGCTCGCTGAGTGGCGACGTTGATATTGCCGCTGTGGCGGGCGTGGCTACCTTCGCTGGCGTCGGCTATATGGCAAGCGCCGATAAGGAATCTGTTACGGTCAGTGCAGACGACGAGGCCACGAGCGGCGATTTCGCCCCTATCACCTCTAGCAGCCTGCGCAGTGAGGTGACCGCGACACGACTTGTGTTCCAAGTCCAGCCAACCCCGCGTTCGGCGTTCTCAGGTGATGTACTCACCTTTGCTCCCGCGCTCACGGTGGCTGCGGTCGATAGCGCTGGGGTGGTGGATGTCGACTATACAGCGAGCGTAAACGTGTCAGAAACCGGCGGAGCGGGAGGTGTCTTGCTCGCTTTTGCCGGTGATACCGATGCCGACGAAGCGACCGCGACAATGAGCGCGGTTGCTGGGCTCGCGAGCTTTACCGGGTTGACGTCGCGCTATACTGCAGTCACTGAGTCTAATGAGACCTATAACTTCGCCGCCAACTCTGGCGCTTTCGCGCAGGTGCTTAGCCTTGCGCTAAGCAGTTCACCCGTGCCGCCGCCGGTAGATCCGACGATTCGCGATAAAGTCACTCGCACAGGCACGAGCACAGATCCTGAGATCGCCGAAGGCGGTGAACTCACCGGCGGCGAAGTCTGCGGCGACGCGATTAGCGAAGGCAAAATCACAGACGTGACTCTGTGCGGCGGGGCGACGATCACCGGCGGCGAGGTGGGCGGCGAGATTATCGGCGACCCTGATGACCCCGCGACGCTGAGCGGCGTGACGGTGCTGCCGGGATCACGATTGTCCAACGTCAACATTGGCGCGGACGTGATCTTGCTAAAGGGCGTAATCATTGGCGACAACGTCGGCTTCGCGTCTTTTCTGAATATGCCGAGTGGCGTTGCGCTGACTAACACGCTTAGCTTTATTGCCGTGCCGGGTCGCGAGGGACAGACCGCACTAGACCTCAGAGGCGAGTCGATCGCAGGTGCTGCGACCGCGCCGCGTACAAGTTACCTTGACCTCGTGGCGGAGGTGCCCGAATTCGAAGAACCGGGCGCGGCGATCAAGCAGCAGCCTCAAGGTGAGATCGAGATGGAGTTTTCAGACTCGGAGGCGCGCATGGTGCCCATCCGCATCACCAAGACCGACACGCCCGACGCCGACGAGGTTGGTTTTAGCTACGACGACGATGGCAATCTGAGCATTCGCCTTCCCTCGCTGCTCGAGATCATCATGTACCCGATGTTCACCGATGATGATGCGCTGCTTGCGGCGATCAAAAAGGAAGACCCTGCCTACGGACTCAAGTACGGAGCAAACTCCTACTTCGAGATCACCAAGGACACTGAAACAGGTTTAGCGGCGACGCTGCCGCGCTACGTGGGCAGGCCAGGACTGTCGGCGGTAAAACTGGCAAGTGGCACCGAGCGCGAGCTAGGCTTCTTCACCTACCCGTCGCCGTTCCTCGCAAACGTGAATGCGGTCTCACTTATCACGCGCAACGACGTAGGCGCGCTAATGGAACAGGAGATGGTGCCGGCGCCGAGCGACTGGCTGCTGTTTAAAACCAGGGTGTTAAAAGAAGGGCGGGTATCTCGCGTGAGTATCGACCCACGTGGTGTGATTACGATACGCGAAACCGCTGGATATGAGTTCAGGGTACTCGCAGACTATGCGGTAATCCCTAATGCGGTGTTCTCAAAAGAAGGCAGGCCGATAGTGTTCATCAACGCAGGCGATCTAAACGCCAACGGCGAGGACGACTACTATAGCTACTATCCAAATGGCGATCGGCAGACTCTGTATGTTTTTATCCGCGATGCTATTAGAAAGCCTAGACAGCGAGGTAGTCGTCGATCTTTGCAGCCACTTTGCGTCCCTCATCGATCGCGCGTACGACGAGCGATTGACCACGGCGGCAGTCGCCAGCCGCGAAGACTTTAGGGCTCGAAGTCGCGAACTCTTCATACTCGGCTTTGTAGTTCGAGCGACCGTCTAGCTCAAGCCCGAGCGCTTCGCTGACGTAATGCTCTGGCCCGAGGAAGCCCATCGAAAGAAGAATAAGATCGGCTTCCCAGAAGCGTACGCTACCCGGAATCTCTTTGAAGTTGCTGTCCACATTTACTGTGTTAATACCGAGTAAAGTGCCGTCTTCGTCGCGCACAAATTCTTTACCCGACACGGAATAGACGCGCGGGTCTTCGCCAAATTTTTTCGCGGCTTCTTCGTGGCCGTAGTCGACGCGGTAAATTTTAGGCCACAGCGGCCACGGATTATCGTCGGCGCGCTCGACCGGCGGCTTTGGCATAATCTCGAAGTTCACTAGCGATTCGCAGCCGTGACGTAGCGACGTCCCTATGCAGTCGGTCCCTGTGTCGCCGCCGCCAATAACGATAACTTTTTTACCTTTGGCAGTAATGTAGTTGCCGTTCTCGAGTTTAGAGTCGAGCAGGCTCGATGTGTTCTTCTTCAAAAACTCCATCGCAAAATGGATTCCTGCGCCTTCGCGATTTGGAATCGGTAGGTCGCGAGGCGTAGTTGCGCCTGTGGCAAGAAGTACGGCGTCGTTGTCGGCAACCAGTTTGTCTATGCCGATACCGTTATCACCCGCGCCACCGATGTCGGCGCCTGTTACAAACTCGATTCCTTCTTCGCGCAGAATATTTACTCGGCGATCGACTACGTCTTTCTCGAGCTTCATATTAGGAATGCCGTACATCAACAAGCCACCAACGCGATCGTCGCGCTCATAAACTGTGACGCTATGACCTGACTGATTGAGCTGCGCCGCAGCGGCGAGACCCGCAGGGCCAGAGCCTACAACAGCAACAGTTTTACCACTGCGCGACAATGGCGGCTTAGCAACAACCCAGCCATTTTCGAAGCCTTTGTCGATGATGGCGTTTTCGATATTTTTGATCGTGACCGGTGGCTCAGTCGAGCCAAGCACGCAAGAACCTTCGCAGGGAGCAGGACACACGCGGCCGGTAAATTCCGGGAAGTTATTGGTCTTGTGCAGGCGCTCGAGCGCCTCTTCCCATCGGCCGTGATAAACGAGGTCGTTCCACTCGGGAATCAAATTGTAAACAGGGCAGCCGTTTTCGGACTGACAGAAAGGCACGCCGCAGTCCATGCAGCGCGCGCCCTGTGTTTTTAGCGCTTCGTCTTCGGGCGCAGTGTAGATTTCTTTGTAGTCGATTAACCGGTCCATCGCATTGCGATAGGGCACAGTCTGACGCGTAAACTCTTTAAATCCGGTTGGCTTTCCCATGATCTTTCCTTCGCTGGCAGGTCGATTAACCAATCGCCTGCACCTCAAACTTATCTGTTTCTAAATTTTTTGCGCGAGCACTAAACTTTACGCGGCCGTTGCTGCGCGCTCTGCCAACACACGCTTATAGTCGGTTGGCATCACCTTAACGAATTGGCTTAGGGCTAAATCCCAGTCGTCCATTAAGCGTTTAGCCACTGCCGAATCTGTGTAGAGATAGTGTTTCTTCACAAGGGCGTGAAGCTCGTCTCTATCCGCTGAATCGGCGACGCCTTCGAGTTCGAAAGTTTCACTATTGCACTGCTTAGGGAATTCGCCTTTGGGGTCCCATACATAAGCAATGCCGCCGCTCATACCGGCGCCAAAGTTGCGTCCCGTGCTACCAAGAATAACGACGCGTCCGCCTGTCATGTATTCGCAGCCATGATCGCCAATACCTTCGACGACAGCGCTTGCGCCACTATTTCTTACCGCGAAACGCTCGGCTACGATGCCGCGAATATAGGCTTCGCCGCCGGTTGCGCCATAGAGGTTTACGTTACCGGCGATGATGTTGTCCTCAGCCTTAAACGTGCTCTGCTTTGGCGGATAGAGAACAATCTTGCCGCCAGACAAACCTTTGCCGACGAAGTCATTCGCGTCGCCCTCGACCGTGAGCGTGACACCCTTCGCGAGCCATGCCCCTAGGCTTTGTCCCGCCGAGCCGTTGAGTTTAATGTTAATCGTGTCGTCGGGCAGCATCTCGGCTTTCCAACGTTTAGCAATCTCGTTCGAGAGCATCGTGCCTACCACGCGGTTTATGTTCACCACGTCGTGTTCGATATGGACGACATTGCCGTTCTCGATGCCGTCTCGCGCAAGTTTAATCAACTCGTTGTCGAGCGCCTTATCGAGGCCGTGATCTTGCTCTATTGTCTTATAGAAGCCAGTGTTCTCGAATACCACTTTCGCCGGCGTAAGAATCGAGGTGAGGTCGATGCCACTCGCTTTCCAATGATCGATCGCGTGATTCATGTCTAGCATGTCGACACGGCCGACCATCTCGTTGACGCTGCGAACGCCTAGGCTCGCCATGATTTCGCGCATCTCTTCGGCCACCATAAACAAATAGTTGGTGACGTGCTCGGGCTTGCCCTTAAACTTTTTACGCAGCTCAGGATCCTGCGTCGCAATCCCAACCGGGCAAGTGTTGAGGTGACATTTTCGCATCATAATGCAGCCGAGCGTGATCAGCGGAGCTGTGGCAAAACCAAATTCTTCGGCACCCAACAGTGCGGCGATTGCGATATCCCGGCCGGTTTTTAGCTGACCATCGGTTTGCAGCGTCACTCGAGAACGCAGGTTGTTCATTACCAGCGTTTGATGTGTCTCGGCCAGTCCTAGTTCCCACGGCAGGCCCGCGTGCTTAATCGACGTGAGCGGAGACGCGCCGGTGCCGCCGTCGTGACCTGAAATAACAAGGTGATCTGTTTTCGCTTTGGTCACGCCCGCGGCAATAGTGCCAACGCCGATTTCTGCAACCAACTTAACGCTAATGCGCGCGGCGCGGTTTGCATTTTTCAGATCGTGAATTAACTGTGCAATGTCTTCGATCGAATATATGTCGTGATGCGGCGGCGGGCTAATGAGTCCGACGCCCGGCGTCGAGTGACGGATGCTCGCGATGTAATCGTCTACTTTGCCGCCCGGGAGCTCGCCGCCTTCACCCGGCTTCGCGCCCTGCGCGATCTTGATTTGTAGTTCGTCGGCGTTAGTGAGATACCACGCGGTGACGCCAAAACGGCCCGAGGCAACCTGTTTAATCGCAGAGCGCATGGAGTCGCCGTTTTCCATTGGCGCAAAACGATAAGGGTCTTCGCCGCCTTCGCCAGTGTTTGATTTTGCGCCAATGCGGTTCATCGCAACGGCGAGTGATTCATGGCTCTCTCGCGAGATAGATCCCAGGCTCATTGCGCCCGTTGCGAAACGCTTAACTATTTCGCTAGCAGGCTCAACTTCGTCGATTGGTATTGCCGAGTCCACAGTGGTGTTGAACTTGAGCAGGCCTCTAAAAGTACAGCGCCGTGTACTATCTTCGTTTGTGTGTTTGGCGAACGCGGCGTAAGCCTGCACATTATTGTTTCTGGCGGCCACTTGTAAGTTAAATATGGAATCAGGGTTCCACATGTGCGCATCGCCGCCCGAACGCCAGTGGAAGTCGCCGGGGTTATTGAGTGCAGGAATGCGCTGGCTTTCGCGCTTAGGATAACCGAGCGCATGACGGCGACGAGTCTCTTCAATAAGCACAGGGAATTTAACGCCTTGTACGCGACTCGCGGTGCCGACGAAACAGCGATTGACGATTTCGTCGGCGATGCCAACTGCTTCGAATATCTGTGCGCCTTTATACGATTGCAGCGTCGAGATGCCCATTTTCGCCATCACTTTGAGCATGCCCTTGGCGACACTCTTCTTATAGCCATAAACGAGCGCTTCCTCGCTTTCGGCGTTGCTCGATACCAGGCCTTCCTTGCTCGCTTGCCACAGAGACTCGAAGGCGAGGTAAGGATTTACTGCGTCTGCGCCGTAGCCCGTTAAGAGGCAGAAGTGGTGAACCTCACGCGCTTCGCCTGTTTCGATCACGATGCCGATCTGCGAGCGCTTGCGTGCGGCGACCAGATGATGGTGTACAGCGCCACAGGCAATAAGCGCGCTTATCGCCATTCGCTGCGATGACATTGCGCGGTCTGACAGCACAATGAACGAGAAGCCGTCGGCGATGGCCTGCTCGGCTTCGGCACAGGCGCGGTCGAGCGCATCGAGATAGCCGCTCGCTGAGTCTGTGTCGAAGGTAATGTCGATTGTCTTCGAGCGCATCCCGTGCGTCTCTAAATCACGAATGTCGGCGAGTTCTTTATTAGACAGAATAGGGTGGCTCAGGCTCAGGCGATGTGCCTGCTCCGGCGCTGTGTCGAGCATATTGCCTTCGGGGCCAATAAAGCATTCGAGCGACATCACCACCTCTTCGCGAATCGAGTCGATTGGCGGATTAGTGACCTGCGCGAACAGCTGCTTAAAGTAGTCGTAAATCATGCGCGGCTTGTCTGACAAACAGGCAAGCGCTGAGTCATTACCCATGGATCCCAGTGGATCACGCGCCTCAGTGACGAGAGGAATGAGCATGAACTGCATGGTTTCGGTGGTGTAGCCAAACGCCTGCATACGACGCAGCAGGGCATCTTCGCCTTCGGCATCTTCTAACGACAATACATTGTCGCTTTTCGCGATATCGGCTAGCGTGACTTTCTGTTCGGCGAGCCAGTCGCCATAGGGGCGTTTGGCGCTGATTGTCTGCTTGAGTTCCTCGTCAGGAATCAGGCGGCCCTGTTCGAAGTCGATGAGAAACATTTTGCCCGGCTGTAGACGGCCTTTTAGCAACACGTTAGCGGGGTCAACGTGAACCACACCAACCTCTGAAGCCATGATTACCTTGTCGTCTTTGGTCACGTAATAGCGGCTAGGTCGCAGGCCATTGCGGTCGAGCACGGCGCCAATGTAATGACCGTCCGAGAACACGATCGAGGCTGGGCCGTCCCAGGGTTCCATAATGGCCGAGTTGAATTCGTAGAAGTCGCGCTTCTGCTGATCCATATTGGCATCTGATTGCCAAGCTTCGGGGATCATCATCATGACAGACTCTTGCAGTGAGCGACCTGACATGAGCATAAATTCTAGGACAGCATCGAAGCTGCCCGAGTCGCTGCAATCCGCGTCGATAACGGGGAACAATGATTCAAGCTTATCGCCAAAAACGTCGGTTTTCGCCGTGCCCTGACGGGCGACCATTGCGTTTACGTTGCCGCGTAGTGTGTTGATCTCGCCGTTGTGGCTCATGAAGCGGTTTGGCTGCGCGCGGTCCCAAGACGGGAAGGTGTTAGTACTGAAGCGCGAGTGAACCATCGCTAGATGCGTTTCAAATTTCGGGCTCATCAAATCCTTATAGAAAGGAAATAACTGCCCCGGCGTTAACATACCTTTATAGACAATGACTTTGGTCGAGAGGCTGCAGGCATAGAGCTGTTTGGCTTCAGTGAGGCTCGTGTCGCCGCGCAGCGTGTGTGAGAAGCGCTTACGGATCACATACAGCTTACGCTCGAACTCTTCTTGGCTGAGGCCTTCGGCAGCGCCTATAAACAGCTGCTCAATACGCGGTTGTGCTGCGAGCGCTGCAGGTCCGACGTCGGCGCCAACCGCGTCGATGGGGACGTCGCGCCAGCCCAGTAAAGTCTGGCCTTCCTCGCTGATTATGCGGTTAATTGTCGTGCGGCAAGTCTCTCGCTCGGCATCGACCTGAGGCAGAAAAATGTTACCCACAGCGTATTGGCCCGCTGCGGGAAGCGTCACGCCAAACGACTTGGAAGCGATCTCGCTAAAAAAGCTGTGTGGCAGCGCCATGAGTATGCCCGCGCCGTCGCCCGTGTTGGCTTCGAAACCGCAACCGCCACGGTGGTCCATGCGTGAGTTGAGATGATACGCATCGAGCATTATTTGATGGCTCGGCTTGCCTTTTATATCGGCGACGAAGCCAACGCCACAGGAGTCCTTCTCTTGGGCAGGATCGTACAGACCCTGCTTGGGGGGAAAGCCAAACTTTAAGGGCATTCGGTTGTCATTGCTCATGGTTACATCTCTCAAAATTCTTGCACTTAACATCGCTTGCACGCTGCCTGTGTTTTCCACAGCAGTGTGGCAATGAGCGCGTTTCTTACATCGAAGCTCAAGCGTCCGACACGTGAGTGAATCGGATAAATTGAGCCAACTATGCTTATTCTGCAGCTTGTTTTGCGGCCTGAACTAGGTGTCGAACTGACGCAAGGTAGGTCGTCTAGTTCGTGCTGCTACGGCATTTTGTGCAGCCTGCAGCGTCCCTGTTTGCACGGTCGCGTGCTTGGTGAGCAGCACGGAAACGGCCGACAACAATACCATTGCACTAACTATTGTCAAGAATTCGGCTGTGCGGAAACCGCTTGGGGAAAGTAAACTGACAAGAGTTTGTCAGTAGTCGAATACCGCTTTGTAATTAATGACAGAATTCTGGCAGGAGGCGACGAATTTTCAACCTCAAATGTCACAGGTTGTGTCGCAAAAATTTTTCAAAACCTGACGTCACGCGGCTAACAGTTTTTCAATTGCTCTGCGGTTTGCCCAAAGAGAGATACACGCTTTGCTCGCTTGATAAAACACAAAGGGTGGATTACTCTCTAGCGTCGTATTTACTATGCTTGTGCGAAGCTACGCCTCTTAAAGGCAGGTGTTTCGACTCGCTTGCATCAACCGGCGCCTAACAGACTTTCAGACTTTCGGCGATGCAACTCTCATTCCCAACAACGGAGGCGAATGTAACCCGTGAACCTAAACCTAACCCGTAGACGCTTTATCAAGGGCGTAATCGCCTCTGGCGCAGCGGCAACCACGACTGGCGTCTGGGTTGCAGCGAATGGTGCCGCGAGGCCCGCCGGCGCGGTCGAACGTATGATCCGCATCAACATCAACGGTCAAGTGCGCACAGTAGATGTAGCGCCGCAGGAGACGCTGGCGTCGACACTGCGTTACAAGCTCGGCCTTACCGGCACTAAACTTGGCTGTAATCGCGGCGAGTGTGGCGCTTGCACTGTGCTTGTCGACGACGTGTCGACCTATGCCTGCTCGGTTCTAACTCACTCGGTTAAAAACGGGCGCGTCGAAACAGTCGAAGGCCTCGAGTCTGCCGATGGCACGTTGCACCCTGTGCAGCAGGCCTTTGTTGAAGAGCTTGCGCCGCAATGTGGTTACTGCACGCCTGGCCAGATCATGGCCGCTGTAGGACTACTCCGCGAGAACCCAAATCCTACGCGTGAAGAAGCGCGACAGGGACTGTCGGGCAATATCTGCCGCTGTGGTTCTTATGACTCTTACCTCGATGGCGTAATGCGCGCCGCGCAAATAGGATAATCAACATGGCTTATATGCACATTGGTAAAGACTTCGTGCCACCAGATGTTAACGGTAAAGTTACCGGTCGCATCAAATATGCCGAAGACTACACGCGCGAAGGCATGGTCTATGCGCGCCTATTAACGAGCCCGATTCCCCATGCGCGCGTCGTCAACATTGACGCGACTGAAGCACTGGCGATGGACGGTGTTTTTGGCCTTCTCACGGCAGACGATGTCTATCCCGACGGCGAGCCGCAGAGCACTGGTCTCAAGGTGCTTACAAACGAGCCCACGCTAGTCGGCGAGCCGATTCTTGCGTTAGCTGCAATCGATGAAAAGACGGCGGAGACTGCAATTAGCAAGATCTCTGTGACGTTCGAGCGTCTACCATTCGTATTAGATCCGCTCGACAGTCTCGCCGAAGGCGGCCCCGATGCTTACAACGGCGGCAATACCTACGTCTTCCGCCAAGGCTTTGCTTCTGAGAAGTGGAGCGCCGATCAGGTGGCTAGCTTCCGTGCGGGCAACGAGCCGACAGCCGAACCACAGCAAACTTTCGCGTACGGCGATCTTGATGCAGCACTCGGTGAGTCTGCGTTTGTTTACGAGACTGCCTTCACAACAGCGGGTTACCCACACCAGTCAATGGAGCCTCGCAGCGCGATGGCTTATTGGGAAAACGGCAAGCTGTATCTCCACGGTACGTCGCAGTCACTGTCGGCTCTCGCCGATGGCATGGCGAGCATCGTTGGTGTTCCGCAAGAAGACTTTGTGTTTATTAACGAAGCGACAGGCGGTGGTTTCGGTCAGCGTGCCCGCGCAAACAGCATTCCCAGTATGGCGATCCCTGCGAAAATGTCGCAGAAGATTAACCGTCCCGTCATGATGCGCGTAACGCGCGACGAAGAAACGGCAATCGGTGGCGCGCGTCAGGGTTTCCAAGGTTGGATCAAGTGTGGATTTAAAGCCGACGGCACGATGGCAGCGGCAGACCTCTACATTATTTCCGACAATGGCGGTAAAGGCGGCGGCGGCGATGCCTACTCAGCAGCCGACTGTATCTCTATTCTTTATCAGACCGAAGCAGTTCGTTTCCGCGGCACGTCTATCGGCAGTAATACCGGACACCGTGGCGCGCAGCGTGGACCAGGCCAGAATCAGATTGCCGCGATTATCGCGCCAATCCTCGACAAAGCGGCCGAGGAACTCGGCATCGATCGCCTGAAGATTCGTCAGATCAACACGCCGCAAAATGGCGATGTGGGTGGCGCACGGCAGATTCCGTTTACCAGTGCCTATATGCCAGAGGCCCTTAAAATGGGCGCCGAACAGTTTAACCTTGAAGAGCGCATGGCGCGTTCGCGCAAGCGTAACGGCACGAAGGTTACTGGTATTGGAATCGGTCAGGGCTATCACAATGCGGGCCGTAGCGGCATGGACGGTATCGTTCGCCTCACCGCAGACGGTCGCCTGAAAGTGCATAACGGTGTTGGCAACCTCGGTACTTATTCGTACGCATCGACTTCGCGTGCGGCTGCAGAAGTATTGCAAATGCCTTGGGAGCACGTTGATATCGTTACGGGTCGTACCGACCGTCACCTGCCGATCACTTCGCCGCAAGATGGCAGCAACTCGATATTTACTAACACGCGTACAAACTACGGCGCAGCGATGGATCTTCTCAATAAGATGAAGGAACTCGCAGCCATGGAGTTAGGCGGTGATGCAGCCGACTACGACTTCGCAGACGAGCGTGTGTTTAAGACTGCAGCGCCAAGCGAAGGAATGACCTTTGCTGAAATCGCGCAGAAGGGAATTGCACTCGGTGGCAAGTTTACCGGTGCCTCAGATCTTCCCGAAGAGCTTAACGATTTCACTAAGATCTCTGTGAATCGCCTCGCTGGCGAATCGCTTATGGGTATCTATCACGATACGCCTCACAACAATAATCCTCCTGGATTCACTGTGACCTTCACAGAGATCGAGATGGACATTGAAACGGGCAAATACGATATCGTTGAGATGGTCACGATAGGCGATTGCGGAACGGTCGTTCACCCACAGGGTTTGAAAAACCAGTTGGTCGGTGGCGCAGTTTGGGGCATCGGTCTTGCAGGTTATGAACGTCATCTTTATGACCCGCAAAACGGACTCCCAGCAAGCACGGGTTATTGGCAGAGCAAGATCCCAACAATGATGGACACACCGGCTAAAATTAAAACCGGCTGGGTTGATCTTCCGGATCCCGAAAACCCTGTCGGTGCGCGCGGTATCGGTGAGCCTGCGATGGGCGCAGTGGCAGCGGCACTTGCCTCTGCAATTAGCGACTCGCTCGATGGCCACCTGTTTAGCGCCGCGCCAGTTACAGCAGACATGATCATTAACCACGTAGCAGGGGTAACGTCTGAAGCCGTTCCTCTGGCTCAAAACAACTTCCGAGGTTGATATGGTAGCCACATCACATGACGTAATGCTCGACATTGAGCTCTATCAGCCTACCGACGAAGCTAACGCGCTCGCCTTGGCTGCAAGCCTTGGCAAAGACGGATGGTTGCTCGGCGGTGGTCAGGACACTTACGGTTGGTTAAAAGACCGAAACAAAACCGCGAGTGCCATGATCGAGTTGACTCAGGTCGACGCCTGGAAAGGTATTAAAGAGACTAGCGATGGAATCGAAATCGGCGCAGTGACTACGCTGACCGAAATTTCGAAGAACCCTTTGGTTAAAGAAAAATTCGCTCTACTCGCGAAAGCCGCTGGCGTTGTTGCTAGCCCGCAAATCCGCAATGTGGGAACCCTCGCAGGTAACCTAGCTCAGGATGCGCGCTGCTGGTATTACCGCCGTGGTCTCGACTGCTACCGTGCCGGCGGCAACATCTGCTATGCGGATTCGCCCGAAGGCTTAAATCGAGAACACGCCATCTTTGGTGCTAGCCGCTGTGTAGCGGTAAGCCCCTCGGATACTGCGCCTGCCTTGGTTGCACTCGATGCTACAATGGTTGTCACGAGCGCAAAAGGTCAACGCCTTGTGTCAGCGCAAGACTTCTTTGTTGGCCCAGACGTGAATATCACGAGCATGACTTCTCTCGAAGAGGGTGAGATCCTCACCGCCGTGCGTCTCCCTAATGAGTGGGCGAACGCTGAGTACTATTTCGAGAAAGTCGCAGATCGCAACGTGTGGGACTTCGCGCTCGTCAGCATCTCGGCAGCGATGAAAGTGTCGAACGGCGTGATCGAAGATTCGCGCATTGCGTGCGGCGCCGTCGAATGTGTGCCGCGTCGACTCGACGATGTTGAGAATGCGTTACGCGGCCAGCAGCGCTCAGAGCAATTGGCCGAACAAGTTGCTGCCATCGCATCTGAAGGCGCAGAGCCACTTAACTACAACCATTTCAAGATTCCACTGATCGAGAATTTGGTTAAGCGCGCGGTGCGCGGCTAGTCGTCTTGCGCGATTTAAGCCCTGTGCGGGTATTACCGCCGTCAGGGCTTAAACGCAAAAGCCGACTCGCAGTTGTAGAACAGTAAAATCTAGGGATTAAAGAAGGAGTGCGACTTTTGTTTTGCCGCCTTTGTAGCGGAAAACGAGAGCGACATTCCTCGATCGAGAACAGCGCGGCTTGACGAACAGGCAGGTACCTTCTATTTACCCGAAGGCGCCGCTTCTTAGGAGGCGCCGCTTCGTTAAGCTAACTAAAAAGAATAAACTTTGAGAGGTGCAAGGTGGGAGAAATAGTCCGCTATAAACGCGACGTCTGGGGTGAGGAAGTCATACTCGGCGTTTCATGGGATCTACTCTGGGTTGTGGCCGTTGCGGTGCTCGTGCTTTTAGCCGCGCACGCAATAGTGATGGCAGTGTTGGCCAACAAAAAGATGGACATGCCTTCGGGTGAAGGCAAACGCGTCGTGCGCCATGAGTCTATTGACCGTTGGTTTCACTGGGTTATGGCGCTGTCAATTTTCGCTTTGATCCTCACAGGTATCGCGCCGATTGTTGGGCTGCGATTTGCCTGGCTGAACTGGCACTGGATGGCCGGCTTACTATTGAGCTTTATCACCGTCGTTCATATTGTTCGCTCTTTATTTTGGCAAGACTTTAAGTCGATGATTCTGGGTCCTCGCGACTTTGCAGAGCCTTTCGATTCTACGCGTCTTCCGGGCAAATATTCTTTCGAACAGAAAGGCATGCACTGGGCTGTCACCGTCGTTGTGATGACGGTTATCGCTACGGGCCTGCTCATGTTCCTGCAAATCGACTCTCCGTTTTGGGAGCGCACTAACAGCATGCCCGAGAGCCAGCTTGGCCTCGTGTTTTTGTTGCATGGGCTTTCTACGTTAGCGCTTGTTGCCCTTGCGGCAACGCATATCTACTTCGCTATTCGTCCCGAAAAACTCTTCTATACGCGGTCGATGTTTAAGGGTTGGATTTCAGAAGATGAGATGAAGGCGAACCACGATCCAAACCTATGGTCGCCTAAGCAAGCCGATTAAACGGCTCGCGCGAGTTTATCGACTTCGCGCAAGTTAATGAGACACAACGGGGTCAGCTCTTCCTGCGCAAGCAACGAGGGTCTGGCCCCATTTGATAGTGACACCACAGAAAGTAGTTGAGGGGCATAAAGTGACCGACAAAAACACATTAGAGAGCTCGATCGAGACGATCGAAGCCGGCTACGAATTTTTACTCGCTTATGCGGCGCAGGGTCGACCCGCCGGTGTTGAATCGGGCCCTGGACCACACGCTCAGCCGACAATTCATGGCATGGCGACGGCAATGCAAGCGCTTATTACTGCGTTCGAGTCGAGCAGCGATGCGTTTGAAAAAGTCATTGCTGAGGACTGCGCGAAGGCAAGCGCGGCGCTTAACTTTATTCTGAAGCAGAATAAAATCGGTTCTGAGATGGTCGATAATTTGAATGCTTCGATTCACCTGCGCGCGGTGCTAACAGACCTGTTTCTTTACAGCGAAGTGCTTAAGCCAAGTACCGCCGAAGACCTTGCGACGCCAAGCGCGGTTCAGACTTACGACGCTGCTAACTAGCGGCGCTTGAAGAGAGCTATTACGAATGATTTATCCGCCGCGACTGAATCTTGCCACTCTGCCGACCCCGCTCGTTAAACTTTCTCGTTTTTCCGAGCGCCTTG
>Ga0115554_1001633_pt1 | contig 15785 bp, 13 predicted proteins | sample COGITO_mtgs_1104_3_FD_87283 | JGI IMG/M metagenome (GOLD analysis project Ga0115554, IMG submission 87283) | Pelagic marine microbial communities from North Sea - COGITO_mtgs_110404 | ecosystem: Environmental > Aquatic > Marine > Epipelagic | place: Germany:Helgoland, sampling site Kabeltonne... | reverse complement strand
TGCTTTCGCCACCAATTTGGGGTTTCCGTCCTCCGGCGCCTTGTCTGAACCCCTTGGTCCCGTCGGGGGTTCGGGGGGGAGTGGGGAGGGGCGTTTTGGCCGGAGGAAGTCGATGGGGGAGCGGGGTAGCCATGAGGAGTTCTGTTGCTATTGATGGGGGTGAGGGGGGAGGAATTATGGTGAGTGAGCCGATGGGGGGGGATGAAGGGGTAGGGAGCGCGGTTGGGGGGGGGGGGGGGGGGGGGGGTGGGGGGGGGGGGGGGGGGGGGGGGGGGGGGGGGGGGGGGGGGGGGGGGGGGGGGGGGGGGGGGGGGGAGTGGTGTTGTTGGGCTGTTTTTTGCGTCGTTTGACGATGACGTGGGCGAATGAGTTTGTGACTGACGATTTTACTGACGCGTTCACTGACGCGTTTATTGACGCGTTCACTGACGCGTTTACTGACGCGTTTACTGACGCGTTTACTGACGCGTTCACTGACACATTTTCTGACACATTTCTGACACATTTTCTTCTTCTCCTTTCTACCACCCACGTTCCAACACTCTTTTTGTTTGTGTGTGTGTTTTTTTTTAATAGTCCCGGATAAGCTCCCGCATCCCTCCAGCCAATGAACGCAAAAAGCTCCTCCCCCTGGCCTTGATATTCTTCTGCATCTTGTTCAACTACACCATCCTCCGCGACACCAAGGACGTGTTAATGGTAACCGCCCGCGGGTCCGGTGCGGAGGTAATACCCTTCCTAAAGACCTACGTGACGTTGCCCTCCGCGATAAGCTTCACCGTCCTCTACAGCAAGATGACGGACAGAATGTCCCAGAAGAACGTCTTCCAGACGATCGTGGTGTCGTTCCTTGCCTTCTTCGCGACCTTCGCCTTCGTGCTGTACCCCCTGTCCGGCGTGATCCACCCCCACGCGCTCTGCGACTGGCTCCTCACCGCGCTCCCCGCGGGGTTCTCCGCCCCCATTGCCATTTTGCGGAACTGGACGTACGCGATGTTCTACGTGCTGGCGGAGATGTGGGGCAGCGTGGTGGTGAGCCTCCTCTTCTGGGGCTTCGCGAACAGCGTGACCTCGCTGGAGGAGGCCAAGAAGTACTACCCGTTGTTCGGCATGGGCGCGAACGTGGCGCTCATATTCAGCGGCCAGTACGTGAAGCTGGTGTCCAAGATCCGGTCCCGACTGCCCCCGGGCGTGGACGCGTGGGGCGCCAGCTTGAAGCTGCTGATAGGGGCGGTGCTGGCGTCCGGGACGACCATGCTCGCGACGTACCGGTACATGCAGGCCAAGGTCGTGACAGACCCCAATTGCGTGGTGCCCAGGAAGGAGAACCCATCCAAGAAAGGCAAGGGCAAGAAAAAAGTCAAGATGGGCATCAAGGAGAGCTTTCTCTTCCTGGCCTCGTCCCCTTACATCAGAAACCTCGCCACGCTGGTCGTTTCCTACGGGATGTGCATCAACATCGTGGAGGTGTCCTGGAAGGCCAAGCTCAAGCTCGCGTACCCCAACCCCTCCGACTACTCCGCCTTCATGGGGAACTTCTCCTCCACCACCGGCCTCGTGACCCTGGTCATGATGCTCGTCGGCCGCAAGATATTCTCCAAGTTCGGCTGGAGGACGGCCGCCCTCGTCACCCCCACGATGATCGGCGTGACCGGGCTGGCGTTCTTCGCGCTGACCCTCTTCCCCGGGGCGTTCGGACCCGCGGCCGGCGCCCTGGGGCTCACGCCCCTCATGCTCGCCGTCTTCGTCGGCGCCGCGCAGAACATTCTCTCCAAGAGCAGCAAGTACTCGCTCTTCGACCCGTGCAAGGAGATGGCCTACATTCCCCTGGACGACGAGTCCAAGACCAAGGGGAAGGCGGCCGTGGACGTCATCGGGAATCCCCTGGGGAAGTCGGGGGGGAGCATGATACAGCAGGTGCTCATATTCGGGGTCGGGAGCCTGGGGGCGTCCACGCCTTACCTGGCCACGATATTGGCTGTGCTGGTTTTCTTTTGGTATCGGTCGGCAAATAGTTTGGCACTTCAATTTAATGAGGCTATGAGCAGCTATGCTGAGGCTGAGGCTGAGGCTGAGGCTGAGGCTGAGGCTGAGGCTGAAAATTAAAATGAAAATTAAAATGAAGTGGAGGAGGTGGACAAGGTGGACAAGGTGGTGGAGGTGGACAATGTGGAGGAAAACAAATTATTGAAGTGATGGAAGCTAATGAAAGGGAGGGGAGGGACGCTAATGAAAGGGAAGGGAAGTGAGGGACGCTCACCCCAACAGTGAAGTGAGGAGATGATGAAATGATGAAAATGATTATGATAGATTTTTTATGTGTTTTTGCTAATAATGATAATAGTAAAGTTGGTAAATGATATTGAGGTTAACGAACAACAAACAACGGATGTTTTAGTTTTGTTGCTCAAAACACCATACTAGTCTCTTTGCTACTTAAAATTTTTACTTTGCTGTCCTTACAGCTCCACAGTACTAAAGTCGTACCCTATATCATTTGAAAATCATCGCACAGGTCGAAATCCTCGCTGTAAACGTCATTGATGAGGTCAATGACGTCGCGGTCGAGGAGTTTCTCGACGTCGTATTTATGTAAGGTGCTGTCCTTGAGCTTGCTCTTTGCCTCGATGTCGTACCCGCCCTGGGCGAGGAAGGCCTTCATCGCCGGCATGTCGCAGAAGACGTGGTCTATAGATTGGGTATAGATGTGCTGGGGGATCAGGTGGCAGTCGGTCATCATCTCATAGGAGCTGCGCCGCTCCGTCTGGGTGCTTACCGCCTTGCGGAAGAACTCGTTCATTATCTCCCTGTCCTGCTGGCACCGGCGGATGTTCTCGTTGTCTTGCGCGTGTTTGAGAGGCGGGACGGTGAGATAGCTCTTGCCGTCGATGTCCAGAATCCGCTGGACGGCGTCGAATTTCTGCGTGGCGACCCCCCGCGCCGCCCAACAAATCCAATTAAACTCGGATATCAACTTCTGGTAGGGATCCCTCAGAATAGTGAAAAGGGTCTTCCCCTCATAGGGCCCCATGGGCGGGTCGAACCACTCAGGCGGAACGTGGTAGAACGAGCACTGCCCGGCCACGTCCGTCTGGTGGTCCCTATCGGCGCAGGGTTCCCAGGTGAAGCTCTGCTGGGAGCGGGCGCGGTTCAAGGGCTGGTGCCCGAAGGACCAGGCGTTCCGGTCGCTGGCGTAGGCGATCACGCTTCCGGCTGTTTTTGGGATGTGCACAAACTGCAGGTTCTGGCCGCTGCTGATCTGGCCGCTGCTGATCTGGCCGCCGGAATAGCCGGCCAGCTGGTTGGAGCCGGCCAGCTGGTTGGAGCCGGCCAGCTCGTTGGAACCGCCCATTCCTTGCTGGCCGGCCAATACCTCCTCGTAGCTCTTCACCAGCTCCTTCAAACTGTCTATCTTGTTCTTCAACACAACCTCGTTCTCGTGGTGCTCCTCGTGGTGCGCCTTGTTTGCCTCCTCCGCCGACCCCAACTTCTCCTGCATCGCCCCGATTGATTTCTGGAGGTGCGCGATGGTGTTCAAATTCTCTTTCGCCGAGGCCTCCGGGCTCTGCTGGCGGAGATTGCTTATTACGATCTCACGCATGCTCGCCTCGTCGTTCAATTTCTCCAGGGACCGACCGTACATCATGCCTTGGAGGAGGAAGACGATGATCATTAAGGCTAAGAGAATGTAGAGGGCGCGGCGGGGGAGCTGGATTGTGGAGAGGGAGGTGCTGCCATGGTAGTGCCTGGAGGGGAGCATTTTTTTGTTATCGTTGGGGAGTAGGGAGTGATTTGGGAGGGGTTAAGCGTGGGCAAGCGTATGCAAGCGCCACGCGTGGGCCAGAAGGGGGGGGGGGAGGGAAGAGAGAGGTCCGATTGGCAAAGAATCTTTGCCAATTCTTATATTCTTATCATGCATTTTTGACCACAATTCCACGAGCCTTCTTATTGAAACATGGTAATAATATAGATTTTCGGACATTTTTGAGCATCTCCCTCTCCCCAAGTAACGAACCGCCCTCGGGGGGGCAAAAAATTTCATCCCGAGAACATCTTCACCAATCCTAGATGCCCTCCCTGGGCCCGAAACAGAAGCGTCCCCGTTCCGAGCAGTCCCAATACCAATACACAGATGAAGAGAAGCTAACCACGAACGCAACGAACGTGCTGCGGCGTGAGATCAAACAAGTAAAAAACCAAGAGGTAGCCAAGGTCGCCAAGAGGCTGAAATCGTCAAACTCTTTCGAAGAAAAACAGCTGGAGAAAGAGCTGGCAGCTTTGAAGGCGGTTGACAATCAGATCGTTATGGCGGTTTGTTTCCGTAGGTTGGGGCTTGCGAATACTGGTATGGGGAACGACCCGTTAGAGAAGTATGAGAAGAGCCACCCTGGCGACACCTTTTTCCGAGGATTCACAGAGAAACTCCTTTCTTCCTCGCAGCTATGCTCTGTGATGGACAATCTGAACAAAAAAGTTACGAATCACCGTCGTAAGATGTTGGCGGAGAGTGAGAAATTATCAATACAGAAGAGCATTGGTACGAAAAAGAGAAAGAAGAACGAAAAGGGAGGGAATCCCAATGCCGATTCCTCTTCCCCCCCGCCTCCGAGCTCCAATGTTTGGAGCAAGAAACCAAAGATGAATAACTTTACCTCTCAGTCGGGTGTTTTTCTTTCTTTTGACGGCGCGGGGGGTGCTTCCGCCCTAGATGAGAATGACAGCAATGGCAACGATGATTCTGCCATTTATGGTCCAGGAGGTGGTGAAGATGAATGGACTGCGACGACGAAATCAAAGAATCGCAAGGGTCAGCGCGCTCGGCGAGCGAAAGCGCAGGCAATGGAAGCGAGGAGCAAGGGGAAGAAGTGGAACTCGAGTGTGAATTGGAGGGAGAAGAAGGACAAAAAGCCATCTGATAAGGAAGGCAACAACAATAAAAACGACAATAACAGCAGTAGTACCAAGAATAGCAGCAGCAGCAGCAGCAGCAGCAGTAATTGCAATAACGATAGCAAGAAGATGATAAAGTCATCTGAAATCGCCGAGAGTGGCAAGGATTGGAAGGATAAAAAGAGGGAGCACCCGTCGTGGCTTGCAAAGCAGTCAGCGAAGAAAACTATTGCCGAGTTTCAGGGAAAGAAGACTACATTTAACAATGATGACAATGATAGTGACTGACTAACAACAATTTAAGTGTAATTGAAACGTTTGCAGCGAAAGTATACACACTTCTTACAATATTTGTGCAATCTCAATAAGTATGCCGTTTAGGGTTCCCAACAGAAATAGAATCACCACGAAATAAGGAGTTTCCTCAGAGGTCAGGATGCTCGGCCTTGAATTGTGTGAGTGTCTTCTCGCTCAAGACGTTTTCCAGCAACTCCCCTTTCTTACTCTTCTCCAGCCAGTCGACTTCCTCCTTCTTTTCCTCGACGAGATCAAAAGGTAAAGATTGAGCCTGCCCAAGTTTCATGCTCTTCCTTTGAAATAATAACCTCTTTTTCTCGTAAGATTGGCATACGTGACTTCGCCTAGAAACCTTTCCCCGCCACATGCTCTGGACCTTGATGGCCGCAAACATCCTTCTCTTCTCGGTCGATTTAGCTTTCCTAAGAGCTTCACTCTGCAACCTGGCCCTCTTCATTCTTATTCTGTTCTGGATGAAGGTGATGGCAGCACTCTGCTCCGTCCACACCATCTTTTTATATATCCTCTTTCCTACCATACCCCTCCATGATTTTTGGATTTTAATCGCCAACAATCTAATTTTCTCCTCGTGCCTAATCCTGCGAATCTCATTCACCCGTTTAGTGCCAATACGCTGACGAATGCAACTCTGGATCTGGACACTAGCCTTGGCCTGGTCGTCCCGCAACTTGAGCAAATGTTCTTGGCGCTGCTGTTCAATCATTTTCTTGCTGTCGAGAGTCATGCCAGGAATGGGAGGTAGCCCGATTATTTCCGTCATTTCAAGCAAATCACTCGTGAGTTTGCTTTTGGCATTCATGAGAAATCGGCTGGCCTCCCGGCTCTCCTTTACAGCAAGTGTATAATCCGATCTTGGTCTCTTTAGGAAGCCCCTAGTTATCTTTTGAATCTGTATAACAGCAGCGCTCTCAATCGCGCTCCTTTGCTCCCTTTCAACTTTCAACCTCTCCATGAATAATCTCCTCTCTTCGTGCAGCTCTCGGTTCCTCTTCGTCCTCGCTTCCTGATTCAGCTTTCTCTCCAACATTGTCATGTGTTTTTCGTCGATGCCGCCAGCCATGGATTTGAATTGGGAACTATCAGCATATGGAAACCTCACCCGGTGAGATGTGTTGTATTTGTTTTTCTTCTCCTTGGTCACGCGAGCAGAGTTGCTTACTGACATGACATCGCTAAAAGTGCATCGGTTACTGTGTATAAAGGTGACTGGCACGTAAAGCATAGCTCTCCTAACTGGAAGCAGGTTCGACAAGGGCATGTAGTAATCTTGGGGCTGAGGATGGTTGGGGTGGTCGACATCCACCACAGAGCTGAGGGAGTGCGGACGGCTGAGCGGTGCATCTTCAGAATGCGACTGTGATTGCTCATGATGTACTACGGGCTCCTCATTGAAACCATCATACTCCTCTTCTTGCTCTTGTTGGTCCATGCTAAACAAGCTATCAAAAAAGCTGTTGTCGTTGTTGGTGTGGAGTAGATGCGAGACAGAGAAGGGATTTAAATATCGGTAACTTGGGGTTGTGTGTATCTCAAAAGTGCAGTGTTGGGGTTTTCAAGGCCGTTAATTTCTTTTCTTTACAAGTTAAAAATGAAGCCCAAAATCGTTGTCGTTTCTTCGTTTCTTCAGTTTCTTCTGAATTTGTCTCCATCTCTGCAGAAACTTATGTGGAGCACCCCTCAAAGAAAATAATTAACTTGTTCAAACTCTCTCATAGCCCCCATATTGTAGATAAGCGTGTTTGAGGGTGGTTTTGCCTCCGGAAAAAACTCGCAATGAGTAGCCTGAAAGGCCATGCTCCAATTTGTGGGGGGCATGCGCAACTCTTCGAAGTTGAAATAAACCACAACAATCCCCAAGAGTTCCCCAGCGCATCGCAAGATGGAAAGTGGGTAGGCAAGAGCAAGTTCATTTCTCACAATTTGCAGGCATTATCCATCAGTGAGATTCTAGAGATTGTTGACCCGGGGACCATCACCTGTGACATGTCTACTGGGAGAGTAAGGTTACTTAAGCCTGAGGAGGTCACTGAGATGGGTCAGACCTGTAGTGTATGCCGTGCGGAGGCAAATAAAGTCAAGGAACAGGGGAAACGCACTAAAACATACTCATTATGCGAGTTACGGAAACATTGTACTCTTGAGAGCTGCTGGATTACTTGTGGGAAAAAAATTTATGACGTCACAGAATACATCAAGCACCATCCGGGGGGGGTCAGTTCGATGCTGCGGTATTCTGGGGGGCGAAAAGACTGTACAGATGACTTGTTCAACTTCCATTCTAAGCAGGCTGTCAAAATTATGACAGGTTTTTATATAGGGAGAGTGAGCGATTGTGGAGTTTGTCAAAAGAAGCGAAAAACAATGCTGCGGAAGATGAGCGTTACTATAGGTGATGTTTGCACGATTTCATGAGAAGATTGGTGTCACGCAACTTGGATTATATACATGGAAGTGGTGGTAGAAAAAAGGCTGAAAGCTTGTTTCCCTGGAAAAATATTTTGGGTGGAACTTCTTTTTTTCATTCTGCTTGGTCATTATAGCTCAGCGTCGTCGCTGTTAGTTTCGTCTTTGTTAGCGCTGTCAGTTTCACCCTTGGCATCGCCGTCCAAATCCTCCTCTTTCTCTTCTTCCTCGTCTCCCTCTTTTTCGGGGTATTCCCACCATTCCAAGACCGGTTCCCCGTACTTGTCCTCCAACTTCTTCCAGAGCTTCCCAACGTTGTCGCCGTACTTATGAATGATGTAGCGGCACTCCATTTCACTTTGGCTTTTAAACTTGACGCCCATGTGCGTGTAAAATGCCTGCAACTTCTTGACATTCTGGTCGAACTTGTAAGTGACAGTGTAGCTCCTGTACACCAAACCAATCAAGAAAAGGCATACGACCGTCCAAGCTATATTCTTCGTGCGCCTGCTGCTGCTCTCGTTTTCCTGCGCAGTAGCAATGTCCTGGCCGTCCTCGTAAATCTTCTTGATCACCATGCAATTGGAATCCACTTCCACGCTGACCCGGGCACAGTCACAGGCAATTAGCTTTTCTGACTCTGAATCAAACCGAGTAAGCAACCTGGTGTCGTTCTCTTCGTCGATTATTTCTTCCCAGATACCATCGCGGAATCGCTTCTGCACCAGTGTGCATTTGAAGTTCAAAGCAACCTCTTCGCGCAGCTTAACGAACTTGTTGGAGGCGTACTTGTCCACTTCTGCCTGGCTAACGTTTTCAAGCAAACACTTCTTTTCCTTCATGCAGGCGATCGCACTGCTGCTCAAGTTGATTTTCATGGGTTTGGTTGGAATTGTCTTATCGTGGTCGTATACAGTCTGGATGAGAGAAAATTCCCCAAAATCGAATTTGATCCCTACTGCGCACCCGAGAGCATCACTGTAATTCATCTTGGTAGCGATCCGCCTATCCAGCGAGGAGGCAAGGATGCAACAGCCAACCGTGACGGCCGGGCTGCTCGCCTCGAAGAATCGGTTATCGTCAAGATTGCTGAATTCGCTTACAGCTTTGATTTCTTTCTTCGCCTCCTCGCTATTTGTGCAGCCATAGAAGACGACAGCAGAGACTCGTTTCTCTGGATAGATGTTCTTCATGGACGCCATGCTCCTAGTCGCCATCTCTTTCAGTCCGAGGGTGTTTGGGGATGATTGTGTCGTTATAGTGATGTACTTCTTCACTAGGCTTGTCTCGTGCTGGTCACGAGGGGCGAGCTCAGCCAGACGCACCACATTCACCTCAGTGTATTCATCATTCTTGGTGACAGTGACGATGACAGGCTGCTCGTTCTCAAGAAGCAGCTGGCCCGCCGTGGGGGCCTTCGCTCTTCTGTTTTTTTCCGTCGTTACGGTCAATTCTTTCTTGAGAAAGTCCAAGAAGGGGGACCCTGTCCCACCGATGACCTTGCAAATTGATTTGAACTGCTGCTGCATGCATCCAACCAGGGCAGTCACGTGTCGAGGGTAGAATTTCCTACTGTCGCCCCCGCCGGTGGCCCCGCTCACGTTCAACGCGTCGATGAGGATCTCCCTCATCATGTCTCCATAGTGAGCCGGTAAAGGGAGGCTGATTTCGTTGCCAAATTCGCTCTCAGGGAGAGCGTTAACAATCATACCAAAACAGATGCCCAAAAGCTCCTCCGGTAATACCACCAGCTCCTTCTCTGTCGGACAAATTTTTATCGCCAGGGCGTGCTTGGTGGAACCATTAGGCTGTGGGAGAGGTTTCTGCTTGACTAAGGACGACTTTGTCAGCATGGAGAGGGGTGGAGGGGTGTTGTGCTTGACGGAAGAGCAGTAGTTGAGGATGTTCTTGAATTGAATGGTATCAGAAGAATCTTGGGACGAAGACGAAGACGAAGAAGAAGACGAAGAAGAAGACGAAGACGAAGGGATGAAGTGCGTTATCACCTCCTTGAGGTTGCTTCCCTTCTTGATGAACTTCTTCAGAAATTTATAGTGGTCAGGGTCGGTCGTCGTTTTGAGGGACAAGTCGCTCATAGGGAGAATGTCTCGCTTCTCCTTGCTCATGCTACGAATATCACCAGTTCGGTCAGCCACGTGGATATTTGATGTCATGCTGTTCACGACGTCGAAGGAGACAATGTTCGTGGTGACAAAATTTTCCTCTTTTACGCGGTCCTCCGTTGTTACTCCGTCAGCTTTCAGGGGCACTCCTGCTGAATGATCTGCCATCTTTGGCACATTGTGCCCAGGATGGGGGGCCTGGTACGACATCGCAGCCATTCCCATGCCACCGCCAGCCGTCATGCCCCCTCCCCCAAACCCACCGCCAGATGACATCAAACTCATGGTCAATGGATTGTACGTGAGTGTGTGGTGGCTTTATGTTCTTGTGTTTTGATTAATTCGGGCCAGGAACGCAATTGCTGAATATTGTGCGGCGATCAAATCGAGTGGATGAAATGATTAATGAATTTTCAGCTTTGTCACCTTAATTTGGAGATTCGTCGCGCTCTAGCAGCATCTATCAACCCTGCAGGACACCTGAGAATATTACATCAGAGTTTAACAGTCCGTACCTTATCCCTTAGGGGCATGATCCAAAATAAAGCCAGTCCTTTGTTGAAAGGAGCAATTAATCATATGTCTCCATCGTTTGCTTCCCACACCCGCAGAACTGCCAGCCACTTTACCGGCATTCCACTGGCACCACCGGATGCAATTGTCGGTTTGAACGATTCCTTTAAAGGTAAGTTATGTACCATGAGAAAGAAGAGCACGAACATATATCTTTAACGCCCCTGTTTTCATTTTTGTCACAGCTGATTCGGATCCAAGGAAAGTGAATGTTGGGGTTGGAGCTTACAGAACGGACGAAGGCAAACCCTTTGTCTTAACGTGCGTGCGTCAGGCCGAGGGTATTCTGGCAGAGCAGCTCAAGGCCGGGAAACTTGACCAGGAGTACAGGTAAGTGAGCAAGAAAGATACGAATGAGCCGACCCCGACCCTCTTGCATGCTGCTCACCATGTCGACTCACATTACCTACCCACTCACTTTCCTTACCCTCAGCCCAATTTCTGGCTGCCAAGAGTTCATCGGCAACTCGATTGAATTTGCGTACGGGAAAAGGGCTGACAATATCCAAGGTGTTCAGACCCTCAGTGGAACTGGAGGTCTCCGAATCTTTGGGGAATACTTGAACAAGTTCTTCCCCAAGAAGAACATCTACGTTCCCAATCCGACTTGGGGCAATCACATTCCCATCATGCAGAATGCAGGGCTCGAGGTGAGAAAGTACCGCTATTACGACTTTGAGAACCGCAAGGTTGACTTTGAGGGGCTCATAGAAGACATGGATGCGGCTGATGATGGCAGCTGCTTCTTGCTGCACGCCTGCGCACACAACCCCACTGGCTATGACTTGAGTGACAATGAGTGGAAGCAGGTCTCCGACATTATGCTCCGCAAGAACCACCTGCCCTTCTTCGATTGCGCGTACCAGGGCTTTGCCTCTGGAAATGCTGAGACTGATGCGAAAGCGATTCGCTTGTTCGAGGACGAGGGGCACACCTTTGGGTTGGTGCAATCCTACAGCAAAAACTTTGGGTTGTACGGACAGCGTGTTGGTTGTTTGAGCATCGTGGGCAAGGACGCCGAAGAGGCCAAGGCTGTGGTCAGCCAGTTCAAGGGACTGATTCGACCTGCGTACAGTAACCCGCCGCGCCATGGCGTCAGGATCATCAACACGATTCTGGGAGACGAGAGCATGAAAGCACTTTTTGTTGATGAATGCAAGTTCATGGCTGATCGAATTAACTCCATGAGGGTGGAGCTTGTAAATAACCTGATCGCAACTGGAAGTACAAGGAACTGGGATCACGTTACCAATCAGATCGGAATGTTCGCTTTCAGCGGGTTGACCAAGGACGAAGTCATCGCCATGCGCGATCGTCACCATATCTACTGCACCTTGGATGGACGTATCAGTATGGCTGGAGTCACAACCAAAAATGTTAAGTACATTGCAGATAGCATCCACGACGTCACCAAGTAAAGAAGTCATTTTATAATTGCCGTAGAATTGATGTTATCTCCAATAAAAAGACAGCGATAACGACGACAATTGAGAGACAAAAAAAGAGAAAAAGATCTTCTGCAGGTTCAGCTTTCTTTTCGAAATGAAAACACAAACAATACATGAGAAAATGATGCGAAAAATACAACGCCTGTTAAAAATACTTTCGCAATTTTCTTGTTATTGTCAATGGCTTACTCTCTCTCGTTTTTCTCCCCTACTTTTATCCAAGGTCTTATTGTCAATTGGCTTACTCACTCTCGTTTTTCTCGCCTACTTTTATCCAAGGTCTTGATCTCTTGGAATTCAGATGCTTAATTCTTCTCGACAATAAAAGTTATCGTCGATGTGTCAAACACAACATTTTCCGTCCTGATGCTCCATTTGCTCTGCTGCGCTAAAACTGCCGTGGCTGCAAAAAGGAAGAAGTCAGAGCGGAGACGGTATTTTCTTTGAATACAATTCTGGAGGCTCCATATATTATTACAGTTTGTCATGGTAATATATACGCGACTACTCTGTTTATTGTCGTCGAAGCTGAGTTTGCCGCACAAACCTCCACTTTGTATGGCGGCAGCAAGCAGTTTGATCTTCTCAATAACTGCATCGTCGCCGTCCATTGGGTCAGCAACCGTGAAATTCAAACCCTCGACTATATAATTTCCAACTCTCGATTGGAAATTTTTTGCGAAAGTCTGTGACAACCCACCGAGGGCACGATTGACCTCAATATATTGCATGAAAACGATGAATTCGAAATAATCAGGTGACGTGATGTCTCCCTGCATAACGAAACTGTTCAGACGTTCCTTGTAGCCCTCCCATTCATTTTGTCTTATCAGAAAAAAATCACGCTGAAACTGAGCATCCGAGATGACGCCCATTCCTACTAAACTTGTGTAAGCTGATCTCAACAATAAAACGGCAAAAGGCTGCTCAAGCTTCCTCCGATTCGGGTTAAACTGAGGGTTTAGCAACTTTCTTTGTCTCCGTTTGAAATCGATGTTGGGATCTATAGCAGAGACATCAGCGTCAGCGTCCTGGGCACCTACGCTGAGCAGAATAGCGGCCGCTCCATTATTCAAACTTTGCATAAATTCTCTTCGTCCATTCACATTCTTCTCGTCCACTTTTTGTGCCGACGCCGACGCCGATGCCGATGACGATGCCAATGCACTATCAATGCCCACAGCGATTTCGGTCACAACACAGTCACCTACGTTCAACGTCCCGCCTGAGACTACCTTACAATAGACACCAAGGTAAGGCCCATGCTCGGGGAAATGCTCTCTCAGCTCCTTGACTATGTCTATGTCGTCAAGATCACTCCCACTGACTCCCTCGCAAAGTACCGTCTTGGATATTGCAATCAACTTCAAGCTCCCAGAAGATATTTGCTCGCCACTTTCAACCCAGTCGAACTCTGACCAAGGTGCAATGCGATCAAGCACTATATTTGGCCGGAATCTTTGTGGTGATAACGGCTTGCCAATTTTTTTCGACAACTCACGCACAGTTTCAGCGTTTACTACGTGAATTGTCCTGCTGTCACTGTCAAATGAGTCGCCGACTGACAATTCAACACTTCCCAAATAATCATCAGGGTCAAGCCCCTTCACCGGAAACCTACAGAGAGAAGTCACGCGGCCACCGTTCTGGTGCTCGTCTTGTTGTTGTTGTTGCGGCAGTGACCAAGCCGACATAGGCTCACTTGGGTCAAAATGCAAGAAACCCCATCCTTTCTTTTCCAAAACCTGCTCGTGACTATCTATTGCAGAGCGGTACAGCGGCGTTTCGTCCGTCGCAGCGCTAATATCTCGAAGTCGGTAAACGTTTCGCGCCTTGTCGAACTTGTAGTCATCACTGATAGCAAAGAGGGGGTAAATCTTCCGCGTCTGGTATCGAAGTGTAAAGGAGGCACAAATTGAGGCCAGGATGAAAAGAAAAAGTAGCATGCGGGAATGATGTTACAGTCAGCACGTGCAGGGAATGATCACTGATGATAGGCAAAAAAATTTTGAAGCCTTGTTTTTTGACAAGCGAAGATGTATACCCTCCACATATCCGGTTGGAGCTCTTGTAAGTAGCTCGACCTTCGCCTTTTTTTTCGTTTCTCTCTCTACCCCCTCTAACCATTCTTGCTCTTCCCCCCCCACAAACCAACAAACCTTGCTTCTATTTCGAAGGTGGCTTCTACAAAAAGGCGTACAATGTGCTCGCGAGCCTTTCAGTCCTGTTTCCCACGAAGCTGAAGATTGTGAATCATGAATACTCGACTCGTGATGAATACCGCAGTTGGCTCATTGGTGCTGATGAGGGTGCATCGAAGAGCGGCTTCCGTGATGGTTTCAGCAACGAGCGTGCTCACAAGCACACGTCGTCTCCTTTTACGTGGATGTCGGAGGGCGATGGCGATGCGACCGAACTGGTTGGCGGGTGTGACGATACTCTTGCCTGGTGCAAGACTTTCTGCAGTCCTTCTGAGCCCTCCTCCTCCTCTGTTGCCTCTGCTGCCCAAGTTCCCGACGGGCACACGAAGGACCATGGGTATGACTATGACCTCGTGGTGATCGGCGGCGGTAGCGGGGGCTTAGCTACCTCCAAGGAGGCTGCTTCGTTCGGTGCCAAGGTTGCAGTTTTGGATTTTGTGAAGCCTTCCCCTGCTGGGTCAAGCTGGGGGCTGGGAGGGACCTGCGTTAATGTTGGCTGTATCCCTAAGAAGCTGATGCACAACGCTGCGCTTCTGGGTGAGAGCCTCAACCATGACGCGGAGGCTTTCGGGTTCAGTAAGGGAGAGGTCCGCCACGACTGGGAGAAGATGAGGGAGAATGTTCAGAACCACATCCGTGGCCTCAACTTTAAATACCGTGTTAACTTGAGGGAGAAGGAAGTCACTTATCTCAATAAGCTGGGAAAGTTCAAGGATGCCCACACCCTGGAGTGCACCGATAAGAAGGGTAAGGTCACGACCATCACTGCTTCTCGCTTTTTGGTGGCTGTTGGTGGGCGCCCCACCACCCTCGATTGCGAGGGAGGAGAGCATGCCATTACGTCTGATGACATCTTTAGCATGGAAAAGAGCCCTGGAAAGACTCTTTGCATCGGCGCGAGCTACATCAGCCTAGAGTGCGCCGGATTTTTGGCCGGTATCGGCTGTGACACCACTGTCGCTGTCAGGAGCATTCTGCTCCGCGGATTTGATCGCGAAGTTGCTGACAAGATTGGCGCTTACATGGAAGACCAGGGAGTAAAGTTCCGGAATGGAGTTACCCCGCAGAAACTCGTCAAGCAGGCCGACGGTTCTATCGTTGTGACTTTCAGCGATGGTACATCAGACTCATATGATACTGTTTTGACGGCCATTGGACGCTCAGCAGACACTAAATCCTTGGGGCTCGACACCGTCGGGATTGTCCCGAACGCCCGTAACTGCAAGATTACGTGCAAGAACGAGCAAACCTCTACGGCCAACATTTACGCTATCGGAGACTGCATGGAGGGATGCCCCGAGCTCACCCCTGTTGCTATCCAGGCTGGCAAGATGCTCGCCAGGAGGCTCTTCGACGGGAAGAGCGAGCCGATGGACTACAAGAACATCTGTACGACGGTCTTTACTCCTCTTGAATACGGAACAGTCGGGTACAGTGAAGAGGACGCGAAGGAAAAGTTTGGAAGCGCCAATGTCGAGGTTTACCACAGCAGTTTTGTTCCCTTGGAGTGGAGTTTGACCGAGCACAGGTCCAAGCACAACGCGTTCGCCAAGATTATTGTTGACAAGAGCGACAGCGATAAGGTCTTGGGTCTTCACTTCTGTGGCCCCAACGCAGGCGAGGTCACACAGGGATTCGGAGTCGCGATGAAGAAGGGAATCACCTTCAACGATTTGGCCGAGACTGTTGGAATCCACCCCACGTCTGCCGAGGTGCTTACCGACCTGACAATCTCCAAGAGCTCAGGACAGGACGCATCTGCGAAGGGATGCTGAGGTTAAGCTCGTTTAGGGTCTGCTGTGCTTAGATGAGATGAGATGAGATGAGAT
>Ga0115554_1001626_pt1 | contig 15808 bp, 10 predicted proteins | sample COGITO_mtgs_1104_3_FD_87283 | JGI IMG/M metagenome (GOLD analysis project Ga0115554, IMG submission 87283) | Pelagic marine microbial communities from North Sea - COGITO_mtgs_110404 | ecosystem: Environmental > Aquatic > Marine > Epipelagic | place: Germany:Helgoland, sampling site Kabeltonne... | reverse complement strand
TATCAAGCGGCAGAACCAGAAGCCCAGGGTTTACAATTGTAGCAGATGCGGTCTTCGTAAGAACAAGATACGCGCGAAGGAGGAAAATGTGGAAGCTTGCATATGCAGTAAGGCGAGCCCTGAGAGCAATTCCCTGTCGCCGAAACGGAAAAGGATGGGGAGTGAGGATGATGAGCAAATACAGACAGCTGGGGTATCCTCGACAATCTCAACGACCTCGACAACCCTGGCAACCACTATACCCCCCCCGATATCCCCAGTATCCCTGACATTCCTGAATCCAACCCCGGCAACCACTATATCCCCCCCGATATCCCTGACATCCCTGACATCCCTGAAATCCCTGACATCCCCAACAACGCCTACCGTTGAGAAATTCAAGGTTTGCGTTTCGGAAAAAACAGAGGTGGCTTTGGGTGGATTGGATCCTATCAGTTATTTCATCGGGAGCGGCAGTCCAGTGCGTGGAATAGCGAGGTTCTCCAAAATTGTTTATTTTGGCCTTGATGGAGACGCGGCAATTTTTCGTTTCGCTACCAAGGAGAATATGGCACAATTCTCTCAATCGCCTTTTTCATACTTGCCTGCATTTGGGGGATATTGTGCAGTGTTTGCTATGGAGAAAAAGGCGGTCGCTGGTGACCCCCTCTCCTACAAAATCCAAGACGGCCGGTTGCTCTTATTTTACTCTGGCAGCCATGATGCACCAGGATTGAGCACTAACAACAAAGAGGTTTGGGAGCGTAGTCCACAAGAGAATCTTCTGACAGCCGACAGTAACTGGGACGATGTTGAGGGGGTGGATGAGGGCTTTGTGGGCTGCGTTGGGAGAGGTTTCTTTCCGAATTCGAAAATTTGATTCTGAAATGGGCTCGGCTATCTGAAACAACCTACGATTGGGACTTTGCCTTGCCAGAATGTGATGGATGTATCGATGAAGATCAAAAAGTCAAAATCCTGAAAGGACAAAAAGTTTCAAAACAAAATGACGAATCCGTCGCCTTTTTTTTCCCGATACCGGTAAATAAAATCTATTTAAAAGACGTCACACTCAGAGACAACCATGTTGGCATTGCACTTTTCTGCCATCTTCCTCATGCGGTCCATTTCAGCTTTATCCTCGACGCCCTCCCTGTAAATGTAAAACTCCTTGCTGCGAAGGCGGCCAACCTTTCCCCCGTCGAATCCCTTGGCCACGGACTTTTCAACATTGAAGAATGAGACCTCCGGGTCCCTGGCTAAGGCGCCACTTGTGGCAAACTTCTCCCAGCTTGCATAGTGTGGTGTCTTCTTGTGGGCTTCGAATCCTACATGATGATGATGTGTGCGTTTCAGATGTGAGTAAATAAATCATGGTAACAAATGTTGAGCCGCGAGCTGCATTGGATATATATTGGATGGAATGAAACGAAACTAACCTTCCTCATCAAGATACTGCTCCTGGAAATGAAACGTGTTCCGCTCTGTGCTAGACTCCCCCCAGTCGTAACAGATTGCTCCCATCTCGGTCCTCATGGTCTTCTCAGCATTTGCCTGAATAATATCCAAGAACTCATCTCTTTTATCTTCTTTGACTGAAATGGAAGCAGTGACGCCAAAGGCTCCCAAAGAAGTTGATAGCGCGGGTCGGACCGTAGGTACAACGCTAAAGAATGCGTTGACCGCGGGGATCAGTAAAAATGCGAAAACCTTACACATTGTCACTTAAAAAAACACTGATATCGGCACATCTGGTTTCCCGGCCGGCCGGGTCCTGTCCTGGATCCTGGGTTTTCGGTTTTCGGAAGGTGGTGCGCCACACAGATTTCCAAAAAGAAATAGTAACAAAAGCTGTGATTTTTTCCTCTTATTTCCGTCCCGAAAGTCGTATTTGCTCTCTTCGACTATTATTTCAAAGATGAAGTTTTATACTGCTGCAAAAATCATTGCATTCTCAACATCCATGCCATCGATCATGGGAGTGTACACGAACTCGATTAAGGTTCGCCATCAGCCAATTTACCATACACCCGGTGTAGGGAGTGTTGGTTACACGGGGGACCCCAATGGGATGTTCTACCATGAGCCCACCGATACTTACCAGTAAGTTGCACTCTCCAATCAGAAGTCTCCCTTCCCTAACTTCACAAACTAACTAACCTTGTATCTGTTCGCTCTTGCGTTGCTCACGATGCTGTTGCTATTGCTGTTGCTGTAGTCTGTTTTGGCAGTGTAGCATTGACCCCGGTCACGCTTCGCCGAATGTTGTAGAATGGTGTCACGCGATCAGCAAGGACTTTGCAAAGTGGGAGCGCTTGCTGGCCCAGGACGAGATGAATTACTCTGGTGGCGCGACGCAAACCAAATCTGGGAATATAAAGATGCTGTACAAGGATACCGGAAAGGGGAATGCATTTTACACCGCTTCTCCCGCTGATCTGACTGACCCTAAGCTGGAGATGTGGCTCGAGGATGTGAATGCTTCTGCCATTGGTGGAGCTACTGACCCCTCCCCTGGATGGCCCTCGGCCAATGACGACGGGTTTTTTGCAGTCGTGGGTTCCAACGTTGGTACCAACGGGTCTGCAACACTCTGGTCGTCAGATTCTGAGTTCGACAACTTTGTGAACCTTGACAAGATGCTCCTCACCTTCCCTTGGGACCGTAGTGGCCCCAACGACTCTCCAATTCCTAGAGACCCGAACTTCTTTCAGCCGCACAATAGTGATCTTTGGGCTTTTGAGGGAGCGATGAAAATGTGCTTCTATACTGGTCATGACTTCTATGCGCTTGGAAATTACGATGAGGTTAACATGGAATTCAGTTACGACGACGAGCTTCGCCAGCTTGCCAATGACCCATATGATTTTGGCGGGGACATGTACGCCGCAGAGACATTTTACAGCAAAGATGGCAGCGTTATTATGAGCAGTTGGGTTTTAGAAGGCGACTGCGATTGGAACGTGAATGAGTGGCCTCCTGTTGAGCACTGCCCCGAGGCGTTATCGAGGGGTTGGCTCGGAGTCCATTCCCTCCCGCGCAAAACGACAGTGGAGACGACTTCTCCTCTCCCGGGCAGTACGAAGGAGAGGAACTCGCTAAAGTTTGAACCTGTGGAGGGATTGAAGAATTTGAGGCTGACTAGTGAACCTGTAACGGTCACTGCCGAGGGACAGAGCGATGGATCGGTCACCTATTTCGACAGCTTCGCAAGTAAAAGTTACGAGGCTGAGATGACATTTGATTGGCCAGGAGTGGATTCTTTCGATGTGGGGTTTGAAGTTCTGAGCAATGCCGATCACACTGAGTTTACTCGCCTCGGAATTCGCGATGCAATCATGATGGAGGTGAGTACAGTACGTGCACATTTTTTCGGTTAGCTGATATTTTAGCTTGGCGTTATTTACTCTCAGCTTTTTAGGATGCCACCTGACTGCGATCTCGCCTAACCTATTTCTTTTGCAGAACACGGAGCTTACGTATAACCTCCAATCTCAATTTGCTTCTGCCGAGTGTGCTCCCTCTACGACTGTCGCGGATGCGGCAGCCTGCAAGACCACCTGCGATGGACTGGATGATTGTCTTGGATGGACGATGATACCCGCGGAAGATGACACCAACACCTGCCATACCTTGTGCGGCGTTGTTCCTCTGGCAACATCAACGGCCGCCGGTTGCGATTGGGGCAACAATTTGGGGCACGACCCTGCATTGAGTACCAGCGGAATGAAGGGGAAGTGGGGACTTGCTTACGTTCAGAGAGGTGCAAGCAGTAATTTAGATGGGGCCTATGGAAAGCACGATTTTGTCGGTCTAGTGAGGTTTGAGGATGACGAGGATGCCATTAATATGAGAGTCTTTGTGGACGTTAGCATCGTGGAAATCTTTGCTCAAGGTGGCCGCTCGGTTGTCACAGCCAGGGTCTATCCTCAGGATTCTGGAAGTGTGACAGCTGGTGTGTACGGAAAGGTTGTTGGAGGATCCGTAGATTTAAAAGCTGATGCTTGGGAGATGGGGCCGGCATTTGACCCCTAAAAACGTTGAAAAATGTTGAATAACTTCTCTTAGAGAAATGGGCAGGTTTATTTTAATTAGCTGAGAGACTCCAAGTTATTCTCCTTCATTCTCTTCCTATTCAAGAGTTTCAAATACCGGGCCTTCTCGTCCATTGTCATGTCGTCCCACCCAGCCCCACTCATGCCATCCTTGTGCTCTCCTCCGACCCACTCCTTCTTCTCCAGCTCTGAGAGTGTAGGAAAACCAACATTATATTCAAAGACGTAATCTGGATATTTGTTTTTCGCTGCGATTGGCTGTTGTTAGATTGCTGGTTGTGTAAGCGTGATGGGTTTGGGTTTGCATGTATTTTCTCACCTTCGTAGACAGGATTTGGGACATCTTTGAGGAAAGACAGAGGAATTTCTGTTCCAAGAAGGGGATCATCGGATGAAGAAGACGAAGACGAAGACGAAGACGAAGATGAAGACAAAGACGAAGATGAAGACGAAGACGAAGACGAGGACTCGTTAACAGCATCGTCAGAGAATGTACGGTTCGAGATTATTAGTTGGTTTTTGAGGCTAATCTTTGTGCTTGTGGAGTTGGAAAAGTATCCGAGAGGGGAACATTTTGCATGTCGAATAACAGAGGGCGATAGTCGTCGGAAAACTATTGAGGCCATAGGGTGCAGTGATGGAATATTGGGGGGAACAGTAGATTGGTACGGTGATGAGGGTGAGGGCGGTGGACGTTCTTTCCTTCGTGATTCTAGTACGTCTTTTTTCTAGATACTGCGTGAAGGGGGGATACGAGACTTCTTTTGTTGCCAAATGGCCTTTTTAACGGGAAATTGACGTTTTATTAGGGGCTAGACTTGCATAGGTTGTTTCCTGGGGGTCGTCACTGCAAAAAACGAAGCCCTTGCAGCTTTGCGGTTTTTTTTTTTTCAAAACTTGCTGTGCCACTCAACAATTTGAAAAGAAGCCCCCTCCACGACAGAATATTTGCAAAATGGTGCGACCACTTCTTCTTGTGACAATTTTCTTTTGGAGTCTAAACATTCTCTTCAACCCATGTGAGGCTTTCAACCAGGTCCGCCTGCCTTCACTCCCTTCCCTTCGCTATCAGAGTGTCGATCTCATGTCGGGCACGGGTACCGTCAGCGCCAGCTTGACTAGGCTCTTCTCCTCTTCCTCAAGCTACGATTTCGACGTTGCCATCATTGGGTGTGGGGTGGGGGGTCATGGAGCAGCGCTCCATGCCAGGGGTCAGGGGTTGAAGACTGCTGTTTTCGCGGGAGGGGATGTCGGTGGCACGTGCGTAAACCGTGGCTGTGTACCGAGCAAGGCACTGTTGGCAGCATCGGGAAGAGTGAGGTGAGTGGAATGGATATCTGTTTAATTTGGGGGAGAAGGGTCAATTTTGTTGGAGTTGCACCACCTCACCACACCCGAACGTCGGTCGCGTAAAAATATCTAGAGACATGAAGGACAAGCATCATTTGTTTGGGATGGGTATCGAGGTCAAGGGTGAAGTGACTTACGACCGGGAAGGTATTGCGAATCACGCCAAAAACCTTGCCAATACTGTGAAAGGAAACTTGGAGGTGAGAGCTTAGCTTGTTGAGAATTCGTTTTCGTTTTGGCTATGACTTATTTAAAGTGGCTAATTATACATTTCTTTCTGTTGTTTGTGGTTTTGGTTGCCTTGCCCCGTCATCTATCTCGTCCGTCCTCAAAAAAGTAGAATTCTCTTCTCGCCCTTGGTGTTGAGGTGATAGCTGCTCGTGGCGAGTTGGCCGGCCCCCACAAGATTAAGGCCCAAGGATCTGACAAGGTGTACACTGCTAAGAACATAATATTGGCACCAGGATCGATCCCTTTTGTACCCCCTGGCGTTAATGTTGACGAGAAGACCGTCTATACTTCTGATGGTGCCTTGAACCTGGACTTTGTGCCCGAGTGGGTGGCCATTATTGGAAGCGGCTACATCGGCTTGGAATTCAGCGACGTGTACACTGCGTTGGGCAGCGAGGTGACATTCATTGAGGCCCTTCCAAACCTTATGCCAACGTTCGATAAGGAGATTGCCAAGCAAGCGGAGAGGATACTCATCAGGCCCAGGGCTATTGATTACCGCACAGGTGTTTTCGCCAGCGAGGTGACGCCGGGGATACCAGGTGAAAAACCAGTCACCATTAAAATGATTGACGCAAATACGAAAGAACACGTTGAGACGATTGAGGTCGACGCGGCAATGGTAGCAACAGGTCGTGTGCCGAATACGGCCAACATGGGCTTGGAATCCTTGAATATTGAGACCAACCGTGGATTCATCGCCGTTGACGAAAGGATGCGAGTCAAGACTTCGAGTGAAGGTGAAGTGATTGATAACTTGTACTGCATCGGCGACGCCAACGGGGTTATGATGCTGGCTCACGCTGCTTCGGCTCAAGGCATTTCTGCCGTGGAAAATATCTGCGGTCGCGATCATGTCGTGAACCATGAGGCTGTCCCCGCAGCTTGTTTCACGCATCCTGAGATAGCCATGGTTGGATTGACGGAGGAGCAGGCGAAAGAGAGGGCTGAAAAGGAGGGCTGGGAACTCGGCAAAGCCAAGGGTAATTTCAGGGCGAACAGCAAAGCTTTGGCCGAGGGAGAGGGTGCTGGAATCGCCAAGGTCTTGTACAACAAAGACACCGACCTAGTCGTCGGCGTTCACATCATTGGTATCCATGCGGCTGATCTAATCCAGGAGTGCGCGAACGCAATCGTCGCTGGGACCACAATCAAGGAGCTTTCTATGATTGTCCACACACACCCAACATTGTGTGAGGTGCTTGATGAGGCGTTCAAAGGCGCTGTCGGGATGAGTTCGCACTAAAAATGTTTTCTTTTATAATAATAATATCCTGAAGAAATGTAGCGATGGTGTAGCAGGGCATTCCTCTTCATTTTAGTTAGGTTTTTCTGCTCCTGCCGCTCGCTCGTCGTCTCCATTCTTATCTTGTTGTCATTCATTCCACTCCTTGCGACATTTTTACCCGTTTAGTTTACCACCGAGCGATTTCGGTTGAGCTCGTATGCTTTTGTGCTCCATTGCAACTCAAACTTCCCTACACTTCCCTGTACACCGTAAGTTTTCGAAATCAGCTCTCTAGTCTCATCTTCGATCGCGTTTAAAGCATCGGGTGATAAGGCGTTACGAACATAAGAGAACGTGAGCATTTGTGCTATGAAGTCATCGGCTGAGACTAATTGAGGGTTTGCATACACACGCTTAGTTATCCCGAGACCTGGTAAGCATTTCATTGAATTTTCATAGCTCTCGGCCAACTTAATTGAGCGGTGGTATTTGGGGTTGTGCTTTTCGATAAGACCCTCCCACTTTTCAATAAAGGGGTCGTCAAGATTTCTGTCCTGATGTGTTTGTTGTTGATGGTTTGAGTGGTGGGTTGTTGTTAAAGGTTGGCAGGTTAGCAGTGCGAATGACAAAAAGATGTGGAGAGTGGAGAGTGGAGAATGGAGAGGGTAGAAGGGAGAGGGGAGAGGGGAGAGGGGAGAGTGGAGAGTACTTACGTTCCATGCTATCAGGATCTTCCCATCGCCTGCCAACACTCTTCTGAACTCCGTCAAGGCTTTCTCAGGGTCTAGCCAGTGGAATGCTTGCAAACAGACAATCAGATTGATGGAATCGTCGGCCACCGCCGTCATCTCCTCTGCGCTGCTCTGAAGTGTCACGATATTGTCTTCTGTTTTTTTTATATTCCTAAGCATTCCTTTGTCCGCATCAACAGCAATGACGCATTCGAACCCTCTCGATTTTAATTCTAGTGCGCCACGGCCTGTGCCGCAGCAAACGTCGAGGGCTGATTTTTTTGACAAGTTTTTGCACGCATCATCAAAGAGAAAAGAAGGGTAGTAGGGCCTGAACTTGTCGTATTCATCAGCATAATCACCAAAAACTGCCAAATCCCCGCATTCGTCAAATTTTTTGCTCTCTACCCAGTTCCCATACTGCGGAGAAGAAGAAGAAGAAGAAGAAGAAAAATGCGAGGGTCGGGTCCAAGGAGCAAAACAAGTTAATCTTTTGTCGGCACCCTTATTCTTACTCTTGGATAAATTTAATTGACGCGAGAAGAATTTGAAGTTACAGGCGCGGGATGCTGCAACTTGTCGAAGATGCATCGATTACACGACTAAGAAAAGACAAGGATCTGGATTTATTTATGGGTATTTGTTTAATTGATCCAACTTTTGCTGCTTCAATTTCTCCTCTTCCTCAAAAGAAAACACAGCCAACAACACAAAGTTGTTAGGCAGTTTAGGCATGCAACCTTTCGTTCTAAAATGTTTTGCCACTGCTGTTGCAATTGTATTGACTTTAAAAGTTTTGTTCACACAACTTACTCGAAAACATCTGTCAAAAGTGTTGACCTCTTCTCTTCTCCACCTCTTCAAGAATTCTCCCCAGTTCCAGTCCGATTCCCACGAGTACGACATAGCGGTATCCACTAGAGCGAGCAGTTCTCTTGGATTCAGCTTCCTATGGCGATGGTTCTGGAAAAAAATAATTTGCAGAGATGGGAACTATGTCGTTTCTGCGTTGCACTTGGTCATAGCAGGTGGCACTGTTGACGTTTCGGTGACGAAGTTACATCCCTCGTTTGCAGCGGCAACCTCTGTTTCTCCCCCAACTTCCGCCTCAAAAATACCCCCCTTCTTGACATCGACAGCAGCAACGGCAGCCAAAAAAACTCGGCGAACTCCTAAAAAGGCCAAGCCTAACAAGACCTTTGACATCTTACGTGATGTCCTGTCCCGGCATAATCCGATCGTCAAAATATTATCCTCTACTGGGATGTTGAATCTCCTGTTCTTAGTGGCAAGAGTTTTTTCTGTTGAATTCACTGGGTTGATAATTCACTTCAGTTATGAGAATGACCGTATCACAATAACGCTCCCTCCAATGACCCTGGGATTTACCCGCCCATCTGACTCTTCCCCGTCTGCTCGTGCCGCGTACTCGGCGCTTAATATCAAAGTTTTACCGAGTCGACTAATAGACCTCAATTCGCACACTTCTGTCGCCACACGATCGCTTTCCTCCTTACAAATGGAATTCAGGAACCCAAAGCTCGTTTGTGACGACACTCCGGTGCTCCTCCCCGCCTTAGTTGCAGCGGAGGTTGGCTGGATTGAGAGTGTTGTGGATGGTGATGATTTGGAAGGACTGCTCTGTAAGCTTCTAAAATCAGTTGGACTTTCTAAATCCTCTCCCTCTCCTACTCAAGAGCAGAGCAGCACAAAACAAATCCTCGTCAACCTCGTGGAGGCGATGAAAATATTTAGGTGGACAATGTTCTCGTTTGCATTTAAGAAGATTACATTTAGTGTAATGTCTCAAACGTCCACGACTGTACTTCATTTGGGCGAGATTTGCCTTTCTACGAAGGAGGATTACCACCACCACGACCCGGAATCTTTGATTGATGACGAAATCTCTAACAACGATTATGGTCGAATTAGTGTCGATTTTTACGACGTTTACGGTAGTGTCAATGATGTAAATTTCTTATCTTGGGATCGAGTGGAAGCTGTTGCTGCTGTCACATTCATTGGCCGTCGAGGAGACGACGGCGACGACAATAATGGCGAGAACAAAGATGGCGATGACAGCACGTACAGTCCCCTCCAAATCCAACTTATGGCGAACTTCGATTCCCCTAGTATCGCGCTCTATCCCTTGCATCTAAGCAGGTTAAAACAAACCCTCGATCTCTTGCCGGCTCGACAACGGCAACCTACAGCTAACACCACCTTCAACTCCAAGCGAACGAGAATGAAACAGATCTTGAAGACCATCAGTCATATTAGCATCCACACGAACATCAAATCTCTTCGGTTATCTACTGCCCTGCCGAGTGAATCCAAGTTATCGTTGGAAATCAGCGTGATTAGTTTCACAACCAGCATTCTCCCGAGCTCCCGCAATGCCCCCCCTCCCTTGCTGATAATTGAATCGCGAAAATATCTGTGCTACTTGAGTCACCCCTTTTCCTCGGATTCAATATTGCGAGACGCCTTCGGGGACCATGGCGCGCTAAAATGCTTGGACATTGATAGGTTGCAATTGGAAGTCCGATTAAAAAAACCTACTCCAGCTGTCGAAGTTGCCATCAGCAACGTGCAACTCGAAATTACGAGCTTCCTTTTCACTTTTTTCGGCGACCTGATTCCTCGCGTAGTTTCCTTGTTCGGTTTTACTTACTCCCCTGCTCCGTCGCCACCGTCGCACTCCCCCGACGACTTATCTGAGGCCTTCAAATCCTTGAAAAACAGCACCAACCAAAGGAATTTTGATGTTGTCGTCAATGTGACAAATATCACCGCCATCTTTCCCCACACTGACCCAACACTGGCCAGCAGCATTCAAGGTTACATTTCCAGTACCTACGCCTCGCTCCTGGCCGAAGACCACATCAAAAAAGAAATTGCGAAGATAAACTCTTTTCGTTTTTCTCTTGAGTCTGACCCTTGTGAGGAGTTTGAAATTCACATGAACGACATCGTCCTTCATCACGACACCTCCAACCATGACCAGGAGATCGCCCAGAGTCGAGATCGAGATCGAGATCAAGATCGGAATTCCCCCCATTACGTCGAAGTTGACTGGTTTGGTCTGACTCAAACAACTCCGTCGAAGCACATCAATATATTTATGGCTGACGCCACCGTCAATTGGACTCCCACTAGAATGTTACGGGTCATCCGAGTTTCTCGAGATATCACCTTCTCCGTTTGGGTCATGCTTACAAATATCCGATGGTCACTTGGCCCCTCGATCTTTCCTGGAACTATGCCCTACGACGATGAAAACGCGCTCGAGAGAGTCGCGGCGGCTCTACCCAATTTCATAGCTGGAACAGGGTCTGTTCTGAATCGGTTGCTAATCACGAACATTACCGCCAACCTAAACTTCGAGAGCGACGAAAGCAACGAGAGTGCAGCTCTACAAGTCCGCCTGAAGCACTTTATCTCGAATGACCTCCCAGAGCACTTTTTATTCCGTGATGTCGAGGTGTCGATCCTCAGTGACGATAGAAATTATCGCCACGATGTGGTTCAGCTCGACGAATTTGCCATTACGCACTGTATCGATGGTGACGAGAAGAAAGTGAGCGGCCGTCGTTTGATTGACTTTCGGGTGAGGAATCATTTAATCAACAAAATTCCCCTCGAGGGCCTTGACGGTTTTCAGATAAAAATCAGAAATGTGATTGTTCTGCTTCCGCATGCGATAGCAAATTTGGCCACTAAAATCCAGCCACTCCTTCTCAACTCGTTCGCGACTTTTTTGGCCATGACGACGCATACTGGGACTTGGACGCCCGAATCTGACTCCCGCTTTAGAAGAGTGTTCTGGAGGCCACCTCCCACATCAAACGACTACGGCTACTCCCACGACGGATGTATTCGCTCAATCGTAAGCAACAACGAATCGCTTCATGCTGTCTTTCCCAAACCCACTTTATGGTTGAAAGTGGAGAATTTTGCCTTTCTTATCATCGACGATCCGTTCGAGGCGTGGTTGGACAACCGAAATAAACGGAAACCGCCGTATGACGATGACGTGGTACCGAATGCATTCTGGCGATCTAGCTATGCCTTCGCGGAGGACAAAGGGAAAATTCCGTTTCTCCTCAAGTGTTCGATGGACACGGCAACGGTAGTTATCGCACCGATCACGGAAAAGCAACAGATTCGGCATATTCAGAGAACTTTCTGTGACAATCCTAACACGGGTGTTGCTGTTAGCAGTGGCGACGACGACATAACATTTGACCTACTTGAGTTTGCTCAAGTCGACATCGAAGCAACAACACTCACGGTCATACTGAGATCCCTGAGTGATAGAAGCCCCCTCTTGAGCGTCGATAAGAGCATTGTAAGTGGATGCGCCGTTGCATCACTACCTTCTCCCAATCCCGACGACATTTCCTACGTTCCCGTTACCCTTGACGACAAGAACTTTGTGCTCCCGATCCCTGCCACCATGCCGAAAGTATTTGTAGACATGGGAGTTCACTGCGATAACGTCTGTATTTCATTCGAACCCTATAGTGTCTTTGCTCTTCAAGAGTGCGCGGGAGTGTGCGCTAGGCTCTGGCCTCCTGCCGTGAGTTTGAGCATGCGATGGTGGGACGCGTTGAGGTCCATTATCAACAGCAAGCTACACACAACCATCGAGAATACCGTGATTAGCCTAATCGACGAGAGAAGTGGTGAGACGGTTCTTATGAGTGTCGGGTTTTTGCGCATTAATCATTTTATGCAAAAAATTGCAGTGGAAGGGGCAGGACTGACGCTTGGTCTACAAAATACCGACATTCGCACGCCCCTAGTCCAGATACCGATCCTGGTCGTAGGTGTACAATTATTTTGGTTGGCGGAAAACGAGGACGTGGCGAGCGGTGGCCTTTCCATCTCAGCAACGATCAGTTTGAAAGGGTCTAACGGAGACGGTAATATTGTCAGTTTCAACAGCGCCGTGTCGGAGAGGCAATCGATGATGCGATTGAAAATGTCAACTCTCGCGCCAGACCCTACAATTACTTTCTTCTTTGATGAGTACTCTGAGCGGCTTTTAAATTGGGCCAAGGCGTATAAGAAAATTCCTCCCGCGCCCTTTCCGAAGAAATGCAGGGGTATCAATTTAGGCATCAAAGCTCTTGTGGAGCACTGCTACAGTATCAATAGCTTAGAGTTGGAGGTCGAGACATTCGCATTAGACTTCTGCTTAAACAAGCAGTGTCATCGTAGTAGTGGTAATGATGACAGCTTCATAGGCAGAGAAAAGGGCAGCAATGAAGGTAAACGGCGAATACGAATCGCCATCAATAAGCCCATATCCGGGCACATGAGTTTGCTACGGTGGAATGCTAAAATGAAACTCATGCCTGATCCATTCGTGTCGGGGCTAGTGTTGATCACAGAGAAGACCTGGTGTATCCACGACGTCATGCTGAGCGTGGAGGAAGTTGAAGGAGATATAGGGGGGGATTTTTTGTTCAGCCTAGAGAGAATCCGTTTGAGTATGCTCAAGAGCGGACATGGGGAGCTAGGCAAAAGAGGCAAGGGGAGGAGTGGAGTTGAGGTTGAAGGTGTCAGTAGCAGTCCTGCCGCTAATACTGATATTCATCTAGACCGAGAAAAGAGCCAGCGAAGAATCCGGGACATGCTAAGGACGGTCGAAATTAGTTCTGGTGATCCAAATGACGACGGTAGCTCCGTCAACAACAACAAATATGACAATATTGAGGACAGTGTAAAGCAAGGTAACATCGACTGCGACTGCGACGGCGACGGCGACGGCGACGAACCTGGGTTTCTCTTTACCGTTGTGGCTGACAACATCAAGCTGCTTGTCACGAAAAAAATGGTAGAAAATTTGCTTCAAATTGGAGGACACTGCTACAAACATATAACTCGAATAGTTACCTCCGGTCATGAACCAGGTAAATTGTTGGAAAAGTATTTGAAGGAAAATAGGGACTCAATCAAAGAAAGAAGGGAGGGGGATATGTCGTCAAGTGAGGACGAGGAGGATGAATATGAAGACGAGGATGGTAATGAGGACCAAGATAAAACCAACGCTGAGTTCCTACGTAAAAGGTTTGGCAATCGGAAATCTGATAGCCGCAGGTTTTCCACGACGGCGAATTCGTCGACAAGATTTTTTTTCGATGGCAGCAGCAGTATGACAACAAAGCGGTTCTTCTGTGCAGAAATCAACAGTCCTCAGGTACAGCTGCTGGACGAAAAAACGAACAGCTGCATCATATTTGCGCTTGGTCAGGGCAAAGTAGAAGTCATCAATGGTTTGCAGATTGGTGCTGACGCTGAAGACTGCCAAAAGCTGCTTTATCGGAAGGTTGCGACCCACAAGTGGACAGAAGCGGTGCTGGGGAGTGTCGTGAATATTATGCTTCACGTCGCGCCAACGAATGTCGATCTCAACGCCGGGTTAAGCTGGCTCCCAGTGAGCGCCTTCTGCGGTAAGGAAGGGAGGAAAGTAGACGGCACGGAAATTGTGGGTGGGGGTGGACTGGATGAAATCATGCTAGGCGAGAAATATATCGCCGAAAGCGACCGCAGCTTGATGTCGCCGTCGTCGTCGTCGTCGTCGTTGTCACCGCCATCGCCATCTCCTCCTCGGCCGTCTCACAACTATAGCGGCGCTAGCAAATTCGGGATCTTTCTACCAATCTTTGTTGGTCCATCAGATGCCGGCATAGATTTTGATGTGCTCGTCGTCCACAGCACCATGGAACCCACTTTCTTCGTAAAGCTCAAGCTGGCCGAGATGAACTTGGGAGTGGACGAACAGCAGTTTATTATAATGAGTGACGTTCTGAAAGGACTTGCGGCGTTGAATACAACGATTTTTTTGGCGGATGAAACGACTGCAGACGGGATTGAGGACGAACTCTTCAAAGACGGTTCCTACGTCGACGTTTGGGACAGAGAAAAATCTATCCAGGAAATATGGCGTATCAAGCAAATGTTCTCGTGGGAGATTAACAAAGAAGATAAATCGAGAACCGAACTACAACGCAGGCAGCTCGTCGTCAACCGCGACGACGCGACTGTGTCGCTGCAGGAAAGACTGACAATTTATATGCTCTACAAGCGACAGCAAGATTCGAGACCCAATCTGCAATTTAATGTAAGCATGACAGTGTTGTCAATATCGCTGAAAGTCAAGGAGGAATTTGACGGAATCGGGGGAGGAGGTCGGGATCCGTTCATGGTGTTGAAACTCGAAAATATTGAGAGCAGTGTGAAGTCTTACAATGCCGGTGAAGCGACATTCATGTTCAATCTGCACAAATTGAGTGTCAGCAGTTATGCTCGCTCTCACGTGTCTTCACCGCTGGTGAGCAGTAGCATTTTCAGCGGGTTTGATTTGAGGCACGAAAAGAGGCTGAGAGCAGCCTTTGGGAACAGCAGCAAATTGAGTAAGAGGTTGCCGGCAGTTTGGGACGAGAAGGGGTCAGTTGGCATGGTCAACGTTGTCATTGTCGTCGGGGATAAGGTGGGAAAGCTACCACTCATCAGGCTGGTGGAAGTGAACATGGTACCCATCGTGTGCAACCTCTCAAGGGGTGTCATCCAAAAGCTGGTGACGTTTTTGGGCAAGGAGGACGAGAGAGGGAAGATAGAAGTTATGGAAGAGGAGGGGAGGGATAAATTCTTGCTGGAGAAGAAGAAAAAGGGAGTCTTCAAGCGGGTGGGTGGGGTTTTCAAGATGAGGAGGAATAGAAGGGTGGAAAAAGTTGTTGAGCGAAAGGAGGGGGGAGGTGGCGGTGTCGGCGGCGGTGGTGGTGGCGGTGAAAGTAATGGTAGAGAGGATGTATTGACTGAAATTGAAGACACGCCCCGGAAGCGAAAGCTCCTCAAGAAAGATTCAGAGGAGGAACCGACAGCGCTGAAGTCAACTTGTATTTTCCAGCGCCTTCGTGTGGGTGAAATCCACGTCTTCGTGAGCTACAAGGGCGAAAAGTGGGCAAATCTCGAGGACATTGACGACATGCATATAACCCTGCACCAGCTCTTGTACAGCAACAGAACTTGCACACCTGAAAAACTGCTTCTCAGCATCAGGAAAAAGGTCGTGCTTGATCTGCTCAGCCAAGTTTCTAGAAATTTCGAGCATATTGGTATGTTTCTCATCAGCAAATTCAATATTGGAAGTCAAATCAGGTGTGATGGTAGCGGTTGGGGGGGGGGGGGGGGAAGGAGTGAGGGCGGTGGAGAGGTGGGGGGGG
>Ga0115554_1001623_pt1 | contig 15829 bp, 5 predicted proteins | sample COGITO_mtgs_1104_3_FD_87283 | JGI IMG/M metagenome (GOLD analysis project Ga0115554, IMG submission 87283) | Pelagic marine microbial communities from North Sea - COGITO_mtgs_110404 | ecosystem: Environmental > Aquatic > Marine > Epipelagic | place: Germany:Helgoland, sampling site Kabeltonne... | reverse complement strand
TTTTTTTTAACCTTTGAGAACAACGATCAGTCACACCACTCTTGAGATCAGTAGCTGCTGCAGCAGCACCTTCTCCAGATATAGCCTCTACCGCCCATCCTATACCACCAACAATGGTCATAAACGAGCCTACTATTTTCGTGATTTTTGCATCCATACTAAGCAGGTTCTGTTGCAGAGTTGAAAGTCGACAAATACAACCGGTTCTTTCTTACACCTATTCTTCTACCTCAGGCAGTGTCGTAACCCATTTTTCCTTCCTCCAAATCTGAAAATTAACTAGAAAAAGAAAGAGCTTTGCCATCATTACCAAATGCATCCGCAATAGTTAAACAACATTTACACCCGAACAAATAATATATAGATACATTGAACTAATCAAGTTCTCTCGTCCTCCTCCGTCGCAATCCTAACAACTCAATACTTTAGAGCGCAGAACAGGGCGACGCCTCCTTTGATCCATTCACTGTTGTCACAGAAAAGCCTCTGAGCGTTTGTCTCACTGACCAAACTATTTCTGTAGATGGTTGGCTTATTACTTGGGACTTCGAGCCAGAAGACAAAGTTGGTGGAGTGACCAGTTGTACTCAGCACCCCTGTCCTATTTAAAACTTTGTAGACCGGCGCCCTGTAAATGCCTTCCTCTGGTATCTCTCGGTGCTGCAGTGGCTTCAGCTGGATGACACACATGGGACTGAACAATTCCTTGGGTTTAGGTTCCACCAGACTCTCGACCCCTTTGTCCCACCTAGCGCCCTCCAAGAACAACCCGTCGATAAAGCAACCATCAGCGGGACCGCTAGTTAGTTGCTCAGCTGTCTCTGGCCTCATCACATGGCTGAACGCGACAGTGTCGATCGGCATACTGTACTTCCTGGCATGGTTCTGCAAGACTGCCGTCATGAAGCCCTGGGGGAAGAAAAAGCCACTGATCCAGAAAACGGGAGGTGCCCCCTTCTCTATCCAGTCGTCAAGGAACTTGATTCTCCTCAGGTAGTCATCGAACCAGGGGTTTAAGCCCTTTAAGCTCGGGTAACTCTTCTTGGTCCAATTAGCTGGTACAAAACTGTTGAACAAGCTGGTCCCCATAGCCTCCAACTCGGCACTCAGTACTACAAGACCTCTCAGCGCCATCTTCAGCTCTGGCAGGCTTTTTGCCAATTCATTGGTTAATTTGTTGAATCTCTCTCCCTCTTGCTGCAAAGTAGTATTGAGACACTCATTATAGCTTACAGGGTATTGCATGGCCACGGCCTCGATGTCCCATGGATTGCTTAACTTTTCCTCCATTCCGCTGGCAATGTTAAAGATGATGTCCTCCCGACTCATTCCTTTCCCGCCCGCCTCCCTTGGCTGCAAACTCACAATGATCTTAAAGTTGGTGTCTGCGTCAGTCATGTCGCACGTGATGCTGGCATTTTTATGCATCCCGAAAACCTCCGGCTCAGCCTCCAGCGGCATGCTATCGATGTAATCAAGGTAACTACCCCTAGGATTATCCTTATCGCAGTCGAATGAATAATATAGTCCGCTCTCGCTGAATTTGTAATCAGACGTCAGTATCTTAGGAATCATAAAGTCGGCTATGATAATATCTGCCGTCCTCATGTCCTTATCATCGGTGATCCTTCCTCCATAATTTACGACACTACTAAGCTGTTGCATGACCTGATACGGGACCTCGTCGAAATCATTGACATACGTCTCCAGCTGTGCTTTGGTGATGTCAAGATCCGTCTCATTGAAGGTGTACCCGATATTCCAGCCCAGCGGTCCGAACTTCCTTCGTTCCACAACCAGTGCGTGAAAGAAGCACAACCCAAACAGTAGCTTACTGAACTTCTCCGGCTTGTTCGTCGTCCAGATCTGTTCGTCTGTTAACTTCACAAAGTTGCTCTTCAGATTCGCCCTCAGCCCTTTCGGGGGCTCCTTCGTCATTTTCACCCCATCCTGCAAGACAGATGTAGGAAAGGCCGGACTTGGCATACTGGTCAACCACAACCTATACCCCTCATCGCACTTGTTAGGGTCCGTCTCCTCACATAGCCTCTCCAACTCAGGCATCCAGCTGATACTCAAGTGACAATTTTGCAAACAGACCCAATCTCCATTAGCTTGGCCCATCTCCATCATCTTGGTGGCCGCTGGTCCCTGTCCCTGCCCCAGAGCGATAGCTTTGAGCTTATCAGTCATCCCCATGTTCTCCGCCAACATCAACAGATCTTTCATTGGGTCACTACCCGTTGTGAGAACGAAGATCAACGGGCTGTCGCACGTACTATCATCGTAACAAGCCTTCAAGTCAAAAGTCGGTGGCTCCACAAACTTCTGTCCCATCGCTTCCACCACAAAGACGCTCATCATGCTCATGATTTTGTCCCTCCGAATGCACCTCAGAACACACATCTTTTTCAAATTGTCCATGTTCTCGTACTTGTCTCCGGGGAAAGTCATTTTATGAGGTTCGTCGCTGTCAAAAATTCTTTTCCACTTCTGCAAATTGTCGCTGAATTCCTGATCGAATCCTTGGAAGAAGTCGAGAGTGCTCATTGACAAGATGCCGCTCCACATATTCCCGTCAATCCACTCAGGGTCCGGGTTAACTAGCGGATCTTTTGCCTCTCTCCCAGGCTTGCCCATGCCGCTGATCAAGAATCTCCACTCATCTCCATCGATTTTGTTGTCTCCCTGCATGATCTTAATTGTGAGCAAGAAGCTGTACGTCATCTTGTGGGCCTCAAACAAACTACGGCAGATGTTCTTGTAAAGCCCGAAGGTAAAGAACGCATTCAAGTTCTCGATTCTCTTCGCCACCTCATTGGCCGAGGGCGTTTGCCCGATGCAAGTAACGAAGAACCTCGTGAACCATTGCAAGCTGTATTGGTACATGGGATCGACATTGCAGAAGTCTGATATACAGAAGTACAGCAGCGCCGCCCTAAAGGCAACAGGTCTGTACTCTTCACTCCTCTCTTCGATCTCCAACTCCGTAACCTTAGCTTCAGCCATCTTTTCACCTACTGCCTTACCAGTAGCCTTTGCACTAGCCAGCGTATCGATGAGATTAGTGTCGTCTAGGATGTTTCCTGTGCTGTTTTCCAGCAGCTCCAAGATCTGACTCTCAATATCGTAAAGCTGTTTGTTCATGGCAGCGTTCTCGATCATGAGCTTAACACTTGTCTCGCTCAACTCAGGCATCTCCTCCTTCACGGTCACACCCAGCAGTTGTTCCTCCAATCCGCCTTGAGTAATGGTGAAGTTCAGCAGACTAACTTTAACCTGAACTTCTGGAGCATAGTGCGGATTTGGCAGCTTGGTGGTCATGAAGAAGCTGAACATGTCACTATAAGGAATAGCATTATCACCGAGCTTCATCATTATTGTACCGCCCTGCTTGAAAGTCTGCTGCAGCAAGATCGGTTCTAAACTGGCATCCAGCGACTCCTTGATGTTCTCCAGCAAGACCCACCTCCCAAACCTGACACCATTCTCAAGATTTCTCAAAAAATTCTTCTCGGTCATCTTGATGACATCCATCCCATTCAAGCATAACTCCTTATCCTTGCCAAGGTTTCTCACGAATTTGTTCGCCTGCCCCTGAGGATCAATGAAGAGCGGCCACCTCCTCGCTTTGTCCATTATCAGCCCATTTTCCGTGCTTTGGCTGTCGGTGGGTAAACCTGCCAGTTGCCAACTCCTCAGCACTACCGGGATACTGAGCGTAGTCACAATATTTGTCTTGTCCGTGAAAGGAATTCCACAATTCCCCATCTCAGCGTGCCACTCTGCAATAATCTCCTGCCTGAAATCGTTCGTAAAAGGTCCCAGATAACTGACAGTCCCGGCACACACCAGAACGTCTCCGACGACATTGACTAAGCCTTGCTTCAAATCCCCCACAGTGATCTTCCACCTGGCCTCCTCGCCCCCTAATCCTCCTATTAACTTGTCAGCATTCGACAACTGGGTCTTGCATTTGTTCGCTTGGTCATCCAGGCTCTTGAGCTTTGCGATTGCTTGCTCGTAATTTTTCTCCAATTCGGCCAGTCGATCGATGATTTTCTTCAAGCTGCTCTGCTTTTCGGCAAGTTGCGCCATGACAACGTCTAGTTCCGCCTGGGCTTCCGCTAACTTAGCCTTCTTGGGGGCGACACTCAACGCAACATTGTGGTACTTGTGCATAGCCCTTGCCCACATGCAAATAGCCGTACATGCCTTACTTGCTTTCTCAATTGCCTTCGGCGTAAAGTTCTCATCATGCATGAAAGGGTCGACTTTCTTGATGACAGAATGCGGAATGTTGTCCTTGTCGTATTTCTTCAGCATCTCCATGAAGGTACCGGCGTTCGTCAGCAGGTTCTCCTTCGCAGCGCTGAAAAAGTCATCTATCTTCTTCCCCGGAGTGTCTGGGTCGTTGGTTTTATTCGGTTTGACCTCAAAGTAATAGCACGCAACTTGAAGAGTGAGCTTCACACCACCAGGGGGAGTTCTCAAACTTTTGACCTCATCAATATCAGACTTTTTGAGAGCATCAAGGCACTTGACGGCAGCGTCCAAGGCCGGCAAAGCTTCGTCCAAATCTCGTTGAGCATCATCTTTTATGGCTTGGGTGATAGTGGCCTTCTCCGTGGCAACTTTTTCCTCGACCTCAACCTTCGCTTTGACTTTATCCGCCTCCTCCTTTTCAGCAGTGATGTGAACCATCATTTCTTCAACGTTCTTCGTAGTCTCAACAAGCTGCGGCTGGAGGACTTCCAGCTCTTCCTGCATACCCGCAACCAACCCCTTTGTTGTTGTCATCTTGTCTAGGCCGATCTGCAGTCGTTTGTACTTCTTCTCAATCTCCTTCTTCTTATATGTCAACAGAGTCTTAAAGGACCCCAATAGCTCCAAGTAACTTGTGGGGGTGACGTAAACGTGTCGCCTCAAAATCTCGTAGAAGTTCTTGCTCTTCTCTTCGACACTCTGATGAATGAACCTAAAGACACCAACAACCCCCTCCAGGAGATCGCCCAAGTTTAGGTCTCCATCTTTCATCTGAGTCATCCCTACGCCTTGGAGAGCTTCCGCTGGCCACTCCGTAAACCAATCAATGGTACAGCAATTGACGAGGGACGGGAACATCCTTAGCCTGTCCCTGAATACCTCCCCAAGTGGACTCATGGCAAGACAAATGTGAATGTTGCTTTTCACACGAGTAAGGTACTGATTGAAGATGTTAATCTTTGTCGCTGGGATTCGCTTCCGTTGACAGTCAACACGGCACGCTGTGCTGATGGCGTCCACATCCTCAGCAGCATATAGGTTGGGCACATCTCCACTGTTCAAGATGTTATTGACATCCTCAAGCATAGTCTCATTGACAATTTGAGTATCGCTGAACAGGAAAGTCGTGGGCTTCTTCTTGATCCCAGCTGCAAGCAAACAGTTCTTCAAGTCCTCCCTCCATTCCGTCATGCCGTAACCCTTGCTGATTTCCACCTGGAATAAAGTGTACTGGCTCACATATGTAGCCAGTTTCGTCATACTCTGCCTTCCACTCCCACCGACGCCCAAAAGCAGGCAGTTCCCCTGAGGTTGCCTGAGAACCCTCGCAATCTTGCTCACATGCTCGATGGCGTCCATAAACATAACCAGTGGCATAGGCTGTTTTGATTCGGCGTTGTGATCAACCAAATACTCCTCGATAGTGCTCTTGAGCTTCGCCAAGTCTGTCACCTGTTCGTAATACTTCGGATCGGCACCGGGTACCATATAATCACCGTAGATGAGCCTTTCGCTACCGACGACCTCATCCCATTCCATCTTGAAGTTATTCTTCATCAAACTCTTTAGTTTGTCCTCAAACCAGGTTTTATCGGTGTCATTGGTCAGACGGTCATAGAACACCCGCTTACATTCGTGCACCCAAAGGCGTACGAAACCATCACTCTCACTACAGTTCTTGGGGTCTATCATCAGACAGCCTTGGAACACTTTAGCCAGGTCACGCAAGTTAAAAGTGTAGTGTGACTTAGCAGGAGTGGGCAGCAGCTCCCTAACAATTGTGTTGAAGAGATCGATGGTGGAATTAACCATGGGCACGCTCAAGTCTTCCAAATCACCCTCAAACCTTGACAAGAAATTGCTCAAAATTGTGTTGAAGATTGTGAACTTGCTGTTGTCTTTCATCTCTGTGTAGCCAATCATATTGAAGTGGCGCAAGAACCTCGCCGTGATCTCTTGTCTCCCGCCTCCTGGGGGTCCCATAGAACAGATCATGGTGATGTCAATAATCTTCCTGATGGTAAGCTCCTTGCGGTCGTACCATCCGCCCTGGTCGAACCATTGTCTGAGAATTTCGATGGGCGGCTGCGCGCCATATGTCTCCCGCTTCGGCATGTTGAGATCATCAACGTAAACAATATACTGCTTGCCAGCCGAGGGTCCGTAGATACCCTTGCGGCGCTTCTCCATCTTGTTGTCAAGCATATCCTGAGTCATGTTAGCACTGGTCTGAGCGCTGAAGGTAATGTTTATGGGGACACAGTTCTCATCGATTGGTTTGCCATCAATTTGGCTCGAACCCAGCAGATACTGATTGATGTTAACGGTCTTACCAGTTCCAGTCTCTCCGACCATCAAGATGTGCTTCTTATTCATGAGCAGCAAATTCATCAGATATGTGTTCCTAACGCTATCATTAGTGGGGACAATGATTTCGCTGAAATCAAGCTTGCTGTCAATGGTGAAAGCGTCTTTTGCATTCATCCAAGGCACCCACTTGCTGCTAGCCGGATCAAATCGGTAGTCGTAAACTTCCTCACCGTCCCTTGGAGGGGGGATACAACATTTGCTTCCGTTACACACCATCTCGGAACGGATGTATTCGCTGAAGCGAGCTCGACCCTCTTCATTGGTCGTTGCCCCAACACTCCAAATGAGAGAGAAGATGAAATAATATTCGACTTGTTCGTCGAGGGTCTGCAGATCACTGTCTGTGGGGTCGTCACGTCCCTCTTTTATGTGATAGCGCTCTAAATAAGAGTCCATTATCCGTAACAGAGACTGGACCAGATTATTGTTGCAACTTGGAGCGAGCTCCTTGCAGTTGCTGCGAATGAATTGAATTGAAGACTGAAGGTAAACGTCGAAGAGGGTTCTCAAACGAGTCTTGGTCGAGGGGAGGACTTTTTCGGGGACCGTGTTCATCCAGCTGATGAACAAAACATCAACACCAAGAGATTCCGGCTCCATGTAGATGATTCCTACGCGACTCACAGTGGCAGGCGAAGCCACGGTGAGATCCTCCACCTCAAACATCATGGTCATTTCTCCGCTCATCTTGATGATCTCTCCACTGTTAAGACAGAGCTTCTTGTTATCATCCAAGACAGTATTCATGTTCTCAATCCAAATAGCATCGACGGGCCCGTCAAAGACAATCCACTTCCGCTCAGTTGACTGGCTACTTGCAGCAATTCTGTACATGGTGCTCATAATCCCGTCTTGCCACTCGTGGGTGTTGGCGTCAAACTCACCATACATCTGACCCATGGTGATAGATTTGGGATTGAGCTGCGAGATGATGACTTTGTCGTAAGCAAACCCAGTGCGACCGTACTTTTTCAGAAGTCCTAGGGTCTCTTCTAATGTGTGCAGGTTACTGCTCTTTCCTCCACCAGTAGGTCCCACGAGCATCAGCCCGTGGCGCACCACAATCATCTCGTACAGCTCAATCACCTTCCCTACAAACCAAGGCGCCGACTGCAGGTTTTTACTCGCGATCACGTTTTTCATGACAGCAAACAAAGCCCCATAGTCGAGTTCTGGGCGCTTCTTGCCTGGAAATAGATCATTAATGATGCCGCCGAAGAGGGGAAGATCGAAGGCAAGGAACTTGGGAACATTCACGTCCTGTAGAGCGCGAAGCAACAGCACCATCTCATCAGACTTCGGCTCGGCGCGCTTGAGATTACCAGCAGCTGTAATAACCGTCTTCACGGCGCGCATCCCATAATCATAATGAGGTTGGGAGGAGAGCTGCTCACTGCAGAGCTTGAAAGTGGTTACCATCTTGGCTCCACACTCTTTGGCGAGCTCGAACCCAAAGGCAAGGAACATGATCTCGCCAATTAGTGCATAATCGGGGACCATCATAGCAACAGGCCTAAAGAGCGCAGACAGAGAATCAGGAAGCGCCGACCTACCAGCGTAACCAGGGTTCATGGTGATAAAGACTCCGAAGCCTGCATCCAGCTGGAGCTGACTTCCTTCGAAGAACAGATCCTTCTCCTGCCTCTTGAGTGCCAGCTGAATGGTCGCAATCTGCTGGCCTATGACTGAGAGTACCTCAATGTTGATGCGGTTGAATTCGTCGAAGCACGCCCAAGCGCCGCAAGACGCGAGCCCCTTAAAGAACTTGCCCATAGCAATATAGTCGAGACCATCACTGCAATTGAAGACCACACACTGCATTGCCAGAGCTTTTCCAAGATCCTTGGTCGTCTCCGTCTTACCCGTTCCGGCAGGACCGGCGGGAGCCCCTCCCAGAATCATTGACAGCGCCCCCATCAAAGTCAGATAGCACTTATCAGTAAGGGGAGTGATCACCAGGCGGAAAGTGTTACCCAGATATTCATATCCATAAGGACGACGAGCTGCGACCATTTCAGCCCACAGGTCATCATCCTCCCAATAATAGCGAAGTTGCGACGACCACAAAAATTCACTCTTCTCCTTCACCCCCTGCTTGGCAAGTTTGTCAATGGTATCACGAGCATGTACATCGATGACAGTGAGAGCTCCGACGACATTCCTTGCCGCCTTGGAGAGTTCCCCCCGAACAAGGATAACCATGTCGGCTAATTGGAGCTTGAGCCTCTCGAGCATCTTTACGGGCCCTTGCGCACCATCGCTAAGGAAAAGCTCTTCTTGTTCACTGGTCCAGTGTTTCTGGCTTCCATTGAGCACAAACATAGAACCCCAGGATTGCATCCAATCGGTTCGCGGAGTAACAGTATAATCAATAATTGCATCCCTCATCACGTCGTGAATGGACTTCTTCATCTTGACCTGCACCTCGACAAGCCAGAACTCTACACCTTGCCCATTGGGGTCGATCGTTTCGGTAAAAGGCACCACTTCATTCTCGGGGGAGACCATGTGGGTGATGATGTTGTCTTCATTGAGCTGCACCTTATTGATCCCTTCGAAACACTTTTTCAAATGAGGCTGGACACGGTTAATATCCTTTGACTCCGACAAAATGGAGAGGAGCTCATCATTAGAGAGGAAATAAAAGCGTGTGAAGACGGATCGCTTAGTCTCAAGATAGTCAGAAAGACCTTTCTGGACCTGGTCAAGTAGCTTCGACGATTCCTTGAACTTCTCCAACAGCTTTTCATTATCACAAAACTCAAGAACATGAGGATTGGATTTGGCGGAGCTGATAGTCTGCTTCCAATTTTTATCAACGTTGGCGAATTTCTTTCCCTCAGTTGGGAGCTGCTTGTTGATGTCAGCGGACTCGAAGATAGGCTGAAGGTAGAGCCAATCACGCTGTACCTTGAGCCAAGCCTCGAGAACTTCGGACACCATGTAGAGCTTGCTGTTCCAGGCGTCGATGCGCTCCTCAAAAGGACCTTTAAAGGCGCTGAATGCCATGGCTTGAGTCATGGTAATGTGCTCGTCGAGGATGGTATTAATATCATCCACACCCTTGAGGATACCGGTGCCCGTGTCCTTGTAGCTGAGAATTTGAAGCTCCATTTTTACCTCACCATCCCAAGCATCGAGCATCATGTCCAGTGCTGACTCAATCTGGAATTCCTTGGCGGCCGACTCAGCAACCTTCTGGAGCATCTCGATGTGCTCGCCAAGGTTAAGCTCGATGAAGCTGTTGAGGGTGGTCGATTCGTCAGGGGCTAATTGGAATCCAAGCTCACTAGACAGCTGCTCCCAGTGTCGTTCACGCATTCCTGGGTTTCGTAAGGCACCGATCATCGGCACATGGGGACGGAATGCGGTGACCTGCTTTTTAATCTGGTTGGCAATCTTGGCCTGGGCTTCTTTGCCCGTGTTCTCAAAGAATCGAACGGCTTTCGAGATCACATTGAGATTCATTTCTACCTGAGCCTCACATGCCTCAGGATCAAGCTCCAGGAACTCCCCATTCATCCACTGCGAGGATGACTTGAGCCATGTGTTGGCTGTGTCCCACAGGTTATAGTAGGGCTCGAAGCTCTTTTTCACCTTGGAGAGGAGGTCATAGTCAGTCATCTCGACTTCAAACAGACCTTCCCGAGAATTGAAAAGCTGTGCCTGTTTTTCCGCATCTTCCAGCTTCTTGAGTACAACTTGCGACATTTTCGATACCTCCTCAACGTCAGATAAATTATCGAAGGCTGAAAACGAGCTGACCTCGCCTTCCAGGGCCTCGAGAGATTTCTGGAATTCCTTCTGGTCGTTGAGCATCTCAGTCTTGTACTTGTCCTTAGAGGCTAGAATCACCTGTGCTGTCGCTTCACATTGGGCATCGACCTTGGCCGGGAGACCTACGACAGTCCACTTGGCGTTTGACTGCTCGATGGTACTCTTGTAGTCAAAATCTTCCAACACAGTGAAGTAATCCTTCATCTCTGCTATCTTCTCCTTCAATGGGTTCACGAGATTATCGATGGTATTCTTAAATTCTTCGAGTTCTGTTGTCTCTTCGACATTAGTAGGGACCACCTGTAGGCGTTTTAAGATCTTCTCGAAAGACTTGGACAAATAGTTGGTCATCATCTCACTGTGTTTCTGGTGCGAGATAAGCAGCTTGGAGATAATGTCTGCATGCTTATTGCTGATGAGTTCGCGCATGTCATGGGTATGGATGTTGAAGAGTCCGCAGAGCACAGGCGTGTCAGGTATGGAGTTGAGAACGTTCGCTCTCTCTGTCACGTGCGTGGACAGCACTTCCCGGAGGGAGGGCAAGTTCACCTTGACAAGTTGCGCTTTGCCCTCCTCGCCCTCGCCGTCTCCTTCAGCCGCGCCTCCACCCTCCCCCTCGTCGTCGGAATCTTCCTCCTGCGCGTGTTTCAGGCTACCCAAGTATTCGTCAACATCGAGGTTGAGGAACTTGTTGTACTTGTCGAACTTGGTTAGGTAATCTTCCAGAGGAGCCGAGGCGGCGTCCACGTCTCCGTTGATCTGCTTCATGAGCTCCACACACCAATCTTCGTCACCTTTCACGCTGCCCACGAGCTCGGGATTAGGCCAGAAGAGGCGTTCCATTACATACCGCTGGATGTGGTGAATACCCTGGAGTTCCTTGATGATCTTACTGAAGCTGTTGGTAACAGCGTCCTTGTAGCTGCTGAGAGGGGTAGTGTACTCGAAGACCTTCCCCATGATAGCCGGTGTGACTTCGAAGGGGCACTTCGCCTTGGGTTTCTTGGCCTCGTCCGACTGCTTCCACTCATCGATTTCGGCAAGAGACTTGTCGATGGCAGGCTGGTTAAGCACTACGAGTTCCCTCTTGACCCCAACATCCACGGCGAACAGCGCGGGCATCCGGAGGGGCTCCAAGCCCTTCCGCGGGGGGAACACGCAGCTCACGTCGTTGGTATCGGTCACCTCGATCTTTCCCTCTGTATTCTTAGCAATGTAACTGGCGTAGTCTTCAAGAGACGCCTTGGTGATGTCAAAGAGGGAATCTGTCATGAGCTTGTTGACCCTCTCGAGGAAAGGCCTGAGGTTGTTTCCCTCGGACATGTAAGACTTCATTGACCCCTCGTCGAGGTCGTACCTATTACTGTCCCTGAGGGCCCTTCGGATTCCGGCGGCAGTCTTCTGCGGCCAATCGTCCTTGATGGTACGGAAGGATGCGTTCATCTTCTCCGACTGCATGGATTTGAATTCACCGCACGTCAAGGTGCGGTCATGCTGAGTGTTGAGGACACGCTGAGGGAGGACCCGAAGGGACTCCGCCTGGCAGGCGAGGGTAGCCTCGATTGCCTGCTCGGAAGTAAGGAATGTCATCTCACAGAACTGATTGAACACCAGCTCAAAGTCGTGGGGCGGGGTAGTTATTGTGCCCATCCTTTGAGGCGGGGTAGGGGGAGGAGGAGGGGGGAGATACAAGTCCTTGTAGAACTTAAGGTTTTGGGCATTCATCATTTGAGAGTCGAAAATTTGCTTGTTCATCGTCTCCTTGTAAAGATTCGTAACCTCCTCCAGGAGTAGCGTGGCAGAATTCGACTGTCCGGAGCAGTGCGCCATGGAAAGAATCCTGGATGACTGTGCTTCTGGCAAAGACGCCGTCGTGTAAATATCGTGCATCGGCATCGACTTGACATACAAGTCGTACTTGAGCAGCGCCTCCGCGGACTTCCTCCTGGAGACAGCGGACTGGAACCTCTCCGCGAAGAGGAACCTGTTCTCCCCCTCGAAGCAGACGGAGATTCTGGGGAGCGACGTCGAGGTTGCCGAGTCGAACCACATGCCCGTGAACGAACAGGAACCCTCGTCATACCCCGTGATCAAGACACGACGCCAGGTGCCGATTATTGAGGTGTACAAATTCGGGCTGCCTGTCGTCTCTGTTTTTCGTTTGAGGGTTGGGTTGGGTTAGGGGGAAGGGGAAGGGGAAGGGGAAGGGGGGATGGGGTTGTTGTCAGGGTTGTTGTTGTTAGGGTTGTTAGTTAGTTTCCGAGTGGGGTTTTCGTGCGTGTGTGTTTGTGTGCTGGCTGTCGTTTTTCAGTGGTCACTCCTACAAATACGCACCTGGATTTCCCTCCTCCTCTCTCCAAAGTCCGACAGCCTCAAGACTCGCCTCTTCCTCTCCTTCGAGCATTCCCCTATTGACAATATCCTTCTCCTCCCCAAGACACTCCAAACTAGTGTCGTCAAAAAGGTGAAGAGGCAGGGAAGGCCTGTGCACCTCGTCCTCTCCCCCAGGCAAGTTCTTCTTGTACCACCGTCCCATCAAAGTATTCATCGCGTCCTCGAGGCTCCCCTCAGCGACGCTCCTATCGTCCCTAGGATTCTCCTCCCCGCCGTTCTCACCCCGTCTAGGCTGTCCCTGGTCCCGGCGGGGGGAAGACGACTTCTTCTCCTCGTTGTTGTTCCTCTTCCCCCCAAGGATGCTGCCGCCTTTCTCCCCAGCCTTCCCAGGCGTTCCTTTGGCCAGAGAGTGCTGCTTTAGGAGCTTTATGGGGCCGCTGCCCTCGATCACGGCCGAACGGGACGCTGGTTCGTTGTAGGTGTATTCTTGTATCATCTCATCGCTCCAGTCGAAATCAAAGTCAAAGTACTGTGTCAGGGGAGAATGTTAAAGTGAAGTGATCGCACGTGTGAGTATCCCGCGATTGACACCGAGCCAACCCCCCCAAAATTCAATACAAAACACACACCACAACACGCACACCCAACCAAAACCAACATGAGTTAGCAACTGATGAGTTAGCTATAAACCCCTTTACCCAATACCAAAACGAACAAATAACCTTGACCATAGGGACTCTTCACTCACCTTCCCTCCATCGGGGGAAGCAGGATCTGCCATTTTCACAGAGGATCCTGGGTGTTTAATTTGGTTTTGGGTCTCCCCAACTTCCGCAAAATGTTGGCACGGACCCGGCCGGGGACCGGGGAAAAGAGAAATCAAAAAGGAATTTTTTTGGCATTTAATTTATTTTTGGTCTTAACCTATAAATTCTGCCATATAGCAGAAATCTCCAGCGCTGTAACCCCCGTTCCAATCCACACCACGCCCAAAAATACCGACACCGTACCCCTCTTCAAAAATAACCACCCTAACAGGGAAGAAAACAGGGCCTGAAATAGAATACCTTCTCATATATCCTCATCATAAAAGTATTCCCCCTCCCCATTCTCCATGTCGTCCACATATTCATAACCTCTTCCCTTACTTCCCTTCCCCCGTCGAAATCCGCTCCCGTTCCCCCCCATTAATACGTTTTTCTGGTGAAGTGGAAAAATGTCCACTTCACCCTTCCCGGGTCCGCCGTGCACGTCCCCCCGTTCCCCCCCCCTTTTACCTTCGACATCCCCCAACTCTGAATATTCGGCGGACCAATACTACGGTACACACAACGCCCACCAGTCAACCTCCACCGCAAACAACCTCAGTGTGACCCACCGGATGTCCAACTTGAATCTGTGCCCTTCGGCTGGGGGTAGAGCTGGCGGCGCGGCCGCCGCCTCCGCCGGCGACGAAGACGGACCCGGCGGCGTGCCGTCTCGCGGGACTGACCTCACCAAAGGCCTCCCCCCAACCCTAACGCCCCGCACCACTTCTATCCTCTCCCCAACCTCGTTGGACTTCACCCAGACGCCTCGTTCCATATCGATCCGTCCCTCCGAGAACTCCATACTCCGCATGCCGGACTCCCGGACGATGCTGCTGAAGCAGTCCGAGTTCCATGATATGCTGGAGGATATTCACGGGGATAGGGAGGGGTTCGTGGAGTATGTAGGGGAGAGGAGAACGGAGATGGTGGAGGGGGCGGAGGGGGATGGGGGTGGGGGCGAGGTGGATTTGAAGGGGGAGAAGGGGGGGGTGTTAAGGGGGAGGGGACTGGAGGGGATCGTAGTCGGGGAGGCGGTGGGAAAGGGACGGTTCAGCACCGTCTTCAGGTGCAGGGTAAAGAGTGAGGAGGAGTATTTTAAGGGGAAAGGCGCTGATTGTTGTGACGGCAATGATAATGATAGTAAAGGCAACGACATCAACGACAGCAATATCAACGACAACAATATCAACGACAGCAACATCAACGACAGCAACATCAACGACAGCAACATCAACGACAGCAGCACGATGGCCCTAAAGAAAGTGTCCGTCCTCCTCCCCCCCTCCTCCCTCACCTCCTCCCCCAAATCAATCCTCACAAAGTGCCTCAAAGAAGTCGGCCTCCTCCGGAACCTCTCTCACCCGAACATCGTGCAGTACACGGACTGCTTCCTCCACGGGAACAGCCTGTGCATATTGCTCGAGTGGTGCGGGGGGGGGGATCTCAAGGGACACATTGCCCGGGTCAAACAGAGAGGAGGGCGGTTCCGAGAACGTGACATATGGACGTACTTCTCCCAGATCTGCGAGGCCGTGCGGCACATGCACCAGAACCGCATAATCCACCGCGACATAAAGCCGTCGAACATCCTGATATCCGGGGACCTGTCCTCCCCCGCGGGGAGGCTGAAGCTCGGGGACCTAGGGCTCGGGAGGTACCTCGACCAGTCGAGCGTGCTGGCGTTCTCGCAAGTCGGGACCCCGTTGTATATGTCACCTGAAGTACTGAAGGGGCAGGGGCACGATTTCGCGAGTGATGTGTGGAGTTTGGGGGTGCTTCTTTATGAGATGGCGATGCTTAAGACGCCGTGGCAGGAGAAGGGCATTACTATGGAGAAGCTTTTTAAGAGGATATGCGAGGGGAAGTTCCCACCCCTCGATGGAACCGGGGGGGGGGGAACCGGAGTCGGAAATCGAGGGGTGGGAACCGGAGACAATTATCATAATAATAACAACGGCAACAGCAGCAACAACAGCAACGGCAACAAATCCAACAACAACGACAGCAGCAACAACGACAGCAGCAACAACGACAGCAGCAGCAACAACAACAACAACGACAGCAGCAGCAACAACAACAACAACGACAGCAGCAGCAACAACAACAACAACTACAACTACAACAACAACTCCAACAACAACAACAACTCCAACAACAACATCAACTCCAACAAAAACAACAAGAGCACGTCCCCAACCCCTCCTCGCAACTCATAAAACAAATCCGACAGACAGCACTCCCGACAGACACGCCTCAATCTACTCTCACCCCCA